>Ga0154912_101_pt4 | contig 25997 bp, 26 predicted proteins | sample RifCSPhighO2_01_FD_105881 | JGI IMG/M metagenome (GOLD analysis project Ga0154912, IMG submission 105881) | Caulobacterales bacterium RIFCSPHIGHO2_01_FULL_70_19 | reverse complement strand
CCCCGAAGCGCGCCGCCCGTCGCTGCGCCGCCGGCCGCTGTCCCGGCTCCCGCGCCCGCCGCCGAGGCCCCGCCCCCGCCGGCGCCCGCCGTCACGGTCCTCGACGCTGCGGCCCGGGCCGCCCTGCCGTTCTCGGTCGAGCTGCCGGCGGGCTTCCAGATCGTCACCGGCCGCCCCGGCCCGGACTTCCGCATCTACACCATCCGCCGCGGCGAGCGGTCCTTCGTCATGGTCTACGCCGGCCCCGCCTCGCAGTTTCCCATCTACACCGGCCAGATGGTGGAGGCCGGCGGCCGGGCCAGCGTGGTGGTGACCGAGCAGGGGGCCCGCCACGCCGTCGAGCACCTGTTTCAGCGACCGCAGGATCCGCGCGAGATCCACGTCTGGACCATGACCCTCGAAGGGGCCGACCGCGCCGTCGCCGAGCAGATCGCCCAGTCCGTGGACGTGCGGTAGAGGCCCCGGATTTGCGGCGGGCGTCGAATTCCGCCGCCTGTGTCGGAAACCGGCAGACCGACCCTCCCGCATCCGTCACCATGGTCGAACCTGCAGCCTCCCCCGGGCGCTGGAGGCTGAGAGATTTCGGCGCGTTCGCTGCGTACTCCCGCCCAACCGCCGGAGTCCCGATCGTGCTCAGAAACCAGACCCTCGCCGCCATGCAGGGGGCGGACCTCGCCGCCCTGCTCCCCTGGCTCACCGAACGACGGGTGGATCGGGGCGAGATCCTCGTCGAGCAGGGCGCGGTGATCGAGACCGTCTACTTCCCGTCCACCGCCTATCTCGCCAATACCGTCAGTTTCAGCGACGGACGCTCGGCGGAGACCTTCGTCATGGGCATCGAGGGGGTGACGGGTCTTCCCCCCTTTCTGGCGGACGCGCCGTGCGGCTGGGCGGTCGAGGTCAAGGCCTCCGGCTCGGTCTACGCCCTTCCTGCGGCCGTGCTGCGCCGGCAGGTCGACCTGAGTCCCCGATTGCGAAGCGATCTGCTTCGCCTGTGCAACGACTACCAGATCCAGAGCTCGTTCGGGGTGGCCTGCGCCGCCCTGCACTCGGCCCCGTCCCGACTGGCGCGGTTCATCCTCGTCTATGCCGACCGGGCCGCCACCAACGATCTCCACTTCACACAGGAGGACCTCGCCGCCCTCCTCGGCGTCCAGCGGACCACCGTCAATGGCGCGGCCCTCGAACTCAAGGCGGCCAGGGCCATCCGCTACAGCCGCGGCGCCATCCGCATCACCGATCTGTCGGCCCTCAAGCGGGCGTCCTGCGAATGCTACGAGCTGCACCGGTCGATGCTGCAGTAGCCGGCGAGGTTCGCCGGACCGCCTGGTCCTCCACGCCCAGCCGCACCCCGCGCGCACCGGCGAAGACCAGAACCTCCATGCCCGGCGCGTCCGCCCAGCGCCGCAGGGACGCCTGGTACGGCTCCCGCCGCCAGTCGTGCGGGCGGGCCGGATCGCACTCGACGATCAGCCGCGTCCCGCCGGCCTCGCTGTGCAGCACGAAGCCCGCCACGGTCGGCTTCCACTCGGGCCCGAGAGCGTCGGTCAGCAGCCACAGGCAGTTGAACACGCGGCAGTCGTCCGGCCGCTCGCCGTAGATGGCGCAGCCGGTCGCCTTGCCGAAATGCCGGCACCACTTCCCCGCCGGCTTGGCCAGGGCGGTCACGCCCATGATCTTGCAGCACAGGCCGCAGTCGCCGCAGGCTTTCGGCGCCGGGGTCAGGTCTCCGACCACACCGCCAGCTCGTTCCCCGCCGGATCGCGGAAGTGGAAGCGCCGGCCGCCGGGGAAGGCGAAGATCGGCTTCGTCACCACGCCGCCCGCGGCCTCGACCCGGGCCTGCATGGCCTCGAGGTCCCCGGCGTAGAGGATCGGCAGGGGCTGGCGCACGGCGTCCGCCTGGGCGTCCAGTCCGCCGTCGATCCCTTCGTCGAAGGCCGCATACTCCGGACCGTAGTCCTGGAAGCGCCAGCCGAAGGCCGCCGCATAGAAGGCCTTGCTGGCCGGCAGGTCGCCGCCCGGCAGTTCGATGTAGTCCAGCTTTCCGTCTTCACGCATCCGTGTCGCTCCTGTCGGATCGCCATCCGGCTTCCGACTTGCCACGGCCCGCCGCCCGGGCAAACCTGAGAATCGTTCTCAGAAAAGGAGTCGGCCGATGATCGTGCTGACCACCGGCCGCGAGGCGCTGGCGCGTCTCATGAGCCTCGACGCGGGGCTACAGCACCTCGCGCCTCGACAGGTGCAGGACCAGCAGGACCAGCGCCACGGCGCCCAGCCCGGCGCCCAGGCCCAGCGCCGTGTTCACCCGCCAGGCCTCTGTGGCCAGCATGTTGACGGGCATCTGCCACGGCAGGACGACCCCCTGCTTGGCTGAGGTCGCCACCACCGCGAAGAAGGTGCCGCCGATGCCGAGCGCCAGCCCCGGCACGAAGCTGGCGAAGCGCAGCGCCGTCCACAGCTGCACCGCGACCAGCAGCAGGGCGGCGGCGAACATCATCGCCAGCGTCCGGGCGTAGCCGGCGAGTTCGAACGCCCCGGTCGGCCGCAGCTGCGGCTTGATCGCCGCCGCCAGCTCCACCGCGCCCCAGGTCAGGGCCAGCACCGCCGCGCTCATCGCCGCGACCAGCGCCAGCACGCAGGCGGCCTTGGCGGCGTAGATCTGCCAGCGGGGGACGGGCAGGGCGCGCAGGTGGTCCCACGACCGGGGCCCGTGCTCCATGTGCGCCACCAGCGCGGTAAGGGCCGTCACGCTCATCGGCAGCATGAAGAAGGCCCAGATGCCCGAGGCGCTTCCCATCCACATGTCCCACGGCGACGGCGCCTTGCCGCGCAGCATGTTGAAGAAGACGAAGACCGCGATCAGCGTGGGCGCCGCGACCGCCAGCAGGGCGGCCAGCGAGCGGTTCAGCTTGCGGATCTCGACGGACAGGACGGCCAGCATCAGGCGTACTCCGGCTGCGGTTGAAGGGTCGTTTTCGGCGAAGGGGAGGGGGCGGAGACCTCGCGATAGATGCCCTCCAGCGAACGCGGCCGCGCGCCGATCGAGAAGACGGCGACGTCCGCCTCGACCAGGGCCCGGTTCAGCGCCGCCGCCGCGGTCCGGGCGTCCTCGCCCGGCTTCAGCCGAGCGACCAGACCGTCGTCCGCGGTCGCCACCTCGAACCCGCGGGCGGTCGCCAGGGCCGCGCCCCGCGCCGTATCGTCGACGGCGAAGGCGATCTCCGGCGCCAGGTCGGCCTTCAGCCGCTCCAGCGCCCCTTCCAGCACCAGCCGGCCCTGGCCGAGGATGCCGACATGTGTCGCGGTCTGCTCGATCTCGCCCAGCAGGTGGCTGGACAGCAGCACGGCGGCTCCGGTCCGCTCCGGCAGCGAGCGCAGGAAGCGCCGCATGTCGGCGATGCCGTCCGGGTCCAGACCGTTGGTGGGCTCGTCGAGGATCAGCACGGGCGGCGCGCCCAGCATGGCCCGGGCCAGTCCCAGCCGCTGGCGCATGCCCAGCGAGTAGCCGGCGACCCGGCGGCCTGCGTCGGCGGTCATTTCGACCACCTCCAGCACCCGGTCGATCTCGCGCTTCGGCAGGCCGAGCAGCGTCCGGGTCAGGTCCAGGTTCTCGCGGCCCGAGAGATTGCCGTAGAAGCCGTGGGCCTCCAGCAGCGCGCCGACCTTCCGGGCCGCGCCCATCCGGTCCCGCACCACGTCGACGCCGCCGACCCGCGCCGTCCCGGCGTCGGGCCGGATCAGCCCCAGCAGCATCTTCAGCGTCGTCGTCTTGCCCGCCCCGTTGCGGCCGAGGAAGCCGTACACGGCCTGCTCGGGCACGGTCATGGACACCGCCTCCACCGCCGTGCGGCGGCCGAAGCGGCGGGTCAGGTCCCGGGTTTCTATCGCCGGCGCGCTCATCGCCGCCTCCCTGTCGTTTAACTCGGACATAAAGTTGCGAAGCGTGCGTCTTTAAGTCAAGATTAAAGAACTGACAGATTCGGAGACCCCCGTGAGCCGCGCCGACATCGACCGCTTCCGCCTGCGTTGCCGCCAGTTCCGCTGGCTGGCGATCTTCATGGTGGTCAGCGTGGGCGCCCTGCTGGCGCTCGTGCACATCGTCGTGCCGGTGGTGTTCCTGGCGCGAGCGGAGGACTATCCGTTCCTCGATCTCTGGCTGGCCAGCCTCGTCAAAGCCCTGCCGACCGTCTTCTATCTGTTCGCCGTCTGGGCGATCGGAGCCGCCATGGGCCAGCTTTCGAAGGGCCGTCTGATCCAGCCGACGCTGGCGAGCGCGCTGCGCCGGGTCGGCCTCGCCCTCGGCTTCGGAGGTCTGCTCAGCGTCTTCGGCGTCACCAACATCATGCGCCTGATCGAGGGCGGCCGCGGCGGCTGGGCCTGGTTCGACGTGCCGGGCATGACGCTCGGCATGATCGGCGGGGCCCTCTTCCTGCTCGGCGGCGTGGTCGAGCAGGCGGGCAAGGTCCAGGCCGAGCTGGACGAGATGGTCTGATGCCGGTTCGCGTGACCCTGGACGAGCTGATCGTCCGGAAGGGCCTGAAGGCCCGCGACCTCGCCCGCGAGGTCGGCCTCAGCGAGACCCAGCTGTCCCTGTTCCGCTCCGGCAAGGTGAAGGGCATCCGCTTCCGGACCCTGGCCCGGCTGTGCGCCGCCCTCGACTGCCGCCCCGGCGACCTCCTCGACTACGCCTTCGACCCCGCGGATCTGGAGGCGGCCGAGGAGGAGTAGGGCGCTGCCGTCAGGCCAGCTCGACCGCCATGGCCACGGCCTCGCCGCCGCCGATGCACAGCGACGCCACGCCCTTCTTGCCGCCGCGGGCTTCCAGCGCCGACAGCAGGGTGGCCAGCACCCGGGCGCCCGAGGCGCCGATCGGGTGGCCCAGCGCCGTCGCGCCGCCGTGCACGTTCAGCTTCGCCCGGTCGATGCCCAGCTCCTGCATGGCGATCATGGCCACCACGGCGAAGGCCTCGTTGACCTCCCACAGGTCGACGTCGTCGACCGACCAGCCGGCCTTCTCCAGCGCCTTGCGCATGGCCGGCACCGGGGCGGTGGTGAACAGGCCCGGCTCGTGCGCGTGCGCCGCGTGGCTGACCACCCGCGCCACGATCGGCAGACCCAGGGCCTTGGCCACGCTCTCGCGGGTCATGACCACGGCGGCCGCGCCGTCCGAGATCGACGAGGCGTTGGCGGCGGTGATGGTGCCGTCCTTCGAGAAGGCCGGGCGCAGGGTCGGGATCTTGGCGGGGTCCGCCTTCAGCGGCTGCTCGTCCTTCGACACCACTTCCACGCCCTTGCGGGTCTTCACCTCGACCGGGACGATCTCCTTGTCGAAGGCGCCGCTCTCGATCGCCTTGCGGGCCCGGTTCAGGCTCTCGATGGCGTATTCGTCCTGCTGTTCGCGGGTGAACTGGTAGGTCGCCGCGGTCTCCTCGGCGAAGGCGCCCATCAGCTTGCCGGGCGTGTAGGCGTCCTCCAGCCCGTCCAGGTACATGCTGTCCGAGATCACGTCGTGGCCGATGCGGGCGCCGCCGCGGTGCTTGGCCATCACGTAGGGCGCGCCGGTCATCGACTCCATGCCGCCGGCCACGATCACGTCGGCGGTGCCGGCCTTCAGGGCGTCGTGCGCCATCATCGCGGCCTGCAGGCCCGAGCCGCACATCTTGTTGACGGTGGTGGCCTCGACGTGCTGGCCGAGCCCGGCGCCGATGGCCGCCTGCCGGGCCGGGGCCTGGCCAAGGCCGGCGGGCAGGACGCAGCCCATGAAGATCTGCTCGATCTTCGCCGGATCGACGCCGGCCCGCTCGACCGCCGCCTTCACCGCCGTGGCGCCCAGATCGGTGGCCTTGGCGCCCGAGAGCGCGCCCTGGAAGCCGCCCATCGGCGTGCGGGCGAAGGAGCAGATGACGACAGGATCGGACATGGGAGCATCCTCAATCAAAACGTTCGGCGGTTAGATCGTCCCTTTCCGCCGCATGTGCAAGATGACTCGTGCCGCAGTGCAGCATCAGCCGGCGACGGCAAGCCACTCCGGCCGCCGCGCCTGCACGGTCCGCCCCTCGACCGTCAGCGCCCCGTCGAGCCGGTCCAGACGCAGCAGGGCCATGGCCATCCCGTCGCGGCCGGTCAGCACCTCGCCCGCCCGCAGGTCGCCGTTCAGCACCTCGGCGCCGAACGGCGGCGGCGGGCCGTCGAAGGCGATCGGCAGCATGCGGTTGCGGATCGTCCCCCGCCGCTTCATCCGCGACGTCGTCTCCTGCCCGACGAAGCAGCCCTTGGCGAAGTCGATCCCGTTCAGCAGGTCGAAGTTGGCCTCGATCGGATAGGTCTTGTCGGCCAGGGCGTCCGCCGCCGGATCCGGGACGCCCAAGGCCAACCGGTGCGCCTGGAAGTCGTCTTCCGTCGCGTTGACCTCGATCTGGCCCCCGTACCGCCGCCCGCCCAGCGCCGGCAGCCGCGGATCGGCCGTGAAGCCCTCCGCCGGCCCGTCCCAGGCGGCGAGGACCGGCGCGCCCGCCGGCTCCACCGTCACCTGCGCCCGCAGCCGGTACATCGACAGCCGCTGCAGCAGCGCCTCGCGCCGGTCAGCCGCCACGTCCAGCAGCACCCCGTCCGCCTCGCCGGACAGGAACAGGTCGAACAGCAGCCGCCCCGGCGGCGACAGCAGGGCTCCGAACCTCAGCTCGCCGGGCGCCAGCGTCTCCACGTCCTGCGTCAGCAGGTTGTGCAGGAAGGGCCGGGCGTCCGGGCCGCTGACCCGGACCAGGGCGCGGCTGTCGAGGCGGGCGATGCGGGTCATGTCGCGGAGATAGGGCCGCAGGCGAGGACGGCCAAGCGTTCAGCCCTCGACCGCATAGCGCGCGGTGATCCCGTCCGCCTGCCACTCATGCTGCGCCAGCCGGTCCAGCGAGCGGATCACCCGATGCGCGAAGCCCTCCGGGTCGCCCGCCTCGATCGCCGGCCGCAGCCAGTCGGTGACCACCGCCCGGGCGGGATACGTCCCCACCGGCCCCGGCACGCTCAGCGCCACCTCGATCCCTTCGGCCAGCCATCCGCCGACCACGCCGAACAGCTCCGGCGAGGCGAGAAACGCCGTCCGCCGGACCACGAACAGGGTGATGACCCCGTCCTCGATCCCGTCCGGCCGCACCACGATCCCGCTGCGGTCCGGCCGCCAGTCGTCCGACAGCTCGACCACCCGCCACAGGCAGAACCAGGTCCGGCAGGTCTGCGGCCGGATGGCGTGCACCCGGCACCCCGCACCGTCGACGCAGTAGGCGCACAGCTCGCCGGTCGGCTTGGCCAGCTCCGGCAGATCCAGCGGGATGACCCGACAGCATTCGACGCAGCCGCCGCACTCGCGTCCGGGCAGAAGGGGGAGGGACATGGGCGATCCCTCGACCGAACCGGAGCCGCGGTCAACGTGTCGCGCCGCCGGGACCATCCACAGCCAAGTGGCTCCGGGCGCCCCGTGGCGGCCCCGCGCGGCCTTGAACCCCGGAGAATCCGTCTACGATCCAGCCATGACGGCCCGCTTTCCCATCCTCTACCTCGCCGAGGCCGACCCGGAGGAGGCCATCCTCTCCTCCGGCGCCCTGGCCTACCTGGTCGAGGCCATGCCGCAGGCCGGCTTCACGGTCGTCGGCTCCCCGGCCAGCGCGCCGCTGTTCGCCGAGACGCCGCGGCTCGATCGCCTGATCGTGCTGGAGCGCGAGGGCCGTCTCGACTGGCTCGGCCTCTGGAACCAGGTGCGGGCGACGAAGTGGGGCCTGGTGGTCGACATGCGGGGCACCCGTTTCTCCGACAGGCTCCGGCGCCAGAAGCGCGCCGTACGGGGCGAGGACGAGCCGGGCGTGCACAAGGTCGAGCTGGCGGCGCGGGTGCTGCAGCTCGACGAGATTCCGGCTCCCCGGCTCCACGTGTCGGAGAACACCCGGGCCTCCGTTGACCGGCTCATCCCCGGCGACGGCGCGCCGCTGCTGGCGATCGCCCCCGGCGCGGAATGGATGGGGCGGCGCTGGCCGGCCGAGCGCTACGCCATTCTCGCCTCCAGCCTGTGCGGGCCCGACGGCCCGCTGGCCGGCGCGCGGGTGCTGGTGATCGGCGACGAGAGCGACCGCGACGCCGCCCACACCATCCGCCTGGCCATGCCGCGCAACCGCACCCTCGAGATGCAGGGCCGGCTGTCGAAGCTGCAGGCCGTCGCCGCCCTGCAGCGGGCCGACCTCTACATCGGGGGGGATTCGATCTGGACCCATCTGGCGACGGCCGCCGGCGCGCCTGTGGTCGCCGCCTTCGGTCCGTCCGACGACGCCGTTCGCGGGCCCTGGGGCGGGACGGTGGTGCGCGGCCCCCGCACCGTGGCCGAGTTCCGCAAGATCGACCCGGGGCTCAACCAGGCCATCCAGCACATGAACGAGGTGCCGGCCGACCGCGTCCTCAAGGCGGCTCGCAAACTGCTGGCCGAGCGCGTAAACGCCGGGGCATGACCCGGACCTATGATCTGATCGTTCGCGGCGGAGAGGTCGCCAATCACGCCGGCCGCGGCCCCGCCGACGTCGGCGTGATCGACGGCCGCATCGCCTTCATCGGCGACCTGTCCCAGGCCTCGGCCGGAGAGGTCTTCGACGCCGCCGGCCTGACCGTCCTGCCGGGCGTCATCGACACCCAGGTTCACTTCCGCGAGCCGGGGCTGGAGTGGAAGGAAGACCTCGAGACCGGCTCCCGCGCCGCCGCGCTGGGCGGCGTCACCGCCGTGTTCGAGATGCCGAACACCGAGCCCAACACCACCGACCCGGACACCCTGCAGGACAAGCTGGACCGGGCCCGCGACCGGATGTGGACCGACCACGCCTTCTACATCGGCGGCACCCACGAGAACGCCCGCTTCCTCGGCGAACTGGAGCGCCTGCCGGGCTGCTGCGGGGTCAAGGTGTTCATGGGCGCCTCGACCGGCACCCTGCTGGTCGCCGACGACGATGGCGTGCGCGAGGTGCTGCGTCATGTGAAGCGCCGCGCCACCTTCCATTCCGAGGACGAATATCGCCTCGCCGAGCGCCGCCCGCTGGCCCGCGCCGGCGACTGGACCAGCCACCCCGAGGTGCGCGATCCCGAAAGCGCCATCCTGTCGACCCGCCGCCTCGTGCGGCTGGCGAAGGAGACCGGCGCCCGCATCCACGTCCTGCACGTGACCACGGCGGAGGAGATCGATTTCCTCAGCCACCACAAGGACGTGGCCACCGTCGAGGTGACGCCCCAGCATCTGACCCTCGACGGCGACGAGGCCTATGCGCGCCTCAAGGGCCTCGCCCAGATGAACCCGCCGATCCGCAACGCGCCGCACATCGCCGGCCTGTGGCGCGGCATCGAGCAGGGCGTCGCCGACGTGCTCGGCTCGGACCATGCGCCCCACACCCTCGAGGAGAAGGCCCGGCCCTATCCGGCCTCGCCCTCGGGCATGCCCGGCGTGCAGACCCTGGTGCCGGTGATGCTCACCCACGTCGCCCACGGGCGGCTGACGCTGGACCGCTTCATCGACCTGACCAGCCACGGCGCCAACCGCGTCTTCGGCATCGCCGGCAAGGGCCGCATGGCCGAGGGCTACGACGCCGACCTGACGATCGTCGACCTGAAGGCGAAGCACGTCCTGAAGCACGAGGATATGGCCACCCGCTCCGGCTGGACGCCGTTCGACGGGATGGCGTGCACCGGCAAGGCCATGGCCACGATCGTCCGGGGCCGGGTCGTGATGCGCGACGGCGAACTGCAGGGGACCGCCCATGGCCGCCCGGTGCGTTTCCAGGAGACCCTGGTCTGACGGGAACCTCCTGACTCCCCGACGATTCCGTCAGGGCGAAAGGAGATCGCCATGAGCAAGCGCGAACTGATTGAGCCCACGCCCGGCGACAAGCGCTACGCCCGTCGGGACGACGAGGGGCGCTTCACAGAGATGGTCGACGTCGGCAGGTCGCTGGCCCAGGATCAGCGGCGTCAGGCGAAGCACGAGGCGCCGAAGGGGCACGGCGACCGCGGCGATCGCCGCCACTAGATCGAGAAGCTGACCCCGCAGCCGCAGCTCGAGGCGGCGTTCGGATTGCGCACCACGAACTGCGCGCCGGACAGGTCGTCGACGAAGGCGATCTCGGAGCCCTTGAGGAAGGGCAGGGAGACCGGGTCCACGAGGGCCGTCTGCCCGTCCGTCTCGATGCGGACGTCGTCGGGCTCCGCCGTCTCCACCAGCTCAAGCCGGTACTGGAAGCCCGAGCAGCCGCCGCCGTCGACGGCGACGCGCAGCATGACCGGACGGCCCTCGGCCTCGCCCAGTCGCGCCAGCCGACGGGCGGCGCTTTCGGCCAGGGTCAGGCCATGGCCGCCGGAGGCCGGCGAGATCTCGAATGCGGGGGCGGATTGGACGGTGCTCACGCGGCTCTATATGAGGCGGGCGCGGCCGTTCGCAAAGGCCCGCCTCCAGCCATGAGCCGCCGACGTTGATCCCCGACCGCGCGCCTTACGCCGAATATCCCGAGCACAGCCGGGGCCGGCTCGTCCCCGAACCGATCAGCCGCACCCGCAACGCCTTCGCGCGCGACCGGGACCGCATCATTCACGCCACCGCCTTCCGTCGGCTGAAGGAGAAGACCCAGGTCTTCGTGGCCCACGAGGGCGACCACTACCGCACCCGTCTGACCCACTCGCTGGAGGTGGCGCAGATCGCCCGCTCGATCGCCCACGCGCTCCGGCTCGACACGGATCTCGCCGAGACGGTGGCCCTGGCCCACGATCTCGGCCATCCGCCCTTCGGCCATTCCGGGGAGGACGAGCTGCAGGCGCAGATGGCGAACTGGGGCGGCTTCGACCACAACGTCCAGACCTTCCGCGTCGTCACGAAGCTGGAGGAGCGCTACCCCGGCTTCGACGGCCTCAACCTCAGCTGGGAAACCGTCGAGGGGGTGGTCAAGCACAACGGGCCGGTGGCGCACCGGCTCGACGAGCCGGCGTGGAAGGCCATCGTCGACTACACCCAGGGCTGGGACCTGCGTCTGGACACCTTCGCCTCGCTGGAGGCCCAGGCGGCGGCCATCGCCGACGACATCGCCTACAACAATCACGACGTGGACGACGGGGTGCAGGCCGGCCTGTTCACCCTGGACGATCTGGCGGAGGTCCCTCTCATCGGCCCGGTCCTGCACGGGGTGCGCAAGGACTGGCCGGGCATCGACGAGCGCATGGTGCGGATCGAGGCCGTGCGGCGGATGATCGGCGTCATGGTCGAGGACGTCCTGGCCGAGACCGAACGCCGGATCGAGGCGGACGAGGTCCGCTCCACCGAGGACGTGCGGACCGCGAGCCGGCCGATGATCGCCTTCTCGCCCGCCATGCTCGCCGACCTCGGCGTGCTGCGGAAATTTCTCTTCGAGCGGATGTATCGCCACTACCGGGTCAACCGCACCCGCAGCCAGGCGCGGCGGATCCTCGCCGAGATGTTCCAGCTGTTCATGGCCGAGCCCGAGACCCTGCCGCCGGAGTGGTCCGGCAAGGCGCTGTCCGGGGATGAGGCGCGCAAGGCGCGGGCCGTCTGCGACTACATCGCCGGCATGACCGACCGCTACGCCATCGAGGAGCACCGCAAGCTGTTCAGCCTCGACCTCGCCCTCGATCTGTGATTCGTAAGCCGGGCAGGGGCTAGTAGGATGGTCGTCCGGCGCGTCGATTCGCGCGGCGATCCGACTTGAAGGCGCGGCCATGTCCCACGAAGATCCCTATCGTCCGAACCCCGGCCGCGACCGCGGCGCCTACACGCCGCCGACCGACGACGACCTGCCCTTCAACCGGCAGGGCTACGATCCGCGCCGGCCCGCCGGCGGCGGGGGCGGCAAGGCTCCGCCGATGACCCTGATCATCTCGGCCGCCGTCCTCCTGCTGCTGATCATCGCTGTAGTGGTCTACTACCGCGCCGGCCCCCGCTCCTCGGGCGACGCCCCGCCCGCCGTCGGCTCGCCTGTCGGCGAGATGAAGGGCCCGGCCCCCGTCGACGCCCAGCCGGTCGATCCCGCCGAGGGCATCGACGTCTACTCGGAGCCGGAGCTTCCGACCGACGCCCCGACCTTCACCCCGCCGCCCGAGGCGGTGCAGCCGCGGCCGGCTCCGGCCCCGGTCGACTCCGCCCCCCTGCCGGCCCCGGCGCGTCCCGCGCCGACCACGCCCGCTCCGCCGGAGAAGAAGGCCGAGCCCTCCGCGCCCGCCGCCGGTGGAACCTCGGGCGTCCAGATCGGCGCCTTCTCGACGCCGACGCTGGCCGAGAGCGAGTACAACCGGATCGTCGGCCGCTACTCGCAGTTCACCGAGGGGGCCAGCCGTCGGGTCCAGGAGGTCACCGCCTCCAACGGCTCGACCGTCTACCGCACCACCGTTTCCGGCCTCAGCCGCGAACAGGCGACCGGCCTGTGCAACGCCATCAAGGCCTCGGGCGGGGACTGCATCGTCCGGTGACGCGTTCGGCGGCGATCTACGGCTGCTCCGGGCGCCGGCTGACGGCGGAAGAGAAGGCCTTCTTCGGCGACGCCCGCCCGTGGGGCTTCATCGTCTTTCGCCGCAACGTCGACGATCCCGACCAGCTGCGCGCCCTGACCGCCGAGCTGCGCGAAGCGGTCGACGATCCCCACGCGCCGGTCCTGATCGATCAGGAGGGCGGCCGGGTCCAGCGCATGGGTCCGCCGCACTGGCCGAAATACCCGCCGGCCGCAGCCTGTCTGAAGGCGACCGACGATCCGCTGGCGGCGCGGGACCTGGTCAGGCTGGGCGCCCGGCTGATGGCCCACGACCTGCGCGGGGTCGGGATCACGGTCGACTGCCTGCCGGTGCTGGATGTGCCGGTGCCCGGCGCCCACGACATCATCGGCGACCGCGCCTACGCCGCCGACCCGGCCACAGTGGCGCAGCTGGGCCGCGCCGCCGCAGAGGGCCTGCTGGCCGGCGGCGTGCTGCCGGTGATCAAGCACATGCCGGGCCATGGCCGCGCCTTCGCCGACAGCCATCATGACCTGCCGGTGGTGCACGCCGATCTGGCACATCTCGACGCCTGGGACTTCGCCCCCTTCCGCGCCCTCTCCGACATGCCGCTGGCGATGACCGCCCACGTCGTCTTCGACGCCATCGACCCGAAGCACCCCGCCACCACCTCGCGGAAGGCGCTGAAGCTGATGCGCCGCGACCTGGGTTTCGGCGGGCTGATCCTGACCGACGACCTGTCGATGAAGGCCCTGTCGGGCTCCCTGGCCGGGCGGGCCGAGGCCGCCCTCAAGGCCGGCTGCGACGTTGTCCTGCACTGCAACGGCGACCTCGCCGAGATGCGCGCTGTGGCCGAAGGGGTCGGCAAGCTGAAGGGCAAGGCCGCGCGCCGGGCCGAAGCGGCGCTGGCGCGCATCGTCCGCGAGCCCGAGCCCTTCGATCCCCTGGAGGCGCGCGCCCGGTTCGACGCCCTCATGAGCGGCCGCCTCGACGCCGCCCGCGGCCCCGATGTCGGGGAGGCGCAGGCATGACCCCGAGCAGCGGCAAGCGCGTCAGGTCGCCGGAATGACCGAGGCTTTCCAGCCCAACCTCGACTTCTCCGCCGTCGAGCAGGCCGACGCGCGCGACGCCTTCGTGGTCGATCTGGAGGGCTACGAGGGCCCGCTGCACGTCCTGCTGGCGTTGGCCCGCACCCAGAAGGTCGACCTGCTGAAGCTGTCGATCACGAAGCTGGCGGAGCAGTACCTCGCCTTCGTGCAGGAGGCCCGGCGGCGCAACTTCTCGCTCGCCGCCGACTACCTCGTCATGGCCTCCTGGCTGGCCTACCTGAAGTCGCGCCTGCTGCTGCCCCGCGCCGACAAGGGCAAGGGCGACGAGCCGCCGGCCGAAGAGATGGCCGCCGCCCTGGCCTTCCGCCTGCAGAAGCTCGAGGCCATGCGGAAGGCCGTCGAAGCGCTCCGGTCCCGGCCCCAGTTGAAGCGCGACGTCTTCACCCGCGGCGACCCCGAGGCCACGGTGATCGTCCCCTCGGACCGCATCGACGCCAGCCTCTACGAGCTCATGGCCGCCTATGTGCAGCAGCGCCGCCGCGAGGAGCTGCGCCGCTACAATCCGACCCAGCGGGTCGAGGCCTTCGCGCTGGAGGCCGCGCGCGACTGGCTGCGCGAGGTCCTGCCCCGGCTCGAGCAGTGGACGCCGCTGGACCGGATCGCCCCGGAGAAGCACGGCGCTGAAGGACCCTCGCAGGCCAGCTACACCGCCTCCACCCTGTCCGCGAGCCTCGAACTGGTGAAGGAGGGAGCCATGGACGTGAAACAGGCAGAGCCCTTCGCCGAAGTCTTCCTCAAGCGCCGCGGCCGGGGCCAGCCGCTGGAGTTGACCCCGTGAGCCTGCAGTTCGCCCCGGATCACGCCGAGATCGAGCGTCGCGTCGAAGCCCTGCTGTTCGCCGCGGCCGGCCCTCTGTCGGCCGCAGAGATCGCCCGCCGCCTGCCGGAAGGGGCCGACGTCGGGGGGGCCATCTCCGCCCTGCGCGCCCGTTACGAGGGCCGCGGCGTCGAGCTGGAGTGCGTCGCCGACCGCTGGCGGTTCCGCACCGCGCCGGACCTGTCGTTCATGATGACCGAGGAGCGCGAGGAGCCGCGGCGGCTGTCGAAGGCGGCGCTCGAGACCCTCGCCATCATCGCCTACCACCAGCCCTGCACCCGGGCCGAGATCGAGAGCGTGCGCGGCGTCTCCCTGTCGAAGGGCACGCTGGACCTGCTGCTGGAGATGGGCTTCGTGAGGCTCAAGGGGCGGCGCCGCACGCCCGGCCGCCCCGTCACCTACGGCACCACCGACCGCTTCCTCGAGCACTTCAGCCTCGCCAGCCTGTACGATCTGCCCGGCGTGCAGGAGATGAAGGCCGCCGGCCTGCTGGATCTCTCCATCCCCGCCGGCTTCGAAGTCCCCGATCCGAGCCGCGCATCCGACGAGGACGAGACCCCGCTGCTCCCCGGCGACGAGGATGCCCCCGAGTTCGCCCAGGATTTCGTCGGCGAGGAGTGAGTATTCCTCCCCGCGGGGGGAGGGGGACCACCCGAAGGGTGGTGGAGGGGGCTGACCCTGTCCACCGGCGCCTCGCCCGTCCCCCTCCACCGCTTCGCGGTCCCCCTCCCCCTGTGGGGGAGGAATGTGGTGGTGCATTCCGCGCCTCCGCTTGCTAAGCGGCTGCGATGATCGCACGCCTCCGCCCCGTTCCCTTCGACATCGGCCCCGTCCACTTCGTCGGCATCGGCGGCATCGGCATGAGCGGCATCGCCGAGATCATGCTCAAGATCGGCTATGCGGTGCAGGGCTCGGACGCGAAGGCCAGCGCCAACACCGAGCGGCTGGAGAAGCTCGGGGCGAAGATCTTCATCGGCCACGACGCCGCCCACGTCGGCGAGAGCGTGTCGGCGGTGGTCTACTCCACCGCCGTGAAGGCCACGAACCCGGAGATGGTCGTCGCCCGCGAGCGCCGCATCCCGCTGGTCCGCCGCGCCGAGATGCTCGCCGAGCTGATGCGCCTGCAATTCTCGATCGCGGTGGGCGGCACCCACGGCAAGACCACCACCACCTCCATGGTCGCCGCGGTTCTGGACGCCGCCGGGCTCGACCCGACCGTCGTCAACGGCGGCATCATCAACGCCTACGGCACCAACGCCAAGGTCGGCGACGGCGACTGGATCGTGGTCGAGGCGGACGAGAGCGACGGCAGCTTCCTGCGCCTCAAGTCGACTGTGGCGATCGTCACCAATATCGACCCCGAGCACCTCGACCACTACGGCGACTTCGACGGAGTGCGGAAGGCGTTCGTGGACTTCGTGGAGAACATCCCCTTCTACGGCTTCGCCGCCGTCTGTCTCGACCACCCGGAGGTGCAGCGGCTGGTCGCCTCGATCGACAACCGCCGGCTGGTCACCTACGGCCTCAACCCCCAGGCCATGGTCCGCGCCGAGAACTGCGACATGCGCCCCGACGGCGCCCGTTTCGACGTGGTCATCCAGCAGCAGGGGCTCGCCGCCCTCGACGAGCCGATCCGCATCACCGGGCTGCACCTGCCGATGGCGGGCTGGCACAACGTCTCCAACGCCCTGGCCGCCATCGCCGTGGCCCGCGAGCTCGACGTCTCCGACGAGGCGATCCGGGCCGGCCTCGCCGGCTTCGGCGGGGTCAAGCGCCGCTTCACCACCACCGGGGTCGTCGATGGCGTCCGCATCGTCGACGACTACGGCCACCACCCGGTGGAGATCGCCGCCGTGCTCAAGGCCGCCCGGCAGGTGGCCGAGGGCCGCGTGATCGCCGTCGTCCAGCCGCACCGCTACACCCGCCTGCGCGACCTGATGGAGGAGTTCTCGACCTGCTTCTCGGACGCCGACGCGGTGATCGTCGCCGACGTCTATCCGGCGGGCGAAGCCCCGATCGAAGGCGTCGACAAGGACGCCCTGGTCGAGGGCGTGCGCCGCTTCGGCCACCGCTCGGTGCAGGCGCTGGAGAGCGTCGAGGCGCTGCCGGCCGCGATCCGCGCCGAAGCGAAGCCCGGCGACCTCGTCGTCTGCCTCGGCGCCGGCGACATCACCCAGTGGGCCTACGCCCTGCCGGAGCAACTGGAGGCGCTGGCGTGATCGACCTTCCCGAAGTGCGCGGCAGGCTGCTCCGGGTCGAGCCGCTCGGCCCCTACACCTGGTTCCGGGTCGGCGGCGCGGCCGACGCCCTGTTCATCCCGGCCGACGCCGACGATCTCGCCGCTTTCCTGAAGGCGCTGGACCCTGCCGTGCCGGTGACGGTGCTGGGCGTCGGCTCCAACGTCATCGTTCGCGACGGCGGCGTCGAAGGCGTGGTGATCCGCCTGGCCGGCCGCCCGTGGGCCCAGGTGACGGCGGAGGGCGACACGATCACCGCCGGCGCCGGCGCACTGGACTCCATGGTGGCGAAGGCTTCGGCGAAGGCCGGGATCGCAGGACTGGAATTCTACGCCGGCATCCCGGGCACGATCGGCGGTGCCCTGACCATGAACGCCGGCTGCTACGGCTCCGAGACGAAGGATGTCCTGGTTTCCGCCTGGGGCCTGAACCGGGCAGGGGAGCGGGTCGACTACAGCCTCGCCGACTTCGGCTACACCTACCGCCACTCGGACGCGCCGGCCGACATCATCTGGGTCGAGGCGACCTTCCGTGGCGCGCCGGACGATCCGGCCGCGGTGCAGGCCCGCATCGACGAGATCACCGCTCGCCGCGAGCAGACGCAGCCGATCCGCGAGAAGACCGGCGGGTCAACCTTCAAGAACCCCGAGGGCCATTCCTCGTGGAAGCTGGTCGACGAGGCCGGCTGGCGCGGCAAGCTCTTCACGGCAACCGGCGGCGGCGCGAAGTTCTCGGAGCTGCACTCGAACTTCATGATCAACCCCGGCGAGGCCACCGCGGCCGACATCGAGGGCCTGGGTGAAGCCGTCCGCGCCGACGTGCTGGCGAAGACCGGGGTGCAGCTCGATTGGGAGATCCGGAGGATCGGCCGGAAGCAGGTCCAGGTTCCAGGTTCTACGGGCTAGGGGCCAGGGGCCAGGGGCCAGGGTTTGGTCCCGACGGCTCTTCCTCCAGCTCCCCTGGAACCTAATCCCTAGCCCCTAGCACCTTCCCTTGGTTGACGCGCTGTTAAGAGCGTTCGGCGCATTCCGACGACTGTTCCGGAGCCCCGCATGAACCGCCCCCTGTCCGAGCTGCACGTCGCCGTCCTGATGGGCGGGCTGTCGCCGGAGCGGGAGGTGTCGCTGAACTCCGGCGCGGGCTGCGCCGACGCCCTCGAGGGGCAGGTTCGCAAGATCAGCCGGGTCGACGCCGGGCGGGACCTCGCCCAGGTGTTGGCCGACCTGAAGCCGGACGTGGCCTTCAACGCCCTGCACGGCGTCTGGGGCGAGGACGGCTGCGTCCAGGGCATACTGGAGACGCTTCAGATCCCGTACACCCACTCCGGCGTGCTGGCCTCGGCGCTGGCCATGGACAAGGACAAGTCCAAGGCGGTGCTGCGCGCCGCGGGCGTGACGGTGCCGGGCGGGGGCCTCTTCGACCGGTTCGAGGTGGCCCGTCGCCACGTCATCGAGCCCCCGTATGTGATCAAGCCCAACGCCGAAGGCTCTTCGGTCGGCGTCTTCCTCGTGCCCGCCGGCGCCAACGGCCCGCAGACTGAGGTCGGCGCCCCGGACTGGACCTACGGCGACCAGGTGATGGTCGAGCCCTACATCCCCGGCAAGGAGCTGGCCGTCGCCGTCATCGGCGAGACGACCGGGCCCCGCGCCCTCACCGTCACCGACATCACCCCCGTCAAGGGCTTCTACGATTACGAGGCCAAGTACGCGCCGGGCGGCTCCATCCACAAGTTGCCCGCCGAGCTGCCCGCCCGCGTCTTCGAGGCGGCCCTGCGCGAGGCCGAGCGCGCCCACGCCGCTCTTGGTTGCCGGGGCGTTTCCCGATCCGACTTTCGTTATGACGATCTTAACGACGTTCTCGTTCTTCTGGAGGTCAACACCCAGCCGGGCATGACCTCGACCTCGCTCGCCCCCGAGCAGGCCGCCCATGTCGGGATTGGGTATCGAGACCTGGTCCGGTGGATGGTGGAGGACGCCTCATGCCCGCGGTAGTTCGCGGCGGTCGGCGACAGAGTTCGAACCAGCCCGCAAAACGCGGCGCTCCCAGATCCCAGGGGCGCGGGCGCGCGCCGCGCAACGCGCCGGCCATTCCGGGCAAGGTCGCGGCCATCGGCCGTCTGGACCTGTCTCCGCGCGCCGTGGTGGTCTCCATCGCCGCCGGCGTGCTCGTGCTGGCCGGCCTCCTGGCCACTGGCGCGCGCGCCGAGCGCATCGGCGCCTCAATCGGCCAGGGCGTGGACGGTCTCGTCGCCGGCATGGGCCTGAAGCTGGAGAAGGTCTTCATCGAGGGCGAGAGCCCCGAAGCCACGGCCGCCATCCAGCGCGCCGTCCAGCTGCCGGCCGGCCAGGCCATGACCTCGATCGACCTCGACGCGGTGCGCCAGCGGGTCGAGCAGGTCGGCTGGGTCAAGTCGGCCCGCGTGGTGCGCCTGCTCCCCGACACCCTGATCGTCGCCGTCACCGAACACGACCGGCTCGCCGTGTGGCAGACCGGCGGCAAGGCCTTCGTCATCGACGGCCAGGGCCAGGTCATCCAGGGCGCCGACGCCGGACGCTATCCCAACCTGCCGCTGGTGGTGGGGAAGGGCGCCGAGCAGGCCGCCGCCGAGATCCTGCCCCTGCTGGCCCAGCGGCCGCGCCTGATGAGCCGCACCGAGGCTTTGGTTCGGGTCGACGAACGCCGCTGGGACCTGCGCCTCAAGGACGGCAGCCTGATCCAGCTGCCCGCCGCCGACCAGGAGGCCGCCCTGATCCAGCTCGACGCCCTCGATCAGCGTGAGCGGCTGCTGGAGCTGGGCTTCGCCCGCATCGATCTCAGAACCCCCGAACAGGTCGCGGTGCGGCCTTCCGCCGGAGACGCGTAAAAGTATGGCTCGGTCTGTCGACAGAACCGCGGACGCCCGGGGCGCGGCCGGACGCGCGCCAATCGTCGCCGCGCTGGATCTCGGCCAGTCCAAGGTCGCCTGCTTCATCATGAAGCCCGACGGCGTGCGCCACGCCGACCGCACCATTCGCGTCGCGGGCGCCGGGCACGTTCAGTCGCGGGGCGTCCGCGGCGGCGGCATCGTCAACATGGACGAGGCGGCGCAGGCGATCGGCCATGCGGTCGAGCGGGCGGAGCGGGCCGCCGGCGCGCCGGTCTCCGGCGTCGTGGTCACCACCGCCATCGGCCAGATGGCCAGCCATCGGGTGCAGGCGCGGGTCTCGCTGGGCCAGAACCCCGTCGGCGACGCCGATCTGGCGCGCGCCATCGGCATGGCCCTGGCCCAGATCCGCCTGCCCAACCGCCGGCCGATCCACGTCCTGCCCATCGCCTGGTCGGTCGACGGCGCCCGCGGGCTGCACGATCCGCGCGCCATGCGCGGCCATTCCCTCGGCCTGGACCTGCTCGTCGTCTCCATGGCCGAGAGCGCCTTCACCGCCCTGGGCCACTGCCTCGAGCTCGCCCACCTGGACCTGCAGGGCGTCGTCGCCGCGCCGGTCGCCTCCTCGCTCGCCGCGCTCGAGGATGACGAGATGGATCTCGGCTGCGTCTGCATCGACATGGGAGGCGGCGCCACCTCCGCCGCCGTCTGGGGCGGCCGCAGCCTGCTGCACATCGAAAGCCTCAATGTCGGCGGCGACCACGTCACGGCCGACATCGCCCGGGGCCTGTCGACCTCCCGGGCCGGGGCCGAGCGCCTCAAGACCCTGCATGGTTCGGCCATGGCCTCGGCCAACGAGGACCGCGAGATGCTCGAGGCTCCGCCGCGCGGCGAGGATCCGTCGGCGGGCCCGGTGGTGGTTCCCCGCGCCATGCTCAAGACCGTCATCGCGCCGCGCGTCGAGGAGACGCTCGAACTGCTCCGCGACCGGCTCCGCAACGCCGGCGTGGGCCTCGAACCGGGCGCCGGCCTGGTGCTGACCGGCGGGGCCAGCCAGCTGAACGGCGTGCGCGAACTCGCGGTGCGCGTGTTCGACCGGCCGGTGCGTCTCGGCAAGCCCCAGCGTGCGCCCCACCTGGCTGACGCCGCCTCGGGGCCCGCCTTCTGCTCCGCCGCCGGCGTCCTGCTCCGCGCCGCCTACGGGCCGCGCGAGGCCGTGTCCGCCCGCAAGCTCATGTCCCGCCAGATCACGGCCGCCGACGCGCCGCGGGCCCACTCCGGCAGCCTGGTCGCGCGCGCCGCGGGGTGGCTTCGGGAGAACCTGTAGTAGAATCTGGAAATCAAATTGCGGCATGATTGCGCCGCTTTCGGCGCGAGCGGGTCCGAATTCGCCCTCAGCGGGCCAGACTGTGTCCGGATTGTAACAACCGTGGCCCGGATTGGTCGTGATCGCGCCACAATGCCTTGTCCCCCCCGTCGCAAATGCTAGCGTGACCGATGAAGCAGACTCCGCCTCGGCGGCTCTGCGTCCGCATCATCACAGGTTGGGGCCTTTACATGCTAATCAAGCGCAAGCACCTCTTCGGAACGACGGTCCTGGCGGGGGTCGTCGCCCTGGCGGCTCCGGCCTTCGCCCAGGATCAGCTCCCGGGCGTCACCGCCACGGGTCAACAGGACCAGGAAGCCACCGAGATCGGTGAGATCGTCGTCACCGGTTCGCGTATCCGTCGCGACCCGACCAACGCCCCGACGCCAATCATCCAGGTTGAGCGGGAAGCCCTGCTGACCACCGGCCAGTCGACCGTCATCGATTATCTGGCCACCATTCCGGCCCTGTCGAACTCGCTGGTCCCGTCGGACACCACCGGCTCGGGCCTGAACGACGGCGGTCTCGATTTCGCCAACCTGCGCTCGCTGGGCACTGGCCGCACCCTGACGCTGGTCGATGGCCGCCGTCACGTGGGTTCGTCGCGCGGCACCCTGTCGGTGGACGTCTCGACGATCCCGCGCCTGCTCATCGAGAACATCGAGATCGTCACGGGCGGCGCCTCGTCGGTTTACGGCGCGGACGCCGTGGCCGGCGTGCTGAACTTCAGCCTGCGTGACGACTTCGAGGGACTGGAGATCGACGCGAACTACGGCCAGATCAACCAGAACGGGGAGGCGACCGGTCGCGTTTCCGTGCTGAGCGGCGCGAACCTGCTGGACGACCGTCTGAACATCTACGCCTTCGGCGAGTACGAGAAGCAGGACGAGGTCACCTCGCTGGACGTCGACTGGATCGCCCGCACCCCGCTGGTCCTCGGCATCGACGCCGATCCCACCACGGCGCCGTACGACGGCTTCATGGACCAGGCGTATTTCGAGAACGTCCTGCGTATGGACCGTCCGCGGTGGGGTCAGACCACCCTGGCCAACTCGCAGCAGGCCAGCCCGCTGAGCGACCCGGACATTCCGTACTTCACCTGCCACACCGCGGGCGGCTCGTTCACCTGGAACTCGAACTGCTTCGCGCCGAACCCGGGCAAGACCTTCTGGTATCCGGCCGGCACCGGCACGGCCCGCCTCGCCGAGTTCGGCCAGCGCATCGGCAACACCGGGGCTGTCCGCCCGTACAACATCGGCGGCGACGGCGTCAGCCCGGCCTGGTTCTCCAGCGGTTCGCGCTTCCCGGAAATCGAGTCCCAGCGCTACCAGGTCGGCAGCACCTTCTCGATCACCGACAATCTGCGCGCCAAGCTCGAGGCCAAGTTCGTCACCGAGGACGTCAACGACGTCTCGCAGCCGACCTTCTTCAACATCGACCTGATCAACTCCTACGGATCGCGTGAGGCCAGCCCGCTTTACGGCACCGCCTCTTTCGACATGCGCTGGTCCGACAACGCCTTCCTGCCGCAGATCGTCAAGGACGCGATCGCCACCAACTCGGTGATCCGCTGGAACGCGCCGACGGCCAATGCGCCCAGCACCCCGGGCGCGACCTTCGCTACCCCGATCGCGCGTCACCAGATGTTCGGTCCGGACCGCTTCCAGCAGAACACCCGCGAGGTGACCCGCTACGTCGCGGCGCTGGAGGGTGAGTTCGACAGCCTCTGGTTCGTCCGCAACGTGGCCTGGGACATCGGCTACACCTACGGCGAAATGGACAACGTCAACGTCGAGGCCGGCGTCGACGTCCAGCGCTTCCAGTGGGCCGCGGACTCCGTCGTCGACGTCGCCGGCGTCATGGGCACCCCGGGCGCGATCGTGTGCCGCATCGCCCTGGCCGCGGCCGAGGGCGTTCCGAACGGCCAGCTGGCCGACTACTGGCGCGGCGGCGACATTCGCGACTCCGCTTATGGTCAGCAGGCGATCGACGAGTGCCGTCCGCTGAACGTCTTCGGTGAAGGCAACCAGGACCAGGCCGCCCTCGACTACGTCTACGCCGACATCGCCGTCCGCGAGCGGAACGAGCAGGAGCAGGCGCAGGCGAACATCGCCGGCGAGCTGTGGGACTTCTGGGGCGCCGGCCCGATCGGCATGGCCCTCGGCTACGAGCACCGTCGCGAGTATACCCGCGGCATCGGTCGTAGCGCCGACACCGCCGGTCGCTTCCTGTTCCTGAACACCGGCCCTGACTTCCTGCCGGCGGAATACGAAAGCGACGAGTTCTACGGCGAAATGTCGCTGCCGCTGTTCCGCGACAGCTGGCTCGGCGAGTATGCGGAACTCAGCGGCTCGTACCGCTGGTCCGACTACACCACCGTGGGTGAGGTCGACGTCTACGGCGTGAACCTGGTCTATCGTCCGATCGAGGACATCGCCTTCCGCACGAGCTTCAACACCTCGGTGCGCGTGCCGAACCTGGCGGAAAACTTCGCCCCGGCGACGCAGACCTTCTGGAACGGCGTGGTCGACCCGTGCGCCACGACGAGCATCAACGCCCCGGGCCTGGCCGCCGACATCCGCCAGAACCGCATCAACAACTGTACCGCTCTGGCGGCGCAGCAGGGTCTGACGTTCGACTTCGCCGGCGCGACCGCCACGAACACCGACGACTACAACCCGGTCTACACGTCGGGCATCGCCGGGGTTAACGCGGGCAACCCGTTCCTGCTGCCGGAAGAGTCGGAATCGTTCACCTTCTCGACCATCCTGCGTCCGCGCTTCATCCCGAACTTCTCGCTGGTGCTCGACTACTACGAGATCGAGGTCACCAACGTGATCTCGGCGGTGACGGCGGCGGCGGCGGCGGCGAACTGCGTCAACGGTCCGACCCTGGACGCGGCGGCGTGCGCCACCATCTTCCGCAACAACCCGAACATTCCGTTCGGCATCGGCGCGCCGACGGGCGACCCGATCGGCGGCTTCATCCAGGGCTCGATCAACTTCGCCGCCCTGAAGACCCGCGGTCTGGACTTCACCGCCCGCTACACGCTCGACACGGAAGAGGTGTTCGGGCGCAACCTGGGCCAGTTCAACTACTCGCTGGGCGGCCTCTGGCTGATCGACCAGCAGCAGTTCACCAACGTCTCGGATCCCACCCAGCGCACCAGCCTGGAAGGCGACCTGTTCTATCCGCGGGTTCGCCTGACCTCCTCGCTGACCTGGGTGCCGAACGACACCTGGAGCGTGAACTGGACCATGGACTGGCAGACGGCCCAGGAGATCGCCAGCCTTCGGGACTCGGTGACCAACCTGGATAACCGGCCGTACTACGCCTACGACACCGGCAACTTCGCCCGTCACGACTTCACCGTGCGGTACAATGTCCGGGACGACCTCTCGCTGCGCGCCGGCGTCGTGAACGCCTTCGACAACGAGCAGCATCCGTGGCTGGGCAACGCCCTGTACAGCAACTTCGATGCCTGGGGCCGTCGCTTCTTCATCGGCCTGAACTGGCGTCCGTACTAACTCCGGTACGCACGACCGAAACGGGAAGGGCGGCTCGCAAGAGCCGCCCTTTTTCGTCGCCTGCGATCTGCCTGCGGAAGCGTGGCTGCAGAAAATCTGTTGTGAAGGTTAACCAAACCGGTGCCTGGCGGCCCGACTCGGCCTATCCGGTAACACTCCCTTAAGCAGGGCGGGTGTTTCCTTAACGCGCTCATAACCAATGCGATTCGGCGGGGCTTTCGCATCGGGGCTGCAGGGCAGGGTCGGAATTCAAGGTCGGAACGAAATGTCTCTTTCGCTGGTGCGTCCGCAAAGCTCGGAACTGAAGCCCCGCATCGTCGTGTTCGGCGTCGGCGGGGCCGGCGGCAACGCGGTCAACAACATGATCGACGCCGGCCTTGAAGGGGTCGAGTTCGTCGTCGCCAACACCGACGCCCAGCACCTCAGTTTCGCCAAGACCGACCGCCGCATCCAGCTGGGCGAGACCATCACCCAGGGACTCGGCGCCGGCGCCCACCCCGAGGTCGGCATGAACGCCGCCGAGGAGTCGGCCGAGGAGATCTTCAGCCACCTCGACGGCGCTCACATGGTGTTCATCACCTGCGGCATGGGCGGCGGCACCGGCACCGGCGCGGCCCCGGTCATCGCCAAATGCGCCCGTGATCGCGGCATTCTGACCGTCGGCGTGGTGACCAAGCCCTTCACCTTCGAGGGCCGCCACCGGATGCGCCTCGCCGAAGCCGGCATCGCCGAGCTGCAGCGCTACGTCGACACCCTGATCGTCATCCCGAACCAGAACCTGTTCCGGGTCGCCAACGAGCGCACCACCTTCGCCGACGCCTTCGGCATGGCCGACCAGGTCCTGCACTCGGGCGTGCGCTCGATCACCGACCTGATGATCCTGCCGGGCCTGATCAACCTCGACTTCGCCGACGTCCGCGCCGTCATGTCCGAGATGGGCAAGGCGATGATGGGCACGGGCGAGGCCGAGGGCGAGGACCGCGCCCTGCAGGCCGCCCAGAACGCCATCGCCAACCCGCTGCTGGACGAGACCAGCCTCAAGGGCGCCAAGGCGGTGCTGGTCAACATCACCGGCGGCATGGACATGACCCTGCTGGAGGTCGACGAGGCCGCCAACGCCATCGCGGGCGAGGTCGACGCCGACGCCAACATCATCTTCGGCGCCGCCTTCGACCCGGCGCTGGAGGGCAAGATCCGCGTCTCGGTGGTCGCCACCGGCATGGAGGACATGGCCGCCGCCAAGGCCCCGCCGGCCAGCACGACCTCGACCTTCGAGACCCGGCGTCCGGCCCCGGCCGCCGCGCCGCGCGCGTCCGAACCGGTCCGCAGCGAGCCCGTCCGTCGCGAGCCCGTTCGCGCCGAGGCCCCGCGCCCCGCCGCTCGCGCCGAAGAGGCGCCGATCGTCCCGACCTTCACCTCCGCGCAGCCGACCTTCGGCGCCCGCACATCGGCTCCCGAGCCGCGTCCCGAGCCGGTGATCCACGTGGCCGAGGAGCGCAAGCTCGAGCCGATCGTCGACCCCTGGGTCGAGGAGTTCGAGGCCGCCCCGCGTCCGGCCGCCCAGGCTCCCGCG
>Ga0154912_137_pt6 | contig 26295 bp, 27 predicted proteins | sample RifCSPhighO2_01_FD_105881 | JGI IMG/M metagenome (GOLD analysis project Ga0154912, IMG submission 105881) | Caulobacterales bacterium RIFCSPHIGHO2_01_FULL_70_19 | reverse complement strand
CATCGCCGACCTGGCCGGCACCATCGCCCTGGCGCGGAAGTACGGGGCCCTGACCTATCTGGACGAGGTGCACGCGGTGGGCCTGTACGGCCCGACCGGGGCGGGGGTGGCCGAGCGCGACGGGGTGCTGGACGGCATCGACATCGTCGAGTGCACCCTCGGCAAGGCGATCGGCGTCATGGGCGGCTACATCGCCGCCGACGCGGTCATCGTCGACGCGGTGCGCAGCTGGGCCTCGGGCTTCATCTTCACCACCAGCCTGCCGCCGGCCCTGACCGCCGGGGCCCTGGCCTCGGTGCGCTGGCTCAAGGCCCATCCGGAGCTGCGCCAGGCCCACCAGGAGCGCGCCGCCGCCCTCAAGGCTCGCTTCCGCGCCGCTGGCATCCCGGTGATGCCGTCCGAGAGCCACATCGTGCCGGTGTTCGTCGGCGACCCGGTGCACACCAAGATGATCTCGGACCTGCTGCTGGAGGACCACGGCGTCTACGTCCAGCCGATCAACTACCCGACCGTGCCCAAGGGCACCGAGCGCCTGCGCTTCACCCCCTCGCCCGACCACGACGACGCCATGATGGACGACCTCGTCCGCGCCATGGACAAGCTCTGGACCCGCTGCAACGTGGCGCGGATGCCCATGGCTGCCTGAGGGGCGACCCGGCGCATCCATCCGCACCACCGCCGCGGTCGCGCGTTGTCCGGTCATGGCGGGCGATCAGTACGACCTGTTCGGCGACCCGCCGGCGACGGCGCCGGAGGGGCTGCGCTACGCAGCCGGCCTGATCGCGCCCGCAACCGCGGCGGCGCTGGAGGAGATCTTGGCGACCCTGCCGTTCGAGGCCTTCGACTTCCACGGCTTCAAGGGCGCCCGGCGCATCGTCTCCTATGGCGGGCGCTATGACTTTTCGGCCAGCCGGCTGAGGGAGGCGGAGCCCATTCCGGCTTTCCTGCAGCCGGCGCGGGCGGCGGCGGCGGCCTTCGCGGGGCTGGAGACGGAGGCGCTGGCGCAGGCGCTGGTGACGGAATATGCGCCCGGCGCCGGCATCGGCTGGCATCGCGACCGGCCCGAGTTCGACAAGGTCGTGGGGCTGTCGTTCGTTTCCGAGGCGAGAATGCGGTTCCGGCGGCGGCGCGGGGACGGCTGGGAGCGCGCGGCGCTGCAACTGGCGCCGGGCTCGGCCTATCTGCTGGACGGGCCGGCGCGACGCGACTGGGAGCACAGCATCGCGCCTGGGGAGCGGCTGCGCTACTCGCTCACCTTCCGCAGCCTGCGCTGAGGTTCAGCGCTTCTTGCCCAGTTCCGCCGCGATGTCCTTGACCATGCGGCCGGCCTTGCGGTGGGCGGTGACGATCTGGTCGCGGGTGACGCCCCAGCGCTTCATCCAGTATTCGACGGCCTGCCGCTCGGACAGGTCGAGCCGGTCCTTGTCGATGAAGCCGCGCTTGTCCTTCAGTCCGGCCATGGCCCTGCTCCTGCGGCGGCCTTGCGCCGCGCCCGCCAGCGTAGCGCATAACTTCGTGTTTCGCGGAATGAACCGGCCTTAACCGCAGACGCTTTGAGGGGCACAAGGGGATGTCGTCCCCACCAGCCGCATGGATATTCGATGAAGAGAGCCCGGCGCGCGCGCATCGTCGCGACCCTGGGGCCCGCCTCGCGGGCGCCCGGCATGGTCAAGGCCCTCGCCCAGGCCGGGGTGGACGTGTTCCGCCTCAACTTCAGCCACGGCTCGCACGAGGACCACGCCGCCGCCCTGAAGGCGGTGCGCGGCGCCGAGATGGCGCTGAAGCGGCCGCTGGGGGTGCTGGCCGACCTGCAGGGGCCGAAGCTGCGGCTGGGCCGGTTCCGCGACGTCGAGATCGAGGTGAAGCCGGGGCACGTGATGCGCTTCGACCTGGACCCGACGCCGGGCGACGCGACGCGGGTGCAGATGCCGCATCCGGAGATCTTCAAGGCGCTGCGGCCGGGCATGCTGCTGCTGCTCGACGACGGGCGGGTGCGGCTGCGGGTCGGCGAGCGGACGGACGAATGGGCCGACGTCACCGTCGAAAGCGGGACCAGGCTGTCGGACCGCAAGGGCGTGGCGGTGCCGGAGGCGGTGATCCCGGTCTCGGCGCTGACGCCCAAGGACCGCGAGGACCTGGCCTTCGCGCTCCGCATCGGCGTGGACTGGGTGGCGCTGAGCTTCGTGCAGAAGGCCGAGGACATGGCCGAGCTGCGGCGTCTGGTGGACGGGCGGGCCGCCTGCCTGGCCAAGATCGAGAAGCCGCAGGCGCTGCACCAGCTCGATTCGATCCTCGACTACTGCGACGGGGTGATGGTGGCGCGCGGCGACCTCGGGGTCGAGCTGGACCCCGAAGAGGTGCCCGTGGCCCAGAAGCAGATCCTGCGCGCGGCCCGGCAGCGCGGCGTGCCGGCGATCGTGGCCACCCAGATGCTGGAGTCGATGACCAGCGCGCCGGCCCCGACGCGCGCCGAGGCGTCCGACGTCGCCAACGCCGCCTACGAGGGCGCCGACGCCCTGATGCTGTCGGCCGAGACGGCCTCGGGCGATTATCCGCTGGAGGCGGTTTCGGTGATGAACCGGATCATCGAGCGGGTCGAGCGCGACCCGCTGTGGCCGGGGCTGATGGACGCCGAGCACGCCGGTATGGACGAGCACGACGTGGACGCCCTGGTGGCGGCGGCGCGCAAGGCAGGGGAGGCGCAGTCCACGGCCTGCATCGTGGTGTTCACCACCCTGGGCGGGACGGCGCGGCGGATGGCGCGCGAGCGCCCGCTGCAGCCGGTGCTGGCGCTGACGCCGAATCCGTCGACGGCGCGGCGGCTGGCGCTGGTGTGGGGCCTGGAATCCCGGCTGGGGCGCGAGCCCTCGTCGCTGGAGGAGGTCACCGAGGACGCGGTCCAGGCGGCCATGGACAACGAACTGGCCCAGCCGGGCCAGCGGGTGCTGATCCTCGCCGGCACGCCGTTCGGAGCGCCGGGGGCTGCGAATCTGCTGCGGCTGGCGCATGCTCCGGCCAGGAAGGCGAAGCGCTGAGCCTTTCTCCCTTGGGGGAGAAGCTGGGCGCCGGAGGCGCTCGGAATGAGGGGGCTCTGTCCCGGGACTGACTGGCTGGTGATGAGGGCGTGGCGAACAGCCCCCTCATCCGTCCCGCTTCGCGAGCCACCTTCTCCCCCGAAGGGAGAAGGGAACAGATGATCAAATACATCGGCTCCAAGCGCGCGCTGCTGGGCCATGTGGCCGCGGCGGTGACGGCGGCCCTGCCCGACGGCGGGACGGTCTGCGACCTCTTTTCCGGCACTGCACGGGTCGGTCATGCGCTGAAAAAGCGCGGCTACCGGGTCTGGTCGAACGACCACAACGCCTACGCCCACGCCCTGGCGACCTGCTATGTGCAGGCGGACCGGGACAGGTGGCTGGAAAAGGCCGAGCGGCTGCTGGCCGAACTGCGGACGACGCGCCCCGAGGCCGGGTGGTTCACCCGCATCTACTGCGAGCAGGCCCGGTTCTTTCATCCCGACAACGGGGCGCGGATCGACGCCGTGCGCGAGCGGATCGCGGCGATGGCGCTGGAGCCGGAGCTGGAGGCGATCGCCCTGGTCAGCCTGATGGAGGCCGCCGACCGGGTCGATTCCACGGCCGGGCTGCAGATGGCCTACATGAAGCGCTGGGCCCCCCGGGCGTTGAAGTCGCTGGAGCTGCGGCTGCCGGAACTGCTGCCCGGCGAGGGCCGGGCGACGCGGGCCGATGCGGTGCAGATCGCGCCGGAGATCGAGGCGGATCTGGTCTATCTCGACCCGCCCTACAACCAGCACTCCTATCTGGGGAACTACCACTGCTGGGAAAGCCTGGTGCTGTGGGACAAGCCGGAGACCTACGGCGTGGCGAACAAGCGGGTGGACGTCCGGACCCGCAAGAGCGCCTTCAACAGCCGCCCGGGGATCGGCCCGGCGCTGGAGGCGACGATCGCCGGGCTGAGGGCGCCCAACCTGGTCGTCTCCTTCAATGACGAGGGCTACCTGTCGCGCGAGGAGCTGGTGCGGATGCTCTCCGGGCGGGGCGAGGTGCAGGTGATCGAGATCGCCCGTCCGCGCTACGTCGGCGCCCGCATCGGCATCCACAACCCGCGGGGGGAGAAGGTCGGGGCGGTGGGCCGGCTGCGGAACGTCGAATACCTTTTCGTGGTCGGTGAACGCCGTATAGGTTTGGCCGACGCCGCATGAGCGGAAGCGTACGGAACGGGACGAGTCGTGGCCCGTTTCGGCAGCCATGGAAGACGCTTCGATGAGCCCCTCGCACCGCCTTCAGGGTTATCGCGCCTACGGCCGCGCCGCGGACGCGTTCGATACGGTCGCTTGGCGCCCGCCGGCGACTCCCCGCTTCGATCATCGGCCGGCCAACGACACCGGCTGGACCATGCCGGAGAAGCCGAGGCGGGCGGAGCGGAGCGGCGCGCCGGGCTGGGCCGTCGTCGTGTTCGGCGGCCTGTTCGCGGCTCTGGCGGGCGCCCTGATGGGCGGGATGCTGCAGGTCTGAGCGGCCCACGCGGCCGAAGACGTCAGCCTTCGAGCAGCGCCTTGATCGGGGCCCAGGCGCGACGGTGTTCCGGACAGGGGCCGAGCTCGCGCAGCGCCTGCTGGTGGGCCGGCGCGTTGTAACCCTTGTGGCTGGCGAAGCCGTAGCCGGGATAGAGGGCGTCCAGCTCGATCATGAGCCGGTCGCGCGCCGTCTTGGCGAGAATGGAGGCCGCGGCGATGGACAGCGACAGGCCGTCGCCGCCGACCACGGTCTGCACCTCGCAGGGCAGTTTGAAGCGGTAGTTGCCGTCGACGAGCGCGGCGACGGGCTGGACCGACAGGGCCTCGACGGCGCGGCACATGGCCAGGCCCGTGGCGTGCAGAATGTTCAGTTCGGCGATCTCGTCGACCGAGGCGAAGCCGACGCCCCAGGCCACGGCGCGAGCCTTGATCTCGATCTCCAGCGCCGCGCGACGCTCGGCGGTCAGCACCTTGGAGTCGTCGACGCCCTCCGGCAGGTCGTCGGGATGGAGGATCACCGCCGCCGCCGACACCGGGCCGGCCCAGGGGCCTCGGCCGGCCTCGTCCACGCCGCAGACCGGGCCGCCGCTGCTGTCGACCAGCAGGGTCTCCAGCGCGAGGGTCGGGATAGGCCGCACGAGCTTCGGCGCGGCGGCCTTGCCTCTCGGCTTCGGTTTGGGGGGCGCGGACTTCACGCGCCGGCCATCGCACGAACCTGCCGGTGACGGAAGCACTCGACGCCGTGATCGTTGACCATGCCCACAGCCTGCATGAAGGCGTACACGATCACCGGGCCGCAGAAGGTGAAGCCGCGCCGCTTCAGCGCCTTCGCCATCGCCTCCGACTCCGGGGTGGCGGCCGGACGGGCGGCGCTGTCGGGCCAGGCGTTCTGGATCGGGACGCCGTCGACGAAGGACCACAGCCAGGCGGAGAAGTCCTCGCCGCTGTCGCGCATGTCGAGCCAGATGCGGGCCCCCTTTATGGCGGAGTTGATCTTGGCGCGGGAGCGGATGATCCGGGGGTCCGCGAGCAGACGCTCGACGTCAGCGTCCTCGTAGCGCGCCACGACCTCCGGGTCGAAGCCGTGGAAGGCGTCGCGGATGCCCTCGCGCTTGCGGAGAATGGTGATCCAGGCGAGGCCCGCCTGCATGCCGTCGAGCACCAGCTTCTCCCACAGGGCGCGGGCGTCGTACTCGGGCACGCCCCATTCGTCGTCGTGGTAGGCGACGTAGAGCGGATCGGTCCCGCACCAGGCGCAGCGGTGAAGCGAGTCGGACATGGCCGCAGGGTGCGGCGGGAAGAGGGAAGAGGGAAGGGAGACTAGGCGTCCTCGCCCTGGGGCCGCGGCATGAGTTCGCCGACGGTCGGACGGTTCTCGGCCAGGTTCAGCTGGATGTCGCGCGGCTTGACCAGTTCGCCGCAGCAGCCGCAGGCGATGCGCGGCTGAAGGTCGTGGCCGCAGGTCTTGTGCAGCATGGAGACGCCCGCGTCGGCGTCACGGTAGACGTGCTTGGCGCCCCAGCCGTGCAGGGTGACCAGCACGCCGTAGAGGTCCTTGCCCTTGGCGGTGAGCACATACTCGTTGCGCGGCGGGCGCTCCGAGTAGAGGCGGGGCTCCAGCACCCCGTGCTGGACCAGGCTCTTGAGCCGGGCGGCGAGCACGTTGCGGGCGACGCCGAGGCGCTCCTGCCACTGTTCGAAGCGGCTGACGCCGTTGAAGGCGTCGCGGATGACCAGCAGGGTCCACGGATCGCCGATGACCTCGAGCGTGGCGGCGATCGAGCAGCTCTGGCGCGAATAGTCGGCGGTGCGTCCCATGGGTGGAAAGTGACCCTGCGTCAGCTGTTTGGCAAGAGGGTTGCCAATCCGAACGCACTAGGTCAGTCTTGTTTCGCTACGGACACCTCGCGGCCCCGCCGCGGCGGATCCTGATCCCTTGAACTCCGGGCGGAGGGCGTGGGCCTTCCGCCCGCCTTTCGTTCGCGGTAGCCGCTCCTCATGACGACCCAGACGCTCGCCCAGGCCCTGACCCTGACCGACGATGGAAGCGGCGGCCTCGTCGCCCGGCTGGACGCCGGCTTCTCCAACGCCCCGCAGGCCATGGACCCGACGAAGGGCGCGCCGTTCGGCGGGCTGATGGCGGCGTTGGCGGCCGGGGCGGCGCGGCAGGGGCTGCGGATCGAGGCTCCGCTGCAGACGCTGTCCATCCAGTACCTGGCGGCGGCGCGGTTCGGCGAGGCCGTGCGGTTCAGCCCGACCCTGACCCGCGGCGGGCGGAACGTCGCCTACGCCCATGTCCTCGGCGGACAGGACGAGCGGGCGGCGGTGCAGGCCCTCGCCACCTTCGGACGCGACGTCGAGGGGCCGGCGCTGACGCCGCTGGTCGCCGAGCCGCCGCCGGTGGCGACCCTGCCGGCCACGCCGATGAACCCGAGCTTCGGGCCGTGGTTCACCCGGCACATCGAGCATCGCTTCGTCGACGGGCCGCGCCTGTTCGGGGAAAACGCCGGGCGCTCGCCGGAACTGGGCTGCTGGATGCGCTGCGTCGACGGCGCCCCGCTGGACGAGCTGCGGCTGCTGTTTCTGCTGGACGGGCTGTATCCGACCTATTTCACCGCCTTTCCCGCCCCGCCGGCGATCTCGACCAGCGTCGACCTGCGCGCAGATCTGCTGGCGGCGCTGACGCCGGAGACGTCGCCGGAGGGCTGGGCCTATTTCCACTTCTGGAGCCGCGACGTCGGCGGCGGCTGGGCGGTCGAGGACGGCGCGGCCTGGACGCCCGACGGTCGCCCGCTGGCGGTGGTGCGGCAGCGGCGGAAGATCCTGCCGGCGCGGGGCGGCTGAGACGACGAAAGCCGGCCGCGCTTGCGCACGACCGGCTCCCGTCATCCCTTGACGCACACCACCTGACGGAGGGTGTGCACGACCTCGATCAGGTCGGCCTGGGCCGCGATGACCGCGTCGATGTCCTTGTAGGCCATCGGGGTTTCGTCGATCACCTCGGCATCCTTGCGGCATTCGACCCCCTCGGTGGCGCGGATGTGATCCTCCACCGTAAAGCGCCGCTTCGCTTCGTTGCGGCTCATCGTCCGTCCCGCCCCGTGCGAGCAGGTGCAGAACGACTCCGCGTTGCCCTTGCCGCGCACGATGAAGGACTTCGCCCCCATCGAGCCCGGGATGATGCCGAGTTCGCCCTGCCTGGCGGACACGGCGCCCTTTCGGGTCAGGAGCACGTCCTTGCCGAAGTGGCGCTCCTTCGAGACGTAGTTGTGGTGGCAGTTCACCGCTTCCTGCGTCGTCTCCAGATCGGGCCAGAAGGCGCGCAGCACCCCCAGCACGCTGTCCATCATCACCTCGCGGTTGGCGCGGGCGTACTTCTGGGCCCACGACACCGCACGGACGTAGTCGACGAAGCCTTCCGAGCCTTCCGGGAAGTAGGCGAGGTCCTCGTCCGGAAGGTTCAGGAACCAGCGCCGGGCCTCGTGCTTGGCCCGCTCGATGAAATAGGTCCCGAAGCGGTTGCCCACCCCGCGCGAGCCGGAGTGCAGCATGACCCACAGGTCGCCCGTTTCGTCGAGGCACAGCTCGATGAAGTGGTTGCCCGTGCCCAGCGTGCCCAGGTGGCCGAAGCCGCGCGGGTGCGCCGCCTTGGGGTGCTTGTCCACCACGGCGTCGTAGCCGGCCTTGAGGTCGGCCCAGCGGGTCACGGCGGCGGCCGGCGGCTCGGCGGTCCAGGCCCCCTTGTCGTTGCGCCCGCCGTTGTCGGTGCGGCCGTGCGGAACGGCCGCCTCAATGGCGGAGCGGATCGCCGACAGGTCGTCGGGCAGGTGTTCGGCGCGGATCGAGGTCCGCACCGCCATCATGCCGCAGCCGATGTCCACGCCCACGGCGGCCGGGATGACGGCCCCCACGGTCGGGATCACCGACCCCACGGTCGCGCCCATGCCCCAGTGCACGTCGGGCATCACCGCGACGTGTTTGTGGATGAACGGCAGCGAGGCCACGTTCTTCAACTGCTTCAGCGCCGAGTCCTCGATCGGCACCCCCCGGGTCCACGCCTTGATGGGCGCGCCCGGGCTTTCGATCACGTCGTAACCTGCCATGGCCGACGTCTCCTTCTCTGTCTGATCCTTCCGGACCGGCGCAGCGGAGTCTCGCGGATACAAGAAACCCCTCCGGCCGGCGGCGGGAGGGGTTTCTGGAAAACCGAAGCCGATGCGGCCCTGTTCCTCCTATGCACCCTCCACGCACGCGCCAATTCCCTCGACCGGCTGGCGGTCGAGCGACATGGGCAGGCTCGGATTGGCGTAACAGGCGAACATGGGTCGTCTCGTTTTCGGGAGGGCGCTGTTACGCCAAGCGTGGCCGGAAGGCCAGCCCTAATGTCCCGGCAGTCCCCGCAGCTGGATCAGGGGGATGACGATGTCCTCCTCGTCGTCGAGGTGGCGGGCCAGCGGGGGGGCGGCGGCGGCCAGCGCGTCGGCAAGGCGGGCCCCGTGGTCGCGGGCCTCCGGAGCGTTGGCCGAGACGGCGCGGTGGAAGGCGAGGCCCGACCGGAACAGGGCCTCCAGATGGGCGTGGACGGCGTCGTGGTCGCGGTCCAGCAGGTCCAGGCCGGCGGCGATCTTCGGCTCCACGGTCCGCATCATCGGAAAGTAGTGGCCGCTCTCGATGCGGTGGTGGCCGTCGAGGTGCTGCAGGAAGGCCTGCAGCGCCGGGGTCAGCTGGCGATGCAGGGCGACGAGGTCGCCGTCGGCGCGCCAGCGGGCGACCAGGGCGCCCATGTGCGCCTGGTGATGGCGGAAGCCGGCGTGCATCTGCAGCCAGTGGCCCGCGACCTCGTGCAGGCCGGTCCAGCGATCGCGGGGCAGCTCGTCCCGCAGCCAGCAGAACTCCGCCGGCAGACCGGCGCGGACGCCGAGCGCCAGCGGATCGCCGGCGTCAGCCAACGGCGGTCGTCGACTTGATGAACCCGCCGCCCAGCAGGCGGTCCGGGTCGGCGGGGTCGTAGAGGGCGCAGGCCTGCCCCGGGGCGACGCCTTCCTCGCCCGTGTCGAAGACGACCGAAACCGCGCCGTCGGCGAGCGCCAGCCGGGCCGGGGAGGGGGCGCGGGTCGAGCGCACGCGGGCGAGCACCGGCGCGCCTTCGGCCGCGGCGGCCTGCAGCGAGGGCTGGTCGCCCAGCCAGTTGGTTTCCTCCAGTGCCAGCGACGCCGTCAGCAGGGCCTCGCGCGGCCCGACGATGACGTGGCGCTTCACCGGGTCGAGCTTCGTCACGAACAGGGGCTCGCCCACCGCGACGTTGAGGCCGCGGCGCTGGCCGATGGTGTAGTCGGTGACGCCCTCGTGCTGACCGAGCACCCGGCCGTCCATGTGCACGATCTCGCCGGCCTGCCGGCCCTCGGGGCGCAGGCGATCGATCAGGGTGCGGTAGTCGCCGTTGGGGACGAAGCAGATGTCCTGGCTGTCCGGCTTGGCGGCGATGCGGAGGCCGAGATCCAGCGCCACGCCGCGCACCTGCGGCTTCTCGAGGTCGGCGAGGGGGAAGCGCAGGTAGTCCAGCTGCGCGGCCGTGGTGGCAAACAGGAAGTAGGACTGGTCGCGCGAGGGGTCGATCGCCTTGCGCATCTGCACGCGGCCGTCGGGCGTGACGGCGCGGCGTACGTAGTGGCCGGTGGCCATGGCCTCGGCGCCGAGGTCGCGGGCGACGTCGAGCAGGTCGCGGAACTTGACGGTCTGGTTGCAGCGGATGCACGGCACCGGCGTTTCGCCGCGCAGGTAGCTGTCGGCGAACTGGTCGATGACGGCGTCGCGGAAGCGGCTTTCGTAGTCCAGCACATAGTGCGGGATGCCGATCGTCTCGGCCGCGAGGCGGGCGTCGTGGATGTCCTGGCCGGCGCAGCAGGCGCCCTTCTTTTTCAGCGCCTGGCCGTGGTCGTAGAGCTGGAGCGTCACGCCGACCACATCGTAGCCGGCCTTGTGCAGCAGGGCCGCGACGACGGTGGAGTCGACGCCGCCCGACATGGCCGCGACGATCCGCGTTCCGACCGGCAGGCCGACCGCCGCGCGCGCGGCGGCGACCGCCGCGTCGGTGTCGGCGGGCGCGATGGTCGGAACCGGGCAGATATCCTCGGCGAGGGTCATGGCGCGCTATCTAGGAGCAAAGCCGCGCGATTTCGAGGCATGCCGGAAACGACGACGGCCGCTCCCGGATCGGGAGCGGCCGTCGCGCGTCGGTCGGGGAGGGACCTTATCCGCGGTAATGCTGGATGCGCGTGGTGCGCAGGCCCTGCATGCCCCATTTGTCGATCGCCTTCTGCCAGGCGATGAATTCCTCGGCGGTGAGGCGGTAGCGCTCGAGCGCGTCCTCGAGGCTGATCAGGCCGCCCCGAACGGCGGCGACGACCTCGGCCTTGCGGCGGATCACCCAGCGGTCGGTGTTCGCCGGCGGCAGATCGCGCAGGGTCAGCGGCGTGCCGGTCGGGCCGACCACATACTGTTCGCCTCGACTGTTGAGACGTCGCTCTTGCAACATGGGCTTATGCCTCATTCACCACCACCATCGAGACTTGACGGTAGCGAGGCCGGGCTAAAGGCCGTTTAAGCGTCGTGGTGAAGGAAAGGCTAATGCGCCCCCCGCCCACCCGGCCGTTGCTGAAGAAACGATTCATGGAGTCTAACCGTTACTTGACCGGATATCAGCGTTTGATGCTGATCAGTTCGGCCAGCATCTCATCCGCCGTGGTGATGATCTTGGACGAGGCCGAGTAGGCGCGCTGGGTGGTGATCAGGCCGGTGAATTCGGCCGAAAGATCGACGGTGGAAGCCTCGAGCTGGGATGAGCCGATCGTGCCTGCACCGCCCGATCCTGCGGTTTTCAGATTGTAGGTGCCTGAGCCCTGGCTGACCCGGAAGGCGTTGCCGCTCGCCTCCAGCAGGTTGTCGGGGCTGGGGAAGGTGGCGATGGCGATCTGGGCGATCCGCCGGGTGACGCCGTTGTCGAAGATGGCGGTGACGAAGCCGGTCTCGTCGATCTTGACCTCGGAGAGGTTGCCGAAGGCGGTCCCGTTGGTCAGCACGGCCTGCACCACCGAGGCGCTGTCGTACTGGGTCAGCCCCCCGGCGGCGGCGGTGAGGTCGAAGCTCAGCGTCTGGTCGTCGATGCCCAGACCCGGGGCCCAGTTGACGGCGCCGGCGGCGGGCGCGGCGGAGTCCGAGGCGCCGAAGGTCAGGCTGGCGGCGGCGGGATCGGCGAAGAGGGCCTGGGCGCCGAGTGCGGCCATGGCGTCGACGTCGAGGCGGCCGTCCTGGGTGAAGGCCACGATGCCGGTCTTGATCTGACCGTTGGTCAGGCCCGCGCCCGTGACCACGTCGGACGCCGGGATCGCGCGCACTTCGGCATACCACTGGTTCGGCGTGGCGCTCTTCAGGAACGAAACCGCCAGGGTGCGTTGGCCGCCCTTGGAGTCGGAAACGGGGATGGTGAGTTCAAAGTCGGGCTTCACCCCCAGGCCGGTTTCGGGGTCCCACATGGCCATGGAGTTGGTCGCCGGATCGTAGGCGTTGGCGCCGGGCGGGACGGCGGCGGCGTCGGCGGCCTCGGCCGAGACGGCCTGGCTGGACTTGATGTTGGCGTTCAGCTGGACGCGCGTGGTCGGCTCGGCGGTGCCGCCGACGGAGCCGACGTTGATGGTGCGAAGCCGGTTGAGGTCGGAAGGGTCGGTGGTGATGTTGCCCTCGGAGTCGACCGGCCAGCCCTGGAGGTACAGGCCGGACGTGTTCCGCAGATAGCCGAGGTTGTCGACGCGGAAGGCGCCGGCGCGGGTGAACAGGCGTGCGTCGGTGACCTGCAGGTTCTCGGCCTTTTCGGTGACCACGAAGAAACCCTGCCCGGCGATGCCGAGGTCGGTGTTGGAGGTGGTGCGCTGCAGCTGGCCGGCCTGGCTGGTGTAGTGGCGGGCGTTGGCGAGCACGCCGCCGGCCGAGTAGCCGGCGCCCTGGACCTGGCTGTTGATCACGGTCGAGAACTCGGCGGCCGAGCGTTTGTAGCCGACGGTGTTCACGTTCGCGATGTTCTGCGAGATGGCCGCGAGGGCGGCCGAGTTGGCGGTCAGGCCGGACACGCCGGCCAGAAGGGCGCTGTTGATGCTCATGGCGCGGGCTCCTTACGAAAGCAGATTGAGGGGGTTCATGGCCGAGGCGACCGAGGCCAGCAGGCTCTCGTCGTCGCCGGCGGTGTCGACCGGGGCGCTCGAAGCCTCCTCGAGCGCAATCACGCTGGACATCGGCAGGACGGCGGCGCCGACCGTCAGGTAGACCTCGCCGTCGTACATCTCGACGCCGGAGACGCGCCCGCGGGTCAGGACCTGGGCGTCGAGGTCGCCGCCGGCGGCGTCCTTCGCGACGACCTTGAGGGTGTAGACCTCGTCCTCCTGGGCGTTCCCGCCGGTGGTGGTCTCGCCGTCCCAGGTGAAGTCGTGGACGCCGGTGGTCTTGTCCGGGGCGTCGCCCTGCCAGACCACCTGTCCGGCCCCGTTGACGACCTGCAGCGTCGCGGAGGCGGCGTTGCCGGCCAGCTCGTAGCTCCAGCTCGCCTGTCCGTCCTGGAAGCGGGTCGCCGGCCAGGCGGCGGTGGCTTCCTTGCCGATGAAGTCGGCCGCGTCCCCGAGGCCGCCGCCCTGGGCCGCGAGCATGCCCTTGAGCAGCTCGTTGGTGAGCAGCTGCTGCTCGACTCCCGCCATCTGGGTCAGCTGGGCCGTGAACTGGTTGGAGTCGACGGGGGACAGCGGGTCCTGGTTCTTGAGCTGCGCAGTGAGCAGGCTGAGGAAGGTCTCGAAGTTCGAGGCCAGCATGGTCTGGCCGGCGTTGATCCGGCCGGCGGCGTTGTTCGCGGTGGTGACGGCGTCGACCATCGATCAGACCTTCAGATCCACGCCCGCGGGCGTGAGGGAGAGGGACGTCCACCGGGCGACCGGCGCGGCGTCGGCTTCGGCGTGAAGGCGGGCGGCGGCGGTGAAGGCGCGGCCGGACCCGCGCCGCGGATCATCGCCGCGGTCGAAGGCGCTGGAGCCGCTGTCGCGCTCGGCGAATTCGAAAGCGTCCTCGGCGAGGTGGAAGCCGGCCTGCTCCAGCTGGCGCCGCAGCTCGTCGGCGCGGCCGCGGAAGTCGGCCGCCGCCGCGGGGTTGTCGAAGGCGAGCCGGGCGGCCAGCCGGCCGTCGGAGTCGATGTCGAGCTTGATGTCCACCCGGCCGAGCTCCTCGGGCAGCAGGGCCATCTCGAAACGGGTCGAACGGCTGTCCAGGCGGCGCAGGATCTGGGCGGCGATCTGGGCGGTCGCCTCCACGGCGGCGCGCGAGAGCAGCGGCGTCGGCGTCGACGCCTCACGCGCGGAGGGAGCGGCGCTGTCCACGGCGGGGCGCGACTCCGGGTCCCGCTCGCCGCCGGACGATGCGTCCTCCGCGAGGGACGGATCGGGCGGGAGGCGGGGAGGCGGCGAGTCCCCGGTCCGGGCGGACTGAAGTCCGGGCGCGGCGTCGCCGGCGGCCGGGGTTTTCGCCGTCGCTGCGGTCGCCGCATCCGTCGGCCGCTCGGCGGAGGCGCCGCCGGATCCTTCGCCCGGTTCGAGAGGGCGGGCCGTGCGCTCCGCCAGTGCACGCAGGGGCGGCGGGACCGGTGGTGCGGCCGGCGTCGACGTGGCGGGGGCTGGGGCGGCCGCGGCCGCGGCGGGGGCCGGAGACGGCGGAGGCGCCTTTCCATCGGCCTCGGCCGGCGGTTCGCCGGACCCAGGCGCAACCGGCGCAGTATCCGCTGCGGCCAAGGCAGCCGCGGCGGCCGGGGGCGGGGCCGATGCGTCGCCGGCGGGGCTGGTCGCCGGAACGGCGGCGACGGTCGGCGTTCCGCCCCCCACGACGGGCGGAGCGCTCACGGGAGCCGTCGCGTCCTCGGCCGGCGGCGCGGCCGCCGCCTCGGAGGTCCCGGCTGGGGGCGTCGGCGTCACTGGAGGCGGCGGGGCCGCAAGGAGGCCGACGGCTGGTTCGGGCTCGCTGCCGTTCCCGGGGACCGATTCCGCCGTTTCCTCGACATCGCCCTGGCGCGTGGCGCCGGCCATCAGCCCCGCCAGGAGGCCCTGGAACTCGCCAGCCACGCTGTCCGACGACCCTTGCGGGACCGTCGGCGAAGCGGGTGCGATCAGGGAGAGCAGAATCTGGGCGGACATGGGCTCGGACGTCAGTCGCCACGGGCGACGGCGGGGCGCGTGCTGCGCCGGACATTCGATCGCTCCGGCGCAAGTCGCGGGCCAGATGCTAGGGTGGCGGTCACCGCGTTGTTCCTGAACAGGAAAACGCCTTCCACGCCGGCGGCCGTACGCGGCGGTTCCGGTCGAAACTTGCCGTGCGCGGTCGATTCTTGCCCGGCGCCCGACGACCCGCTGCGACTGGCCCGCCGCTTGCGCGTCTCTCCGGTCATGACGCAGGCGCGAAACGCGATGTCGCGAGAAATCAGTGGCTTGTGCGGAAGGTCCGCCTCCGTCGCCGGGCAAAAAGCGCGCGGCGGCTGGCAGGGCTTGCCGGGCGCCGGGACCATGGGGGACTGCAAATGTCGCTGAACGCGATCATGAACACGGCGACCTCGGGCCTGACCGCGGCCCAGACGCAGTTGCGCGTCGTTTCCGACAACGTCTCGAACGTCAACACGCCCGGCTACGTCCGCAAGATCGCCGAGCAGCAAACCCTTGTCAGCCAGGGCATCGGCTCGGGCGTGGAGGTGGCCAGGATCCGTCTGGCCACCGACCGCTTCCTTCAGGCGGCCAGCCTCAACGCCGGCGCGGAGGCCTCGCGTCAGGGTGTGCGCCACGAGCTCTACGACCGCATCCAGTCGCTGTTCGGGGACCCCGGCGCGGACAGCGGCTTCTTCTCGCAGGTCGACCAGGTCTTCGCGGCCTTCGCCGCCAGCGCCGAAGACCCGGCCTCCTCGCCCCGCCGGCAGGACGCCCTGTTCCGGACCCAGGCGCTGTTCGACGAGGCCACGCGGATCGGCCAGCAGATCCAGGCGGTCCGCGAGGACGCCGACGGCCGCATCCAGAGCGCCGTCGAGAAGGCCAACAGTCTGCTGCAGCAGATCGAAAGCCTGAACGTCGAGATCGCGCGGGCGACCGTGGTCAACGGCGACGCTTCGGGCGCGGAGACGGCCCAGTCCGCGCTGATCGGCGAACTGGCCGAGCTGATGGACGTCCGCGTGACGGCGCGGGCGGTCGGCGGTGTGTCGATCCGCACCGGCGCCGGCGCCCTGCTGGCCGGCGAGGGCGCGGCGGTGCTGGCCTATAACCGCGCCGGCACCGTGACGGGCGAGACCGCCTTCAACGAGATCTGGATCACCGAGCCCGGCGGGCAGAAGAGGTCGCTGCTCGACAGCATCACCTCGGGCGAGATCAAGGGTCTGGTCGAACTGCGCGACATCGAGGCGCCGGCGGCGGCCGAGCGGCTGGCCGAGCTGGTCAGTCACATGGCCGACGAACTGAACCGCGCCCACAACGCCAACAGCTCGGTCCCGGCGCCGACCACCCTGACCGGGCGTAACGTCGGCCAGTCGCTGGAGAGCGCGATCGCCGGCTTCAGCGGTCAGACGACGATCGCCGTCACCAACGCCGCCGGGGTGATCCAGACCCGGGCCGACATCGTGTTCAGCGGCGCGACGATGACGATCAACGGAGTCGTGGCGACGCCGGCGACCTTCCTGACCGTGCTGAACGCCCAGCTGGGCGGCGCCGCGACGGCGAGCTTCGCGGACGGACGCCTGAGCCTCACGGCCGCGGGGACCAACGGAGTCGTGATCGCGGACGACGCGGCCTCGCCGTCGAACAAGGTCGGGCGAGGCTTTTCGCACTACTTCGGCCTGAACGACCTGGTCACGACGGACCGGCCGGCGATCTACGACACGGGGCTGACGGCGGCGTCTCCCCACGGCTTCACCGCCGGGGAAACCCTGACGCTCCGCTTCACCGGCCAGAGCGGCTCGACGCTGCGGGACCTCCAGGTGGCGATTCCGGCGGGCGGCACGGTCGGCGATCTCGTCACCGCGCTGAACGATCCGGCGACGGGCGTCGGCCGGTTCGGCACGTTTGCCCTGGCCGCGGACGGAACCCTGTCGTTCACCGGCACTGGCGACCCCGCCCCGACCATGTCGGTGCTCGAGGACCGCACCACCCAGATCCCCTCGGGCGTGTCGGTGACGGAGCTGTTCGGCATCGGCGGCGGCGTGCGGGCGTCGCGTGCGGACGGCTTCTCCCTGCGCAGCGACATTCGGCAGAGTCCGGGGCGGCTGGCGCTGGCGCAACTGAATCTTGCGGCCGCGCCCGGCGTCTCGGCTCTCAGCTCCGGCGATGGCCGCGGCGCCCTGCTCCTGGCCGATGCGGGCGAGCGCGGGGCGCGCTTCCAGGCCGCCGGCGGCGCGGCGGGAGGGACCATCTCGGTGTCGCGGTATGCGTCCGAACTGTCCGGCGAGATCGGCGGTCGCGCCGCCGCGGCGAAGAACCGGGCCGAGTCGGCCGGAGCCCTCTACACCGAGGCCACAGCCCGCCGGACCGCCCACGAGGGCGTCAATCTGGATGAGGAACTGGTGCTGATGACCACCTACCAGCAGGCCTTCAATGCGTCGGCCCGCCTGATCCAGGCGGTCAAGGACATGTACGACACGCTGCTGGGGATGACCTGATGACCCGCGTCGCGACTTTCGGAAACTACCAGTCCGCCCTGCTGGACCTGATGGCGGCCCAGACCCGTGCGGCGGAGGCGCAGGAACGGGTTTCCACCCAGAAGAACGCCACCGACCTGACCGGGTTCGGCCGGCAGTCGGAGACGCTGACGGCGCTGAAGGGGGCCCAGAGCCGGATCAAGGGGTTCATCGACACCGGGGAGGCGGTTTCGGCCCGCCTGACCACCCAGGACCTCGCCCTGAACCAGATCGGGGACGGCATCGCGGGCCTGCGGGAGGCGGTGGGCAGCGTTCTGGCCACGGACTCGGTCGGCTCGCTGATGCTCGAGCTGGAAGGGCATTTCCAGACCATTCGCGGCGGCCTGAACATGCGCCACCACGGCGGCTATCTGTTCTCGGGCGCCAAGATCAACACCGCGCCGGTGGCGGCGGCCAACCTGACCGAACTGGCGGCCGAGCCGACGGTCGCGGACGTGTTCAGCAACGACACATTGAAGACCGTCAGCCGGGTGGCCGAAGGCACGACGCTGGAGACCGGCTTCCTGGCCGACGAGGTGGGCGCCGAGGTGATGACCATCCTGCGCGACATCCACGCCTACCATACCGGGCCGTCGGGCCCCCTGACCGGCAAGGCGACGGAGGCCCAGAAGGCCTTCCTCACGACGCAGCTGTCGCGGCTGGAGCAGGCGGCCAACGGGGTGATCGACAAGACCGCCCGCACGGGATCGATGCACAACCAGATCGACGATATCACCGTGGGCCACGAAGCCCAGCTGATCTCCCTCGACGAACTGGTCTCGAAGCGGACGGACGCCGACATGGCCAAGGCGGTGACGGACCTGCAACTGTCGCAGGTCGCGATCCAGGCCTCGGCCCAGGTGATCTCACAGCTGCGCCAGGTCTCGCTCCTCAACTACCTGCGCTGACGCGACAAAACGCCCGCAACGGCCACGCTGGACGCGCGTTCCCGATGGGGAACATAATGCGAACAGATGGCGCAGCTGGACCTCCGACGCAAACTCTCGATCCTCGCCGACGCGGCCAAGTACGACGCTTCGTGCGCCTCATCGGGGACGTCGAAGCGGGATTCCTCCGGCGGTCGCGGGATCGGCTCGACCGAGGGGATGGGGATCTGCCACGCCTACACCCCGGACGGCCGGTGCGTGTCGCTGCTGAAGATCCTGCTGACCAACTTCTGCATCTACGACTGCGCCTACTGCATCAATCGCGCGTCCTCGAACGTGGAGCGGGCGCGGTTCAGCGTTGACGAGGTGGTGCGGCTGACGCTGGAGTTCTACCGCCGCAACTACATCGAGGGCCTGTTCCTGTCGTCGGGGATCATCCGGTCCGGCGACTACACCATGGAGCAGCTGGTGCGGGTGGCGAGGACCCTGCGCGAGGTCCATGACTTCCGCGGCTACATCCATCTGAAGCTGATCCCGGAAGCCGATCCGAAGCTGGTCGAGGCGGCGGGCCTCTACGCCGACCGGCTGTCGGCCAACATCGAGCTGCCGCGGGATGAGGCCCTGCGGCGGCTGGCGCCGCAGAAGGACGTCGGCGTCATCAAGAAGGCCATGGGCCAGGTGCGGCTGAAGGTGGAGGCGGCGAAGCCGCAGAAGCGGGACAGGGCGCGGCCGCCGCGGTTTGCGCCGGCGGGGCAGAGCACTCAGCTGATCGTCGGCGCAGACGGGGCGCCGGATACGGAAATTCTGCAGCGCAGCGCCTCGCTCTACGGGGGCTACGGCCTGCGTCGGGTCTACTATTCCGCCTTCAGCCCCATCCCCGACTCCTCCACGGCCTTGCCCCTGTCGAAGCCGCCGCTGATGCGGGAGCACCGGCTGTACCAGGCCGACTGGCTGATGCGCTTCTACGGCTTCTCGGCGCCGGAGATCGGCGAGGCGGCGACCGGGGGGATGCTCGATCTGGCGGTCGATCCGAAGCTGGCCTGGGCGCTGAACCGGCGCGAGCTGTTTCCGGTCGACGTCAACACGGCCGCGCGCGAGATGCTGCTGCGCGTGCCGGGGCTGGGGGTGAAGTCGGTGGACCGCATCCTGTCGGTGCGCCGCTACCGGACCTTGCGGCTGGAGGACGTGGCGCGCCTGTGCCGCGGCGTCGATAAGGTCCGGCCGTTCATCACCGCCCTCGACTGGACGCCGGGCGGCCTGACCGACGCGGCCGACCTGCGGGCGCGGCTGGCGCCGTCGGCGGCGCCGGTGCAGCTGAGTCTGTTCTGATGGCCGTCGCGTCGCTGGCGGGCGAGACCGATTTCGAAGGCTGGCGGAAGGCGGCCCGGGCCTTCCGGGAGGCGGGCGTGGCCCCGGCCGAGGCGCGCTTCGTGGTCGGCGCGGGGCAGGGCGGGCTGTTCGACGACGCCGCGGCTCCGCCGGAGCCCGGCGCTGCGGCCGTCTCCGTGCCGCGGGCCTTCGTGGAGACGGCGCAGGCGGTCGTGCTGCACCGGTCGGCAGATCGCTTCGACCTGCTGTACCGGCTGCTGTGGCGGCTCCGCGACGCGCCGGAGCTGATGCGGGTGGTGTCGGACCGGGACGTCGCCGACGCGCTGGAGCGGGCGAAGAACGTCTCGCGGGCCTCGCACAAGATGAAGGCCTTCGTCCGCTTCCGGCAGGTGGACGACGGGCAGGGCGAGGCCTGGGTCGCCTGGTTCGAACCGGCGCACCGGGTGCTGGAGATCACCGCGCCCTTCTTCGTCCGCCGCTTCACGCCGATGCGGTGGTCGATCCTGACGCCCGACGGGACCGCCGGCTGGGACACGGAGCGGCTGACCTTCGGGCCTCCGGCGACGCGCGACATGGCCCCGGACGCCGACGAGATGGAGGAGTTCTGGCGCACCTACTACGCCTCGAGCTTCAATCCGGCGCGGCTGAAAACCCGGGCCATGCGCTCCGAGATGCCGAAGCGCTACTGGAAGAACCTGCCCGAGGCGGCGCTGATCCCGGAACTGGTGGCGCAGTCGACGGTTCGGACCGAGGCCATGGTCGCCGCCCGCGCTCCCGAACCCAATCGCCGTCTGGAAAAGACGCTGTCGCGCCTCGCCCGGGACGCCAGCTTCGACGAGGGCTTCATCCCTTCGACCCTGGAGGAGCTCGACGCCGCCGTGCAGGCCTGCCGGCGCTGCCCCTTGTGGCGCGACGCCACGCACGGCGTCTGCGGTCAGGGCCCGGGAAAGGCGCGGTTGATGATCGTCGGCGAGCAGCCGGGGGATCAGGAAGACCTCGCTGGCCGGCCCTTCGTCGGGCCCGCGGGGCGGGTGCTGGACGCGGCTCTGGACGAGGCGGGAATCGAGCGCGACGACGTGTTCGTCACCAACGCCGTCAAACACTTCAAGCACGAGCCGCGCGGCAAGCGTCGGCTGCACAAGACCCCCAGCGCCGGGGAGGTGAGCGCCTGCCGCTGGTGGCTGGAGGCCGAGCGGCGGCTGGTGAAGCCGAAGGTCATTCTCGCCATGGGCGCGACCGCCGGACTCGGGGTGCTGGGGCGCAAGCCTGCGGTGACGAAGGAGCGCGGACAGCCGATCGCGCTGGCGGACGGGGCCACGGCCCTGCTGACGGTGCACCCGTCCTATCTGCTGCGCATCCCCGACGCGGCGGCGAGGGCGGCGGAGCGGGCGCGGTTCGTCGCCGACCTGGAGCGGGCGCGGTCGCTGCTCTGAACCGGTGGCTGAACGAATCCGACACGGCCGCGTTGTGATCGACGCCCGAGCTTTGCCGTAAGGTCGGCATAGGCAAGGTGAACGGCGCAATCTAGGTTGGGGGCATGGCCGCAGCGGGATTCGAGATCGAAGACGGCGGACCGGATCTGACCCTGCGTCTGACCGGCGACTGGACCGCGACCGAACTGGGCCGGATCTCCCAGCGGCTGGACCGGCAGCTGGAGCAGCGCTGCGTCGCCGCGGTGGACCTGACCGACATGGGTCGGTTCGACACGGCCGGCGCGCTGGCGCTGGTGCAGGCGAGCAACTGCGTCCTGCCGCCCTCGGCTTGGGAACAGCGGCCGGAGGCCGGCCGCATCTACGCCATGGTCGAGAAGCTGGAGCGCGAGAGCGCGCCGCCGCCGCCGCGTGCGCCCGCCTGGGTGCGGGGATTCGCGAAGATCGGCCGCGGGGTCCAGGACATCGCGGCGGAGACCACGCTGTCGCTGGCCTTCCTCGGACGGCTGATCGCCGCCAGCGGGTCGGCGCTCAAGCACCCCGGCCGCATACGCTGGCCCGCCTGGGTCAGCCAGACGGAGCGGGCCGGCCTCGACGCCCTGCCGATCGTGGCGGTGACGAGCTTCTTCATCGGCGCCGTCGTGGCCTTCATCGGCGCCGACCTGCTCAGCCAGTTCGGCTTCGACGTCTTCGCGGTCGAGCTGATCGCCATCTCGGTGCTGCGTGAGTTCGCCGTGGTCATCACGGCCGTCCTGCTGGCCGGCCGCTCCGCCTCCTCGTTCGCCGCAGAGGTCGGGTCGATGAAGATGAACCAGGAGATCGACGCCATGCGGGTGATGGGCGTCGACCCGTTCCAGGCGCTGGTCATTCCGCGTCTGGCGGCGCTGCTGGTCATGCTTCCGCTGCTGACCTTTGCGGCGATGATCACCGGCCTGCTCGGCGGCGTGCTGGTCGCCTGGACGCAGCTGTCGCTCGGCCCCGCCTTCTTCATCCAGCGCATGGTCGACATTCCGGATGTCGGCAATCACCTGTTTGTCGGACTGTCCAAGTCGCCGGTGTTCGCCATCGTGGTGGCCGGGATCGGCTGCCGCCAGGGCATGGCGGTGGCGGGCGACGTCGAAAGCCTCGGCCGCCGGGTCACAGCCGCCGTGGTGCAGGCGATCTTCGCCATCATCCTGCTCGACGCCCTGTTCGCCATGACCTTCCTGGAGCTCGGCGTATGAGCGAGGCGGTGGTGGAGGTTTCGGGCCTGCGCAGCCAGTTCGGGGAGCGTGTGATCCACGACGACCTCAGCCTGACGGTCGAGCGCGGCGAGGTTCTGGGCGTGGTCGGCGGCTCGGGTTCGGGCAAGACCGTGCTGCTGAACTCGATCATCGGGCTGAAGGAGCCGGAGGGCGGGACGGTGAAGCTGTTCGGCTACGACCGGGCCGAGCTGACCAAGGCCGAGGCGGCGGACATCGAGCGGCGCACCGGCATCCTGTTCCAGCAGGGCGCGCTGTTCTCCTCGCTGAGTGTGATCGACAATGTCGCCTCGCCCCTGGTCGAGCACACCGGGCTGCCGAAGGACGTGATCCGCGAGCTGGCCGAGATGAAGATCGCCATGGTCGGCCTGAAGCCGGAGTCGCACCATCTGAAGCCGGCGGAGCTTTCCGGCGGCATGCGCAAACGGGTCGGGCTGGCGCGGGCGCTCGCCCTCGATCCGGAGTTGCTGTTTCTCGACGAGCCGACCGCCGGGCTGGACCCGATCGGGGCCGGCGCGTTCGACGATCTGATCCGCCAGCTGTCGGACGATCTCGGCCTGACCGTGTTCATGATCACCCACGATCTCGACACGCTCTATGCGATCACCGACAAGGTGGCGGTGGTGGCCGACAAGCGCATCGTGGCCAAGGCGACGGTGCAGGAGCTGGAGCAGTCGGATCATCCCTGGATCAGGGAGTATTTCCTGGGACCGCGCGGCCGCGCGGTCCGGAAGGCCGCCTGAGGAGAGCGGGACGAGATGGAACGAGACGCCCACTACGCCGCCGTCGGCATCGCCACCATCGCCCTTCTGGCGGCGCTGGTGGTGTTCACCATGTGGCTGGCCCGCCTGTCGTTCAATGAGGAGTTCGATCTCTACGACATCGTCTTCTACGGCCCCGTTCGCGGACTGTCGGAGGGCGGCGAGGTGCACTTCAACGGCATCCGCGTCGGCGAGGTCACCGACCTGAACCTCGATCCCAACAAGGGCGACCAGGTGATCGCCCGCATCCGGGTCGACGCCACGACGCCCGTGCGCGTCACCTCGCGCGCCCAGCTGGAGCCGCAAGGGATCACTGGTCTGAACTACATCCAGATCACCGCCGGCAATCCGAACAGCGCCATCCTCAAGGCCCAGTATCCGGACAACGTCGTGCCCGTCATCCAGAGCCAGCCCTCGCCGATCTCGGAACTGCTGTCGGGATCGGGCACGGTGCTTGCGCAGACGGTGGACGCGCTGAACCGGATCAACCGGGTTCTTTCGGACGACAATGTCCGCTCGTTCTCGACAAGCCTGAAGAACATCGAGAGCCTGACCACCGAGCTGGAGGCCCGCAAGGGCATGCTGCAGCAACTGGAGCAGGCCCTCACCCGCGCCAATTCGGCGGTCGCGGAGTACGAACAGCTGGCGGTCAGCACGCGCCGGATCGTCGAAACGGACGGTCAGGAGGCGATCGCGGAGATCAACGCCGCCGCCAGCGACGCCCGGTCGGCCATCGCCTCGATCAACCGGTCGGCGACCAATCTCGAGGAGCCGATCAGCGACTTCGCGAGCACCGGCCTGCCGCAGCTGCAGCAGACGATCCAGCAGCTGGAGGAGGCGACGCGTTCGCTGCAGTCGCTGATCAACGACGTGCGCGAGAGCCCGCGAGAGTTCATCCAGCGCCCGCCGTCCGCCGAAATGGAGGTCGAGCCTTGATCCGCATGCTGACGAGAACCGCCGCCGCCGCGGCCGCCGTCGCCGCCCTCGGCGGCTGCGCCCTGCTGTCCAGCCCAGAGCCGGTCAGCCTCTATCGCTTCGGGGCCGCTCCGGACGCGGAGATCGGCGCGTCCGGCGCCCCGGCCTCCGAGGTGCCGGTGGCCATGCGCCGGCCGGAGTTCGTGGAGGCGGCGCGCGACGATCGCATCCTCGGCGTGACCGGCACGGACGCGGCCTACATCAAGGGCGCTCGCTGGGTGGCCTCGGCCGATGTGCTGTTCAGCGACGCCCTCGAGGACGCCTTCGCCGCCGAGGCCCGGCGGGTGCGGCTGATCGGGCCGCGCGAACTGACCCGGGCGGCGCAGACGCTGGACGTCGACGTGCGCACCTTCGAGGCGCGCTATCCCGCGCCGGGCGCCGTTCCGACGGCGACCATCGTGGCCCGGGTGCGGCTGCTGAACGCCCAGGAGCGGACGGTCGCGGCGGAACGCATCTTCGCCGTCGAACAGACGGCGACAGCCAATCGGGTGAGCGCCATCGTCGCCGCGTTCGATGCGGCGACGCGGGATCTGAACAGTCAGATCGTGGCCTGGACGGATCAGAACGCCCGGCAGGGCGGCTGAGCGGGCAGGGCCGAGCGGGGCCCGGGCGCCGACCGGATCAGCGCCTGTGCTGGCCTGCGGCCAGATCCTTCAGGGCCTGAAGCTCCTCGGGCAGGAGCCGCGCCTGCGCCGCCAGCCGTAAGGCGCGGGCGGAGTGGCGCTCCGCGGCCTCGCTGAAGCCGGTCGCGCTGGAGCGGCCCAGGTCGGCCAGCGTCTTCTGCAAGGCGACGCCGACCTCCACGAAGCCGGCCCCGTCCCGCGCGATGGGCGCAAAGACGTCGTCGAAGCAGTCGGCGGCCGACAGGCCCGGGGCGGTGACCCGCCGGTGCTTCGGCTGCGGCTCCTCCTCCCAGTGCCTTTCTCCCCAGATGCTCAGCACGCGGGCCGCCGTACCGATGACGTCGATCGCCGTGCCGGGGTCGTTCAGAGCGGGCGAAAGGGCCCGCGATGCGATTTCCGCCAGCACCACCAGGCCGAAACGCGGGTCCTGCAGATAGGTGCGCCTGTCGCCGACGAGGACCGCATCGCGCAACGCCCGTGCGGTCTTCTCGCTGATGGCCTCGGGACCCTCCACCAGAAGGACCGGGGTCGAGAGCCGCAGGAACGCGCCGGGCAGAACCCGGAGATGGATACGCAGTCCGCACCGCCGCGCAATGGCGTCGAGCCGGCCGACGTCGATGTGCTGCACGTAGCCGACCTTGTCCGGCAGGAGGGGGGCTCCCGAAACCTCGCCGTCCGCAGGGCGGGCTCCGAGGAAGGCTTCGCGCCGCCGAAGCGAGTCCGTGAGAGCCTCTTCGACCTGATCCACGGCCGCGCCCACGCGGCCCATGTGGGAAACCCGGTCCATCCATCCCAGCAGCCGGATCACCACCAGCGCAAGCAACGCAAGGGTGGCGCAGAACAGAACGAATTGGGCGGCGGCGTCGTAGAGTCCGGTTCCCAGGGCGATCAGCCCGACGATGCTGAAGATGAAGGCCGCGACGAAGGTGGACAGGGCGCTCTGGGCGGCCTTGTCGTCAAGAAGAAGAGCGGCGGCTCTCGGGCTCGCATTACTGGTGATCGAGCCGGCCGCCGCCACGACAGCCGTCAACGAGAAGGTCGCAACCGCCAGCATGCTGGACGCCATGACCTTCAGAAGCTCTTCGCCCGGAGTCTCGCCGACGAAGTCGACCAGACCGCGCGGAACCAGAGGGCCCAGCACTTGCGCCAGAAGCGCCGCGGCGACGGCTCCTGCGGTGAACAGGGACGCACGGAGCCAGAGAATGTGGCCCATTCGCGCAAGAATGAACGCGCTCCGACCGCCCGGTCGCTTCCTCAAGACGGACTCCTGCCCAGCCCAGGCGCCGACGCCTCCTGAGGCCGTGGAGCGCGCCACAATGGCGATCGTTCCCGCGGCCGCGATCCGGTAGGCTCCTCGGCGTCAGTGTCTCGCCGACAGGTCGGCGAGACGCCGCTCCACGGCGCTTCGGCGCGACCGGGCCGCCGACAGTTCCGCGAGAGCGCGATCGATCCGGGCCAGCAGCTCGTCCCGCATCCGCAGCAGTCGTTCGCGATCGGGGCGGACCTTCTTCGGGCGGCGGCCGGCGAGGCCGAGGGCGTCCTTCCAGTCGTCGCGCCAGGCGGCGACGCCGTCGGCGCAGGCTCTGAGCCGCTCGGCCGCGCGGGCGTCGGCGTTCTGGGCGTTGCGGAGGAGGGGCAGGGCGGCGAGTGCGGCGGAACGGCAGGCTTCGAGCGCATCCCGCCGCGCCGCCAGCGGGTCGGGTTCGCCCTCGGCCCGCGCGTCGCCGGCGGACAGGCGACGGACGGCGACGAGGAGGTGGGCGTCGAGGTCGGCGACCGTGT
>Ga0154912_113_pt4 | contig 26944 bp, 29 predicted proteins | sample RifCSPhighO2_01_FD_105881 | JGI IMG/M metagenome (GOLD analysis project Ga0154912, IMG submission 105881) | Caulobacterales bacterium RIFCSPHIGHO2_01_FULL_70_19 | reverse complement strand
GCGCTGCGCCCCCGGCCGCGCCCCCGCCCCCGGCCGCGGCGTCGGCGCCGACCGGGCGCAAGGCCGGCTGACGTCGCACAACCTCTGGCGGCGGCCTTCGACTCGGGGCAACCGTGGCCGTGGGGAGGCGTTACGACGCCGGAGGGATCGAATGAAGAAGCTGCTGATCGGGGTCGTGCTGGCCGCCGTCGTCGCCCTGGTCGCCGCCTGGGCCGTCGCGCCGGTGCTGGCGGCGCAAGGGCTGATCCGCGCCGCAAAGGCCGGGGACGCGCGCAAGCTGGAGGCGCTGGTCGACTTCCCCTCTCTTCGCCAGAGCCTCAAGGAGGAGCTCAACGCCGAGCTCGTGGCCCGGATGCGGCGCGACCCCGACATCGCGGGCGACGCCCTCGGAGGTCTGGGCCTGATGCTGGCCCCGATGTTGCTGTCCGGCGCCGTCGACACGCTGGTGACGCCGGAGATGGTCGCCGAGATGGTGGTCACCGCCGAGGCGCCGGACCCCACCCGCCCGCCCGAGCGCGAACCCGGCGACGCCCGCGACGCCGACGATATCCACCAGTCGTGGGGCTACCGCGACCTGAACCACTTCGCGGTCACCCTGACGGATCGCGACCGGCCGGACCAGCAGCTGGCCCTGATCCTCGAACGCCGCGGCCTGTTCACGTGGAAGCTGGCCGCGGTCGATATCGAGAGCGGCGGCCGCTAGGCCGCCAGCGCCGCCCGCACCGCCGCCAGGCCGGCCTCGGCCTTCGAGCCGTCCGGGGCCCCGCCCTGGGCGAAGTCGGGCTTGCCGCCGGCGCCCTGGCCGCCCATGGCCAGCACCGCCGCCTTCGCCAGGTCGGCGGCGTTGAACTTGCCGGCCATGTCGGAGGTGACGGCGACGGTGACCGCCGCCTTGCCGTCGGCGACGCCGATGAGGACCACCACGCCGGAGCCGACCTGCTTGCGGAAGTCCTCGGCCACGCCGCGCAGCTCCTTGCCGCCGACGCCGTCCAGCACCCGGGCGATCAGCTTGATCCCCCCGACGTCCTCGGGCGCCGCGGCGCCGCCGGCGCCGCCGCCGAGGGCCAGTTGCTTCTTCAGCTCGGCGACCTGCTTCTCCAGCGCCTTGACCGAACCGGTCAGGGCCTCGACCCGCGCCGGGACGTCGCCGGGCTGGACCTTGAAGCCCTGGGCCAGGCGGCGCGCGACGTTGGCCTGGGTCAGCAGGTGCTGGCGGGCGGCCTCGCCGGTGAGGGCCTCGATGCGGCGGACGCCGGCGGCGATGCCGCTTTCGGACACGATCCTGAACAGGGCGATGTCGCCGGTGCGGGCCACGTGGGTGCCGCCGCACAGCTCGACCGAGTAGTCGCCGTCGCCCGTCAGCGCCTTGCCGAGGGTGAGGACGCGCACCTCGTCGCCGTACTTTTCGCCGAACAGGGCCATGGCCCCGGCCTCGATGGCCGCCTGCGGGGCCATCAGCTTGGTCTCGGCGGGCAGGTTCTGGCGGACGATCGCGTTCACCTCGTCCTCGATGGCGGCGATCTCCTCGTCGGTCAGCGGGGCGTTGTGGCTGAAGTCGAAGCGGATGCGCTCGGCGTCGACCATCTGGCCCTTCTGGGCGACGTGGGGGCCCAGCACATTGCGCAGGGCCGCGTGCAGCAGGTGGGTGGCCGAGTGGTTGGCGCGGGTGGTCAGCCGCGCCTGCGGGTCGACGTGCAGGGCGACCCGGGCGCCGATCTCGAGGACGCCCGAGGTCACCTCGAGCCGGTGGGCGAAGAGGTCCCCGCCGTGCTTCTGGACGTCCAGCACGGTCGCCGCGCCGGTCTGGCCGGAGGCGTCGGTCCATTCGATCTCGCCGCGATCCCCGGCCTGGCCGCCGCCCTCGCCGTAGAAGGGCGTGCGGTCGAAGACCACCTCGGCCGTGTGGCCGGTCTCGACCCGGTCCACGGCGTGGCCCTCGTGGATCAGCGCCAGCACCTCGCCCGTGTCGTCCACGGCGTCGTAGCCGGTGAACACCGTCGGCCCGAGGCGGTCGCGCAGCGCCAGCCACTCGCCGGCGTTGGCGCTCTGTCCCGAGCCCTTCCAGTTGGCCTTGCCGCGCTCGCGCTGCTCGGCCATGGCCGCCTCGAAGCCGTCGACGTCGACGGTGAAGCCGCGGCGGCGGGCCTCGTCCTGGGTGAGGTCCAGCGGGAAGCCGTAGGTGTCGTAGAGCGCGAAGGCGGTCTGGCCGGCGATGATCCCGCCCTGCGGCAGGTCGCGGGTGGCGTCCTCCAGCAGGCCCATGCCGCGGCCCAGGGTGGTGCGGAAGCGGATCTCCTCCTGCTTCAGCGTGTCCTCGATGAAGGCCTGGGCGCGCTTCAGCTCCGGATAGGCCTCGCCCATCTCGGCCACCAGCGTCGGGACCAGCCGGTGCATCAGCGGGTCGGAGGCGCCCAGCAGGTGGGCGTGGCGCATGGCGCGGCGCATGATCCGGCGCAGCACATAGCCGCGGCCCTCGTTCGAGGGGGTCACGCCGTCGGCGATGAGGAAGGACGAGCTGCGCAGGTGGTCGGCGATCACCCGGTGGCTCGGCGCCCGGTCGCCCTCGGCCCGGGTGGAGGTGGCGTCCTCGGAGGCCGCGATCAGGGCCTTGAACAGGTCGACGTCATAGTTGGAATGGACGCCCTGCAGCACCGCGGCGATCCGCTCCAGCCCCATGCCGGTGTCGACCGAAGGCTTGGGAAGGGAACGGACGATCTCGTCGTTCTCCTTCTCGAACTGCATGAAGACGTTGTTCCAGATCTCGACGAAGCGGTCGCCGTCCTCGTTCGGCGAGCCCGGGGGGCCGCCGGGGATGTGCTCGCCGTGGTCCCAGAAGATCTCGGTGCAGGGACCGCAGGGACCGGAGTCGCCCATGGCCCAGAAGTTGTCGCTGCCGGCGATGCGGACGATCTTGTGGTCCGGGAAGCCGGTGATCTTCTTCCAGATGTCGAAGGCCTCGTCGTCGTCGATGTAGACGGTGACCATCAGCCGCTCGGGATCGAGGCCGAACTCCTTGGTGACGAGGGTCCACGCACGCTCGATCGCATGGTCCTTGAAGTAGTCTCCGAAGGAGAAATTCCCCAGCATTTCGAAGAAGGTGTGGTGCCGCGCGGTGTAGCCGACATTGTCCAGGTCGTTGTGCTTGCCGCCGGCGCGGACGCATTTCTGCGAACTGGTGGCGCGGCGGTACGGCGGGGTGGCGGCGCCGGTGAAGTAGTCCTTGAACGGCACCATGCCCGCGTTGACGAACAGCAGGGTCGGGTCGTTCTGCGGCACCAGCGGGGCGGACTGCACCTTCTCGTGGCCGTCGGCGGCGAAGAAGTCGAGGAAGGTGGAGCGGATCTGGTTCAGGCTGGCCATGGTTCGTCGCGGACGCTTCAGGGGAGGCTGCGTCCATATAGGGGTTTCGCCCCGAACGCATCACCCCTGGGGCCCGGCGTCAGCGCCGGGGGGCGAGGCGGGCGGCGGTGAAGGCCAGGGCGAGGCCGAACAGGGCGTGGGCGAGGAGACCGAGGCCGATCATCTGCGGCGAGGGATCGGGGCGCTCCGGGGCCAGCGAGAGGGGCACGACGACGGCGTTCATCACCCCGTAGACGAACAGGCCGAAGGCGAGACCCGGGAGCAGGGGACGGCGCAGCAGTACGGGGGCGGGCCCCGCCGCCGCCAGGTAAAGGCCGGCGAAGGCGATCGAGATCAGGAAGTGGGCGGCGAGCCCCAGTCCGGCGCTGACCAGGCCGCCCTCGAAGGCCGCGGTCCCCTGCAGGCCGGCGGCGACGGACTGGAGGATCTGCACCGGCGTGGCCGGGCGGTAGATGGCGAAGGCGGCGAGGATGTCCGCGGCCCCGGCGGCGAGGCCGGCGAGCAGGACGGCGCGGACGATCGAGGCGGAACGGCGGGCCATGGCGGTCTCCCTTGGGAGCAGGCTACCGCGCCCGCCGCGGGCCGGCCATATGGCTCAGCTTTCGTCGTCGTGGACGACGTCGTCGACGTGGCGGTCCTCGTCCTCCTCCTCGTCGGGGCCGTCGCCGACCTCGTCGGCGGCCGCCTCGTCCTCGGAGAGCAGATCGTCGAGGGCGTCGATGATGGCGTCGAGCTGTTCCGGCGTGGCCTCGACCGCGATCGAGCCGCCGCCGTCGCCCTCGATCTCGATGAGGTAGCCGTCAGGGGTTTCCGACAGGGTGAACTGGCTGAGGGACTGGACGTCGGCCATGGGAGTCTCCGGGCTGGGGCGGAGCACAAACGGCGGGGAGGGGGAAAAGGTTCGGGACGAAAAAAGGCCGCCCGACACGGGGTCGGGCGGCCGCTCCGTCCGGCCCGGCCCGGCGGGGTCGGATGGCGGGTCGGCGGACCCGGCCGGAGAAGTGCACGGTGATTTTTCGGGTGCACATCGTGCACATTCGGCAGGCGGACCTGACGTCAGCCCTCGAGATCCTGGCCCTCGTCGGGCTCGGGGGCGCCCAGCAGTTCGTCGGCGATCTTGTTGGTCGAGGCGCGCACCGCCTTCTCGATCGAGGCGGCGACGTCGGGGTTCGCCTTGAGGAAGGCGCGCACGTTCTCGCGCCCCTGGCCGATGCGCTGGCTGTCGTAGCTGAACCAGCTGCCCGACTTCTCGATGATGCCGGCCTTGACGCCGAGATCGATGATCTCGCCGATCTTGGAGATGCCCTCGCCGTACATGATGTCGAAGATGACCTCGCGGAACGGCGGGGCGACCTTGTTCTTGACCACCTTCACCCGGGTGGTGTTGCCGACCACCTCGTCGCGGTCCTTGATCGCGCCGGTGCGCCGGATGTCGAGGCGCACCGAGGCGTAGAACTTCAGGGCGTTGCCGCCGGTGGTGGTCTCGGGCGAGCCGTACATCACCCCGATCTTGTGGCGGATCTGGTTGATGAACAGGACGATGCATTTGGACCGCGAGATCGAGGCGGTCAGCTTGCGCAGCGCCTGGCTCATCAGACGGGCCTGGAGGCCGGGCAGGCTGTCGCCCATCTCGCCCTCGATTTCGGCGCGCGGCGTCAGGGCCGCGACCGAGTCGACCACTACGATGTCCACGGCGCCGGAGCGCACCAGGGTGTCGACGATCTCCAGCGCCTGCTCGCCGGCGTCGGGCTGCGACACCAGCAGGTCGTCGAGGTTGACCCCGAGCTTCTGGGCGTAGGTCGGGTCCAGCGCGTGCTCGGCGTCGACGAAGGCGGCCGTGCCGCCCTTCTTCTGGACCTCGGCCACCGTGTGCAGGGCGAGCGTGGTCTTGCCCGAGCTCTCCGGCCCGAACACCTCGATCACGCGGCCGACCGGAAGCCCGCCGATGCCGAGCGCCATGTCGAGGCCCAGCGAACCGGTCGAGACGCTCTCGATCTCGGCGACCACCCCGGCCTTGCCGAGCTTCATCACCGAACCCTTGCCGAAGGCGCGGTCGATCTGGGCGATCGCCGCCTCGAGCGCGCGTTGCTTGTCGCCGTCTTCCTTGCCCACCAGTTTCAAAGCCGCCTGTGACATCGCCTTCGTCTCCCTTGCCATGATTCCCATCTGGTTTCGGGAGAGACCCGCCTGGACCCGCCCCCTCGTTTCGTGAGCCGGACTATGTGCACGGTTTGTTCCGGTTGCCAATATGTTCTTTTCGGCGCGCGGGCGGCCTACGTCCGAATTTGACGTGTCGGTCTCAGGCTTCCGGGGCCGCCGGAGGGGTCATCGGCTCCACGAACCGGGCGGTCAGCGAGGCGGCCGAGCCGAGGACCAGAACGGCGGCGGCGGCGACCAGCAGGGCGCGTCGCATGCCGACGCCGGGCTCCATCGGGCGAAGCAGCATGGCCGCGAGCAGGGCCAGCAGGGCCAGCGCGCCCGGCAGGTCCATGCCGACGCCGACGACGGCGGCGAGGGCGGCCGAGGCCAGTGAGGGCCAGCGCGTCAGGCCGGGGTCGAGGGTCGCGGCGAGGCCGGCCGCCGCGGCCGCCAGCAGGCCGGGCCACAGCAACAGGAAGGCCGTGGCGGGCGCGGCCGCCTGGGCCGCCGCGCCGAGGACGAGGACCAGGGCGATCAGGCCGCTCCAGCCGCCCCAGGCCGAGCGCGCGGACAGGCCCGGGAAGGCCGACAGCCCCGCGGCGACCCCGCCGGCGCCGGCCAGCACCGGATCGAAACCGCCGTAGACCATCGCCGCGACCGCGACGAGCGCCACCCCGCCCGCGAGCCAGCGACGATCCAGCCGTCGCCGGCCGCCGACCAGCACAAGGACGAGGGCCAGCAGGGCCGCTGCGACGCCCGCTTCGAGCCACGGCAGGCGGGCGAGCAGGACGTAGTAGGCGTCGGCGCTCTCCGCCCGGGCCGCCATCGGCCCGCCGAGGAGGCGCACGGCCTGGGCGAGGACGAGGCCGGTGGAGAGGAACCACAGCCCGTCGACGGCGCCGCGGCCGATGTCGGCCAGGTCCAGGCCGGCGCGGGCCCGGGCGCGCCAGACGGCGAAGCCGAGCAGGAGCGCCGCGCCGGCCAGAACGCCCCAGCCCAGCGCCGGCGGGTGGGCGACCACGGCCCGGCCGAACAGGTCGGCGTAGACGGCGTCGCCGGTGCGGACGGGCAGCTCCGGCGTCCGCAGCAGGGCGTCGGCCGCCTCCAGCGCCTGGGAGCCGATATGCTGGACGCTGCCGGGATCGAGCGCCTCGGGCGTCGAAACGGCGGCGTGGTACTGCTCGGGACGCCCGATGAAGGCGAGGTTCAGCCCCTGCACGCCCCGATCGCGCGGCACGGTGAAGTCGGTGCCGTTGGGCATCATCTCGTAGACGAAGGCGGCCAGCGAGTTGGAGGTGACGCCGCCGTCGACCCGGCCGGCGACGCGGGCGAGGAGGTCGATGGTCTGCGCATTGCCGCGGCCGGTCTCGAACATCATGGCCCGGCCGCCGCCGCCCCGCGCCTCGAGGTTGACCACGGCGCCGATGCGGTCGCGCAAGGGGTGGCCGCCCCAGAAGATGCGGGCGCCGTCCAGCCCGATCTCCTCGGCGTCGGTGAGCAGGACGACGAGGGTGCGCGCGGCCGGCCCGCGGGCGCGAATGGCCCGCACCGCCTCCAGCACCGCCGCCACCCCGGCGGAGTCGTCGGCGGCCCCGGCCGACATCGGCACCGTGTCGTAGTGCGCCATCAGGGCCACGGCCGGGAGCTCCGGGTTCCGGCCCGGCAGGACGCCGATCAGGTTCACCGCCATGTAGTCGGCCGCCGCCGGGTCGCCGCCCATCTGGCGCAGGTAGCGCGCGGCGCCGCGCGAGATCGGGCCCCTCTGGGTCGAGGTCTGGAGACCCAGCCCCTCCATGCGGCTGAGGAGGAAGGCCTGGACGCGGGCGTGCTCGGCCGAGCCCAGCGGATGGGGCGCGCGGGCGATCTCGTTCACATCGGCGAGGGCGCGGCCGGCGGAGAAGGCGGAAGGAGGCGCGTCGGCCGGGGCGGGGCGTGGAACCTGAAGCGCCAGCACGGCCAGCAGAAGCCCGATCGCCAGCGATCCCGTCAGCCAAGCAAGCCGCATCGAGCCACCCTCCCCGGTGAGGCGGCCACGCTAGCCTCTGCCGGGGCCCGCGTCACCTCCGGGAACGGCGCCGCGATCGTGAGGCGTCCCGGCCGGAACGGCGTCCCGGCTTCGGCCATTCGGATAGCTCCAACCCTGAACGGAGAGTCCCGATGCACACCCCGAACGATCGCGCCGTCCACGTCCTGAACGACCTGATCGAGACCACGCTGGACAGCGCCCACGGCTATCGCAAGGCGGCCGAAGGGGCCGACAATCCCGAGTTCAAGGCCATGTTCAGCGAGCGCGCCGGCAAGCGCGAGGAGCTGTCCCGCCGGCTGCAGCAGGAGGTGCGCAGCTTCGGCGGCGAGCCCGAGGACGACCAGTCGCTCATGGGCCGGATCCACAACAAGTTCGCGGAGATGCGGGGCGACCTGATGGGTCGCGACGACAAGGGCGTGATCGACGAGGTCGAGCGCGGCGAGGACGTGATCAAGGCGAGGTTCGAGGCGGCCGCACGCGACGCCGACCTGCCCGAGCCGGCCCGCCAGCTGGTCATGACCGAGTACGCCTCGATCAAGTCGGATCACGATGCGATCAGCGCGCTCAAGCACCGGATGCACTGAAGCCGGATCCGGCGATCAGGAGCGGTCGTCCGTGCGGGGACGGCCGTTCCGGCCGGCGACGGGCGACCGGGGGGTGCGGGACCCGGACCGGCCTCGCTTACGGGAGATTGCCGGCGCTCAGGGCCGCCGGCGTTTCGCGCGGCAGAGGTCGCACCACTCCAGATCCGGCCGGACGGGATGACGCCGCCACCGGTGCCGACGGCACGAGATCCGCCGCATCAGGTTCCAGAACCAACGCATACTGACCACGCCGCTCACGTTCCAGCGCCTCAACCGAAAGTGGAACGGACAAGCCCTGCCCGACGGGCGGGCAGGGCTTCCAACTCGACGATTCGACTGTGATCAGTCGCTTTCGCTGTCGTCGTCGGTGGCGGCGACGACGCCGGCGACGACGATGGCGGCGCCGACCAGCAGCACCGGCAGCGGAACGCCGGCGAATTCGCTGGCCTCGCCCGCTTCCGCCCCGATCCGGTCGCCGACGCGGGCGGCCGCCGAGTTGTTGGCAGCCGCCGCCTGGCCGGCGACGAGCAGAAGACCTGCGGCCAGGGCCGAGACAACCTTCTTCATGTTAACCCCTCTCGAAAACAATCCAGCGTCGAAGAACGCTGAACGGCATCGCTTGCACATAAAGGTGAAGAAGTCACCCCCGGGCGTATCTCGCGGGCAGGGTTTCATCCGTCCTTGCAGCACGTTCCCGTCGGTCAGGCGGCTTCCGGAAGGGACGTCGTCCGGTCAGCGCCGGGGACCGCGCCAAGCGGGCGTTCCCCACGGTACACCTCGACCCGGCGGGCGGTCGGCCAGGCCTGCGCGATACGGGCCGCGGCCTTCAACGCGCCGGCGTCGTCGGCGGCGTCGAGGACGCAGAGGTCGGCCACCGGCTGGTCCGGCAGCACGACGATGCAGAAGTAGGAGTCGAAGGTCTGGCTCATCGGAGCCGGACAACTACTGCGGCGCGAAGTCGTTCCTGTGATGGAATCCCGACAAACGTGCGTCAGGCGGCGCGTTTCAGGGCGGCGGGCGACTTGACGAACAGGCCCTTGCGTCCGGCGACGGGGCGGAAGGCGAGACTGTCGTCGCCGATCCGCTCTTCGGCTCCGAGGAACAGGCAGCCGTCGTCGACCAGCCGCCGCTCAAGCTGGTCCAGCACCTGCCCCCGCGCCGCGGACTCCATGTCATCCATGACGTGTCGGCAGAAAATCACGTCGAAGCGGGGGGCGTCGGCGGCCGGGGCGGTCAGCAGGTTGGCGCGCGCGAAGTGCGCGAGGGCGCGCAGTTCGGCGCGGGCGATCCAGGCGTCCTCGGCCTGGTCGAACCAGCGGAGCATGGTCTGCGCCTTCAGTCCGCGCTGGATCTCGAAGCCGGTGTAGGCGCCCGTGCGGGCCTTTTCCAGGGCCCGCCGCGACAGGTCGGTGGCGACGATCTCGACCGGGGCGCCAAGCTCCAGAGCGGCCATGCCTATGGACCAGACCTCCTGTCCTGTCGAACAGCCGGCCGACCAGATGCGGATCGGCTGGCCCGCCCGGGCCCGGATCAGGGCCGGAAGGAGCTCTCTGGAGAAGGTTTCGAACGCCGCCCGATCGCGGCGGAACCAGGTCTCCGGATTCAGCAGCGCCTCGATAATCGACCAGCCGAGGCCGGCGACCGGCTTCCCCCAGAGGGCCGCCAGCATGGCGTCGACCGTCTCGAATCCCTCGCGCCGCGCGACAGGGCCGAGGCGGTGCTCGGCCAGCTTCATCCGGTCGCGCGTCAGCCGGTAGCCCGCGCGCGTGGCCATCAGCGACTGGAGACGGTCGAAGTCCTCGGGCGACATGCGGTCAGACGGCTCCCACCTCGGCGAATTTGGAGCTCAGGATCTCCCCGTCGAACGGCTTCATCACATAGTCGTCGGCGCCGGCGGAGAGGGCCTCCGCGATCCGCTCCGCGCGCGTCTCGATGGTGCAGAACAGCACCTTGGGGCGATCGCCCCCCGGCAGCGCGCGCAGGCGGCGCAGGAAGGTCAGGCCGTCCATCACCGGCATGGACCAGTCGAGCAGGATCACGTCAGGCATCACGCCGGCGCAGAAGGCGAGGGCCTCGGAGCCGTCGGCGGCTTCGTCGACGTCGAACTTCAGCCCCTCGACGATGCGACGGGCGACCTTGCGGATGATCCGGCTGTCGTCGACGATCAGACAGGTCCTTGGGGTCACCGACTTTTTCCGTGAACTGAGCCCGCGCGGCGCCCGTCCCGCGCACCGACGCATGATCGCCGCAGGCCGGTTAACGAGTCCTTGGGAAGAGGGCTTAAGTCTCAGTTAGGCATGCGGGCGAGGAGCGACACCCGGCCTTCCTCGGCCTGCACCTCAAGCTTCCCCCCCGCGTCGGCGACGGTCAGCCAGAGCCAGTAGGGCTGGATCCACTGGCCCGGCAATCCCTCCGCGAGCGGGCGACCGCTCAAACCCGCCGTCGCCTCCGGCTTGAGACGCGCGCGCGGTCCCTCGGCCAAGCCCTCGATGACGAGGGCGTCGGACTCGCGCCGGGCGGCGGCCACCGCGGACCCGCCGGAGGGGAGCGCGGCCATGGCGAGGTAGGCGAGGTTCACCAGGGCGCGAGCCTCGGCGCGCGAAAAGCTCTCGTCGCCGACACGCCAGTCCAGTGAGGCGCGACCGCCGTCGGTGAGGCCCGCCACCAGCGCGCCCAGTTCGCTTCCCGAGAAGCGTTCGGCCGAGGTCGAGGCGCCGAAGGCCACCCGTGCGAAGGCCACGAGCGCGATCATCTTCCTCGCGCTCGCCTCGATCAGCCCCATGGCGTCGTCGCGCATGTCCTGGGCGGTCGGATCCCTGAGCAGGTCGAGTCCCGAGCCGATGGCGCCGGCGGGACTGATGAAGTCGTGGCACAGCTTGCCGGCGACGAGGGCGGCGAGGGCCTGGCCATCGGGCAGGGCGGGAGCGGAGGCGGCGTCGGTCATCGGGTCTTCGCGGTCACAGGACGGGACGGGCCGGACGCTGCCCTGATTTGCCGGTTCTTCAAACCGTCCGGATGCTCTATCGCAGCCCCATGCGTAACCGATTGTCCGAAGATCTCGCCTCCGGCGCGCTGGCCGAGGCGCTGGCCGACATCGCCGAAGAGGCGTCCGCCGTCATCCTGCCCTTCTGGCGCGCCGACGTGGTCGCCACGACCAAGGCCGACGACAGCCCCGTCACCCTCGCCGACCAGCAGGCCGAGGCGCTCATCCTCGCGCGACTGGCCGAACGCTGGCCGGACATCCCGGCCGTGGCCGAGGAGGCGGTGGCCGAGCACGGCGCCCCCGAGCGCCCGGGCGAGTGGTTCTGGCTGGTCGATCCGCTGGACGGCACCCGCGGCTTCGTGCAGGGGCGCGAGAGCTTCACGGTCAATATCGGACTGATCCGGGGCGAGGCGCCGGTGGCCGGCGTGGTGGCCGCGCCGGCGACCCGCACCACCTGGCGCAGCGGCCCGGCCGGGGGCGGGGCCTTCCGCCGCCGCTTCGGCGATCCGTGGCAGGCCATCCGGGTGCGCGAGCGGCCGGCGGCGCCGGTGGCGCTGCTCAGCCACAGCATGACGGACGAGGAGGCGGCGCGCCTGGCCGGACGGCACGGCTGCACCGCCTGGCAGGGCACGGACTCGTCGCTGAAATTCTGCCTCATCGCGGAAGGCCGATTCGACGCCTATCCCCGCTCCGGTCCGACCTCGGAGTGGGACACGGCGGCCGGGCAGGCGGTGCTCGAAGCGGCCGGTGGGCGGGTCATGGCCGAGGACGGACAGCCGCTCCGCTACGGCAAGCCGGGCTGGCTGAACGGCGGATTCGTGGCGCTCGGCGGCTAGGCGCAGCCGGGCGACGGCGTGTCGGGAAGGACGCCCGCCGCCCGCCGCGCGAGAGCGGTCGCGCCATACTCGCGGGCGGTCTCCATGGCTTCCGTCAGCATCAGGCCGACGGCCCGCGGCTGCGAGCCGGTCAGGCGCGACCGGGCCAGCGCGACGCGGGCCATGGCGATCTGGTCGGCGGCCCAGTCCACCGGCCGAACAGGTTCAGGCGCCGCGAGCCGGCCGCGAATCAGGGCCTCCAGAGCGTTGAGGGCCTCGACGTCCGCCACGGCCTCGGCGAGCGCGGCCTCGACGGCCAGACGCCGTTCCCGGGCCAGGGCGCCGAGCAGCAGTCCGGGCTGGCCGCCGAGGGTCTCGGCCCGCCTCACCGTCTCGAGGGCCGGGTCGCCGGCGTCCGCCCGGGCCAGAAAGACGGCGAGCCAGTCCATGGGGCTGTGGTCGGGGGTGAACTGGTCGGCGGCGGCCTCGAACAGGGATCGTCCCTGCACGGCGGCGGCCTCGTTCTTGGCGAGAACCGCCAGCGCCGCCATGCCGGCGCCGGCCAGGGCCAGGGCGCGGGCCCGGGTCAGGGGTCGCTGGTCCGGCGACGCCGTCTCGATGAGCGACCGCAGGTCCCGTCCGGCCTGATCGAGCAGCCGCGGATCGCGCCGCGCCACCCCGGCCTCGAGTCCCAGCGCTGCGCGTTCCAGGCGCAATTCGTCACTGGCGGGAGCCGGCAGGAGCCGGCCGGCGCCGTGAAGGGCGGCGTCGAGCAGGGCGGCGGCGTCGAGCAGCGCGCGCGCGTCCCCGGACAGACGCGCGCGGCGGGCGCTCAGCCGCGCGTGCAGGCTGGCGGCGGCGCAGCGGGTCGCCGACCGCTCGGCCGGCAGGGTCTGGATGTCGGACAGGGCGGCGGTCAGGGCGGCCGGCCCTCCGAACAGATCGAAGCGCAGCAGGTGAATCTCGCCCGACTCGATGGCCGCCGCCGCGGTCTGGTCGGGGCTGGCCGTCTGGCGGGCCGCGTCGGAGGCCGCGGCCGCGGCGTGGTCGAGGCTGGCGGCGCAGCCGGTCCGGCGGGCGTGCTCGCGCCACAGCGCCGAGGCTCGCATCCAGCCGTCGAAGGGGCGGGCGCAGGACACCCGGCCGGCGTCCACCGACTCGCGCCGCGCCTCCATCTGCACGAGGTCGGCGCCGACCAGCTCCAGCCAGCCGAGATCCTCGCTCTCGCGGGCCTTCTCGAACAGCTTCCTCAGGTCCCTGCCGAATTCGAACATGCGCAGCCGTGCTCCGGTCGTCCCGCTTCGGGACGAACGCGTCATCCCTTGCGGCTCACGAGCAAACGCAGCGCCGCGCCGCGGGTTCGCCCTGCCCGGAACGACATCTCAGCCGAGCCGGGGCGTGCGGTCGCGGCAGCGCTGCAGCTCGGCCGCAGTTTCGGGGGCGCCCGCGGCCAGCTCCCGCACCGCCCGGATGCGGGCGCGCGTCTGGTCCGCGTCCGCGGCCGCCGGCGACCGCCCGTTGGCCTGGGCGACCTGGATGGCGGTCAGGGACCAGTACAGCGCGGCGTCGTACAGGAGCCGGCCCTCGCGGCTCTCGCCCCCTTCAAGCTCCGACGCCGCCTGGGTCAGGCCGGCGCAGCGCACCACCGCATCGTAGGACAGGATGGGCCCCGCCGTCTGGCTGGCGGCCAGCGACAGCACGGCCAACAGGGCCTCTGCGACCATCTTCTCCTCCGGGGACGCCCGCTGCGGAGAGAAACACGCTCCGCCGGCGAGGGAAAGCCGCCGTCGTCCGCCCATGGTGAAGATGTCGGTAACCCGGTCGACCTATCGTCGCCGCAAGCAGGGGGGAAGGATGGACCTCGACCACCGGACCGACGAGACGAACCGCCGGGTGTTCATGACCATCGGGAGCGGGGTCACCGGCGCAGCGGTCGCGCGCCACATCGCGACGATTACGGCCGCGCGCCCGGAACTCGCCGCCTGGGACTGGATCCAGGACGTCCGGGACAGCAGCGGCGAGGTCGACAACGGCGACATCGAGACGGTGGCCCGGGCCTTCGGCAGGACCGGCCCGTGCTGGACCGTGTTCGTCAGCCACGATCCGAACCTGCGCCTGTGGTGCCGGGTCATGGACGGCATGTTCGATGGCCGCCTGCACCTGACCGCCGCGACTCCGGAAGCGGCGATCCGGGCGCTGGAGGGCGTCCGGTCAGACGCCGGGCTGGTTGTGGCCTGAACGCCGGGTCTGTCTAGCCCCGTTCCTTCGCCTTCATGAAGCTGACCTTAGGGAAGCGCTCGCCGACGTAGCCGGTCTCCCAGCTCGACTTGGCGAGGAACACCGGCTGGTCGTCGATGTCGCGGGCCATCTGCGGCCGGTACTTGCCGGCGAAGTCGTCGAGGTCCGCCTTGGTCCCCCCGATCCAGCGGGCCTCGGCGTAGGGCGAGGGCTCGAAGACGGCTTCCAGACCGTATTCCTCCCCGAGCCGGTCGGCCATGACCTCGAACTGCAGCTGGCCGACGGCGCCGACGATGAAGTCGGAACCGATCTCGGGGCGGAACAGCTGGGTGACTCCCTCCTCGGCGAGACCCTCCAGCGCCTTCTTCAGGTGCTTGGCCTTGAGCGGATCCTTGACGCGCACGCGCTGCAGGATTTCGGGGGCGAAGTTCGGCAGGCCGGCGAAGCGGATCAGTCCGCTTTCCGACAGGCTGTCGCCGACGCGCAGGACGCCGTGGTTCGGGATGCCGATCACGTCGCCGGCGAAGGCGTCCTCGGCCAGCTCGCGGTCCGAGGCGAAGAACATGATCGGGGCGTTCACCGACAGCTGCTTGCCGGTGTTCTGGACCTTCAGCTTCATGCCGCGGCGGAACTGCCCGGACGCCATGCGGAACATGGCGATCCGGTCGCGGTGGTTGGGGTCCATGTTGGCCTGGACCTTGAACACGAAGCCGGTGACCTCGGCCGAGCCGGGGTCGACGGTCACATCCTCCGGCGTCGGCGCGTTGCGGGTCTCGGGCGGCGCCTCCTTGCGGGCCTTCATCACCTTGGGCGCGGGCGCCCACTCCCCGATCGCCTGCAGCAGCTGGTCGATGCCGAAGTGACGGAGCGCCGAGCCCCACAGCACCGGCGTCAGGTGGCCTTCGAGGAAGGACTGCCGATCGAAGGCCGGGTAGCCCCCCTCGACCAGCTCCAGCGCCTCGGCAAGGGCCTCCTGCTCGCCCGCCTCGAAGAAGCGGTCGGCCTCGGCCAGCGGCAGGGGCTGGGGGTGTTCCGGGTCCTCGTCGGCGCCGGCGGCCTTGCGGGCGTAGGGCTGGAAGCGGCCCGTGCCGATCTCGACCATGCCGCGCAGACGGTTGCCGCTCTCCGCCGGCCACCACATCGGGGCGGGGTCGAGCTGCAGCCGGCTGGCGATGTCGTCCAGCAGGGCCATCGGGTCCTGGGCCTCGCGGTCCAGCTTGTTGATGAAGGTGATGATCGGGATGTCGCGCAGGCGGCAGACCTCGAACAGCTTCAGCGTCTGCGGCTCGATGCCCTTGGCGGCGTCCAGCACCATGATGGCGCAGTCGGCGGCGGTCAGGGTGCGGTAGGTGTCCTCGGAGAAGTCCTCGTGACCCGGCGTGTCGAGCAGGTTGAACATCTTGCCGTCGTGCTCGAACGTCATCACCGACGCCGAAACGGAGATGCCGCGCTCCTTCTCGATCTTCATCCAGTCCGAGCGGGTGCGGCGGTTCTCGCCGCGCGCGCGCACGGCCCCGGCGGCGCGGATCGCCCCGCCGGCCAGCAGGATGTGCTCGGTCAGCGTGGTCTTGCCCGCGTCGGGGTGCGCGATGATGGCGAAGGTCCTGCGGCGCAGGGCCTCCTGTTCGAGAGTCAGTTTCGACATGGGTCTTCCTTGGGCCGCGCGACCTAGCGCGGAAGCGCGACAAAGTCACCCGAGGGCGAATATCCCCTCGCAACGAAGGGTTTTCGGAGTCATTGTTCCCGCAGGCGAGACGACCCGGTCACGCCAAGCCGGGCGCCGCCTGAGGAAACGCAGGACAGGCCATGGCTTTGCACCCCCCGCTCGACCCCCCGCCCACCCGTGACGGACCGCATCCGGCGATCAGCCTTGCGCTCGGCTTCGGCGTCATCGTCGCCGGCGCGCTGATCGTCCACGTGGTCTTCAACGCACTCCTCTAGGGCGCGGGCGCCTCGGCCGGCTCGGCGGCCGGCTCCGGCACGGAGCCGCCGGGTTCCGGCCGGGGCGTCAGCTCCGTGGCGACGAGGTCCGGTTCGCCCGGCTCTCCCGACGACTGGCGGAGCCTCGCCCGCTCAATCAGGGTCGCCGCGGCCGAGGCTGAATCGCCGCCGTGCGCCGCATTGGCCAGCGGTTCCAGACGGGCGATCGCGGCATCGAACTCTCCCGCCTCCATCAGGGCGCGCGCGTAGGCGAGGCGGATCGACGGCAGCTGGGGCGCGAGCGTGAACGCCTGATCCCAGGTGACCAGGTCGTTCTCGGTCGGATAGTCGGGGGCGACCTCCCGGGTCCGGGCGATCTGATGCAGGGTGTAGTAGTGACCCGGGTCCACCTCGTAGGCCCGCGCCAGATAGGTGCGGGCCCGCCGCAACAGGGCGATGGTCTCGTCCGGGCGCTCCTCGGCCAGCCTGGTGTACCGGGTGGCCATGAGCTGCAGGGCCTCGACGTTGTCCGGCTCGCGCTCGAGCAGGCGGGCGAGCACCGCCTCTCCCACGTCCGGGTCGCCGAAGTGCAGCTCTGCGTGGCCCAGCTGAAGCATGGCGAAGGGGTCGTCCGGGTGGCGGGCCGCCAAACGCCGGACCAGCTGCGCTGTCTCCTCCCGATCCTCCTCCGGAACCCCGACCTTCAGTCGCTGGCCGATCAGAAGGAGGTCGTCGGCGGAGCGGGGGAGGCGGGTGATCGTGATCTCGGGCTGGGGGAACTCGGTGCGATAGGTGGTGATGTTGATCCGGCGGTACTGGCGGAGCGTCCGTCGAAGATCGGCGAGGGACATGCCCGTCGCCCGCTCCATGGCTTCCACCGGATCGCCGCCGCTCTCCAGATCCCGGATGTACCCGGCCAGCTGCTGGCGGCGCGTGTCGTCGCTCATGAACCAGTGGGTGAGCAGCCAGGCCAGCGGATAGTAGGTGTCGGAATGGCTGCGCCGCACCTCGTCGGGCCGCTTCGTCAGCAGCTCCTCCAGGGGGATCCAGTTCACGGCGAACAGGGTCGAGACCCGCCCCTCGTTGTAGCCGCCGACCGCCACGGAATCCGGCCGGATCTCGGCGGTCATGAAATATTCCGCCAGCCCCTCGACCAGCCAGCCGGGGTAGGTCGAGGTCGAGCCGATCTGGAAGCTGAAGTGGTGGAAGTACTCGTGGAGCAGGAAGTCCTGCTCGCTGTCCTGGATCGCGGCGGCGAAGATGTCTTCGCCGGTGGGGAAGTAGGTGCCGGCGACGTAGAGGCCCGTGGCGGGATTGATGTCGACCAGCCCGGAGCGGCCGTTGACCAGATAGATCGGCAGCTTGCGGGGAGCGGGTCGATCCAGCGGCAGTCCCATGCGCACGCGCAACAGGTAGTCGTAGATCTCCAGGTTGCGGACATAGCGGCGGAGGGCCGATTCGCTTCCGCGGGAGTAGACGACGAAGTTCGGACTTTCCGCCCGCCGCCATTCGGCTTGCCCGGGCGTGGCCACGGCGCAGGTGAACAGGGCGAGCGCCGCCGCCGCCAGATTGCGGATGGATGCCTTCATCGTCTCCCTCCCGGGACAGGTGGACCGCCTCGTGCTGCGCCGATTCAAGCCGCGCGGGACCCTAGTGGCCGGCGCCGGCCGCCGCGGCCTCCGCGGCCTCGGGCGGGGCGTCGTCGGCGGGGACCGCCTGGCCCAGGGCCGTGGCGATCATCTGCCGCGCCTGGCGGGTGTAGCGGCTGCGGTGGGGGCTGTTGGCCACCGGTCGAAGGGTGATCACGGCGGCCTCGTTCATGGCCCGGGACATGTAGGCCGCCCCGAGGCGCAGGCGGACTTCGAAGGACTGCGGCGCCAGCGCCGTGGCCGTCTCGAGGGTCATCAGGTCGTTGTCGTTCGGATAGCCGGTTTCGTGGCGGCGGACGTCGTTGATGGCGAGGTAGGTCCGGAAGTCGAGCGGATCGGCCTCATAGGCGCGCGAGAGATAACCCAGCGCCGCCCGCCGACGTCCTGTCGCCGCCTCGGGCGCGGTCTCCTTCTCCGCCATGTCCACGAGGAGGGCGCCCGCCAGCCGGAGGGCCTCGGGATCGTTCGAGCCCTCGGCCACAAGCGGTTCGAGGGCGGTGAACGCCGCGTCCAGATCGCCGGTCAGGCGACGGGCGCGGGCCTCCACCAGGGCGGCCATCCGCTCGCCGCGATGACGCCCGGCGGCGGCGAGGGCGCTGCGGATCAGTTCCGCCCGGTGTTCGGCATCCTCGCGGGCTTCCCGCGCCTTCTGGGCCTCCGACTTTCGCGTCGCGCCGTCGTCGTCGGCCGGTTCCTGCTTCACCGGCTCCCGGTCGAGGCGCAGGTCCAGCCACGCCATTTCGCTCTCGGGCCGCGAGAGGGAGGTCACCACGACTTCCGGCTCGGCGACCTCCAGCTGCGGCGTCAGAACGTTGATCGGGCCTGACACGTACATCCGGACATCGTGCTGCAGCTGCTCCGGGGTCCGGCCGGTCGCCGCCTGCATGGCCTCGACCGAGTCCTCGCCGCGGACGACGGCGGCCAGATACTGGCCGAGCATACGGGTCCGCTCGGGCGTGCTCATGAAGTAGTGGGTCATCGCCCAGGCCTGGGCGTAGTACAGGAAGGCCGGATAGCGGCCCGAGGGCGTGTAGCGCCAGGTCAGCACGTCCTCCATGCGCGCCCAGCTGTTGGCGCCGAGGTTGAGCGCCTGGATGCGTCCGGGGTGATGCCGCCCGAACTGGATGCGGTCGGGACGCACGTCCGCCGTCGAGTAATATTCGGCGAAGCCCTCCACGAACCAGGACGGGTAGGCGTTGGCCTTCATCTGGAACATGAAATGGTGGGCGTATTCGTGAAACATCACGACGTCGCCGCTGATGGCGTCCGTGTCCACCACCGCGTGGATGCGGCCGCTGTTGGGAGAATAGTACCCGGCCACCGATCCTCCGATGCCGGGGGAGGCCCGCTCCATGTCGCGCCGCCCGTCGGCGAGGAAGATCTCCAGCTTGGGAATCTCGTGCTCGACCTCGATCGGGTAGTAGGCGCGCAGGAAGGCGTCGAACCGCTCGATCTTCTGGGCGTACCGCCGGATCGTCTGCTCCGGCACGTCGCCATAGACGATGAAGTGCGCCGTCTCGGCGCGCTTCCACTCGGCGGCGGCCGGTCCCGCCGCAAGGGCGGCCCACGCGGCCACGGCGCAGGCGGCCGCCTTCAGCATCGACGTAACGGTCATGAGCGGACTCTCCCCCGAACTCCCCGCGCCACCCTAACGGGCAGGCGATCCGCGACTCAAGCGCGGATCGTGCGGCCGCGCCCCGCGGCCGGTCCGGTCGGAATTCCTTAACGACGTTCGGGAACGGAACCGCAAGCGCCTGCCGCTAAGGTGGCTTCAACGGGCCGTCATGAGCCCGGCGATGGCAGGTGTCCCCGATGCTGTTTCTGCTGAACGACGTGGTGTTCGACCTGGACGAGGCCTGCCCGGTCACGCCCGGCGACGCGCGCCGCTTCGACCGACTGGGGCTCGACTATGTGCTTGAGCTGGGCTGCGAGCTGTTCGCCGAGGACCCGCTGCTTCACCGCAACGATCCGCAACGCGCCCGCCGGCTGGCCTGGCTGATCCACGACCGCTCGCGCGAGGTCAACGCCGCCCTGTTCGCCGCGCCGTCGCCCGGCTGCGCGCCGGAACTGGTCGAGCCGCAGTTCTGCGCCCTGCCGAGGCCGGTGATGCAGCAGCTTCAGGCCCGGGCTTCGAAGGGCAAGCTGGACGCGGTCTCCGCCGACAAGGCGGTCTGGATGCGGCTGGCGGCCTGACGCCTAGGCGGCGACCTTTTCCGTGATGAAGTGGCGGCCCTCGCGGTCCTCGATCTCGACGATCCAGAGGTCCGGGTCGTAGCGGATCTGGCGCTGGAGATAGGCGTCCAGCTCCGCCTCGGACTCGCTCTCCACCGGCTGCATCCACAGGCGCTCGCCGTCCGGGCCGAAGGCCTCGCTGTAGAGCCGCGCCCGGCGGTTCGAAGTGTCGAACACCTTGACGATCACCGTGCCGGCGCGGGCGTCGCCCTTGCGCGCGACGGTGGCGAAGGCGCCGCCGATCTCGGCCCGGCGGATAAGGGCGGCCACCCAGACGTCGCTCGACAGAAGCAAATCGCTAACCCTGCTCGGAAACGTCACCGGAACGCCTGATGCGTAGGGTGTCGCCCCATGAGGATAGGGCAGAACGCCGTCAGGACCCAAGCCGCGTTGGCCGCGGCGATCGCGCTGCTGACTCCGGGAGCCGCGGCGGCGGGGCCAGCCGACGCCTACTACGAGCGCGCCTTCGTGGTCGCCGCCGACGCCCGTTGCGACCTGTTCCCCGCCCGGACGGCGGCCGCCCTGGCGGCCGCGGCGGCGCAGGCCCGCGGCGCAGCCCTTCGCGCCGGAGCCAGCCCGGTCGAAGTCGCCGCCGTCGCGGCCCGCGCGCGCAGCCGGGCCCGCGCCGTGGCCTGCGCGGACCCGCAGCTGACGACGGTGCGGCGGCGGGTCGACGACGCCTTCGCCGGCTGGTCGCGCACGCCGCGGATGACCTTCCCGGGCGCGCGGCTGGACTGGACGGCCGACCGCTACGGCTGGGACAGGGCGGGATGGCGGCTCAAACAGACGACCACCGTGGGCGCCTCGCCGATCGCCTTCGGCCTCGCGGGCAAGGGCGAGGCGCCGGAGCTGGCGGCGGTGATCAGCTGGCACGGCCGGCCGCGGCCCTATGCTGCACGGATGGTCCTGAGGGACCCGACCCGCCTGTCCCGCCCCTGGGTGGCCGGCAACAGCCTGCCGCCGTCCGCCGCCCGCGCGAGCTTCTGGGCTGCCGGCGTCGAGGCCGCCGATCCGGCCCTGAGGGTCGACGGGCAGCGGCCCGCAGACATCTGGCGTTTCCCGGCGGCGGCGGCGGCGGCCCTGGAAGCGCTCGATCCGCGCGAGGCGTTCGCTGTCGAGTTCCACTTCCGCGACGGCAGTGTGGCCACCGCCCGGCTTGAGGCCGGCGATTTCGCCGCCGGTCGCGCCTTCCTGCGGATGGGCCGCTTCTGAGGACGGACTAGCCGCCGTTGGCGAGGGGCAGAGGGATGACCTCGGCCCCGCCCTCGGGGGCGGGGGCCCGGGCGGCGAGCGCCACCGGCATCCGCACGGTCACCGCCGTGCCCTCGCCCAGGGTGCTGTCGATGGTCATCCGGCCGCCATGCAGTTCAGCGAAGGCGCGCACCAGCGACAGGCCCAGCCCGGTGCCGAGGCGGCGCTGCTCCAGCGCCCCGGCCTGCTCGAACGGGCGACCGAGGCGCCGCACGTCCTCGGGCGCGATGCCCACGCCGGTGTCGGACACGACGATCTCGAGATAGGGGCCGATCGCCTCGACGGCGACGGTGACCGTTCCGCCCGAGGGCGTGAACTTCACCGCGTTGGACAGCAGGTTCAGGGCGATCTGCTTCAGGGCGCGCCGGTCGGCGGAGACCTCCACCGCCTCCGGCGGCAGCACTCCGGAGAGGGTGAGGCCCTTCTCCTCCGCGTTGACGCGGACCAGCGCCATGGCCTGGGAGACCACCTCGCGGGCGTCGAAGCGCTCGCGCGTCAGCGTGTACCGCTCGGCCTCGATCTTGGAGACGTCCAGCAGGTCGTTGATCAGGTCCAGCAGGTGGCCGCCGGCCTGGTGGATGTTGTCGGCGTAGTCCGCGTAGCGGTCGGGCAGGGGCCCGAACAGTCGCTGACGCATGATGTCCGAGAAGCCGAGCACGGCGTTCAACGGCGTCCGCAGCTCGTGGCTCATGTTCGCAAGGAAGCGCGTCTTGCCGGCCTCCCGCGCCTCGGCCTCGGCCCGCGCGGCCTCCAGCCCCAGTTCGCGGGCGTATTGGGCCGTGGCGTCGTAGGCCTGGGCGATGATCCGCGGGTCGCCGGAGTCATCGAGGCGCCGGAAGACGAACTGGACCCGCCGGTCGAGCGACAGCCGCGGCGTCAGCGTGGCCGAACTCTCGTGTCCCTGGCCGGCCCGGTCCAGCGCGGCCAGCAGCCGCGGCCGGTCGGGGGCGTGGACCGTGGCGACCAGGCCCTGCTCGAACAAGGGGTCGATCGGCAGCGACGACGGCGGCCCGCCGTAGGCCGCCAGCACGCGTCCGCTGGGCTCCAGCACGAGCGTCAGCCCCGGCTGGGCCGCGAGCAGGGCCTCGACCCGTCGCACCTCCGCCTCGGCCGCCGCCATCCGCGCCTCGCGCTCGCGCCACGACAGTCGCACGGCCAGGGCCGCCGCCGCCGCGGTCAGCACCGCAGAAATCGCCGCCAGCGCCGGCAGGTGTTCCCCCGGGCCGCCAAGCAGCCAGGCCGAAAACAGTCCGGACAGGGCCGCCGCCGCCACCGCCGCCGCCCCGGCCTGCACCGGCCGGGGGCCGCCGAGCGCGATCCCTGCCGCCAGCGGCAGGAAGACGAAACCGGCGAGGGGCCCCGTCAGCCCGCCCGACAGTCCGGCGCTGGTCACGGCGGCGAGGGCCCAGAGCCCGAGGAGGCTCATCCGTTCCGGCGCGCCGTCGCGCTGCAGCAGCGCGAGGCCGGCGGCGCCGGGCGCGACCATGGCCAGCACGCCGTAGAAGACCGGGCCCTCGATCCCGCCGATCCAGCGCCCCCCGAGGGCGAGCAGGGCCGCGGCCACCGCCCAGCCGGCGTGCCAGGCGGCCAGCGCCGGGCGATCACCCGCGCCGGCGGGGGCCGTGCTTTCGATCGGGTCGGCGGGGCGGGGATCGGTCAATCGGAAACAGCGCGGCGGCGGGGGACGGGAAGGCGATGGATCAGCCTAGCCGCGAGGGTGAGTCGGCCATAGTCCGCACCCGTCTCAGGCGACTGCCGGTTGGGGAGAGGCGACGATTTCAGGGGATGGCGGCCACGGTTGTCGTTAACGCCGCGCCGGACTATCTGCCGTCGATGAGTTCAGGGCCTTCCATCGACGCCGTCCTCGCCGAGCTGGCGGAGGAGTTCGACCTCCTTGGCGACTGGGAGAGCCGGATCGGCTATGTGATCGACCTTGGGCGGGAGTTGCCGCCCCTGCCCGAGGCGGACCGCACCGAGGCCAACAAGGTGCCGGGCTGCGCGGCCCAGGTGTGGCTGGCGGTGCGCCGCGACGGCGATCGCCTGGACTTCGCCGCCGACAGCGACAGCGCCCTGTCCAAGGGCAACATCGCCCTGTTGCTCCGCCTCTACGCCGGCCGCACGCCCGCCGAGATCCTCGCCTTCGACGCCCGCGCGGCGCTGGACCGGCTGGGCCTGCCGTCGGCCTTGACGCGGCAGCGGGCCAACGGACTGAACGCCATGGTCGGCCGCATCCGCGAGGCCGCGGCGGCGGCTCAGAAGTAGAGGCCGCGGACCATCAGCGCCGGCCGCTCCCCCGCCTCATCCGTCACCCGCGCCTCGATCCGGTATTCGTCCGGCCGCGAGACGCGTCGGTTCCACGTCGGCGAATCCTCGCTCTCGGCGATCCAGCGGCGCGGATCGCCGAAGGCGCGGCGGCCCAGCCAGGTCAATTCGTTCGCACTGGCGCGGTGGGAGGAGAGGGAGCACGCGGTCGCGTAGGCCTGGCCGTCGCCATGGTCGACGGTGCCCTCTTCCAGGCGCAGGAGCCAGACGCCGTCCCGCGACACCAGGTCGACCTCCGACGCCCATTCGTCCAGCGGAGCCTGGTCGCCGACGGGTCGGCGGAAGTCCAGATCGCGGGCGGCCTGGATCGCCTTCTCGAAGCTTCTCGAGCGCTGGGCGTAGGGAAGGCAGACATCGACCAGCACGCGGGCGGTCAGGCGATCGTCGGCCGCCGAGCCTGGCGTCGGAGTGGCGGCGAGCAGCAGGCTGGCGGCGATACCGGAGACAATAATGGACTTCACGAGACGACCCCGACGAACGGCCGTCGGCGGCGCCGTTCAAACAAAAGCGCGCCCGACGGGGCGCGCTGCCAACGACCACCACCCTAGGCGGAACCGGCCTGCGGGCGGAAGTTACGAGGCTGTAACGTGCGGTCGCCGCCGTTCCGTCGCTCAAGCCAGTCGATAGTGCCGCGCCAGGGCCTGCAGGCCCTGCCGGAGCAGCATCTTGCCGGTCCGGCGCCGAAGTCCCAGCGCCTGCTCCGCGGCCTGAAGGGCTGTGGCGCGCACGCAGATCTGCTCGACCATGCCGCGAGCGGGTCCGCAGACCGACAGGGCCGCCTCGACGGCCGCCGCGGCGGCGAGGGCGCGGTCGCCCGGCTCGCAGCCGAGGCGCGATCCACCCCCGGCTCCGGCCCTGGGCAGGGCGTCCCATCGCATCGTCACCGAGGGCCCCCGCAGCGCCGTCTCGGCCTCGAGCGCCAGGCGGACGGCGGCGGCCACCTCGACCGGCTCCAGCCACGGTCGCCCGTCCGGCCCGACGCGCCGCGCCAGCCAGGCCACGGGCGTCTGGGCCAGGTTGGCGCGGCGGGTCGAGGCCTCCCCGTCGGCCTCCATGATGGTGCGCACGCCCTCGATCACGCCGGGACGGCCGGCCGCGGAGGCGGCGCTGGCCGCCTCCGCGCGCCGCGCGACCCATCCGCCGCCCCGGCGGGCGCGGAGACCGGGAGACTCGACCAGTCGCCGGAACACCGTCTCGTCCACGGTCAGCACCACCCGCGAACGCCGGTCGGGCCCGGCGCGCAGGGCGTAGGCCTCGCCGGCCGGCTCGATCCAGCCGCCGGGGCCGGCCAGCAGGCGACGCGCCCGCTCCAGCGCGCGGCTCACAGGCCCAGTTCGCACGCCGGCGCCTCCAGCACTTCGCGCACGCAGCGCTCCAGCCGTTCCAGCAGGGCGTCGAGCACCGGCCGGTCGCGCTCGTCCTCGGCCCAGCGGCACGCCGCGGCCGCGGTGGAGCGGTTCATGCCGAAGGCGTGGCCGACCCGTTCGAGCGGCCAGCCGAAGGCGATGTGGGCGAGGTACATCGCCAGCCATCGCGCCCGGCAGGCCCGCCCCTCCAGCCGCACGGCCCGGGTCATGCTTTCCACCGGCACGCCCGTCGAGGCGGCGACGATCTGTAGCGCGAGCCCCGCGCGCATGCGGTCGCGGCCGAACTCCGCGGCCCAGTAGGTTCCTTCCATTGACGCTGCTCCATCATCCACCGGCCGCCGGTCGTTCACCGCCGGCGGAGACGTAGGAAAATAATCCTTCTATGCGTCGGATTCGGACGTAGGGCAGGAGCCGCGGCGAAAAAGTCCCTCGTCTTGACTCCGGACTCTCGACGGCGATTCGCAAATCAGCCTAGATTCGTCGTTAACCAGTCGCGTTAACCCTTCTTAAGTTTTTGGAGGATTAACGTCCGAACAAGGTTACCCGGAAACGGGACAGTAACGTCCAACGCCAAGCTTTGCCTGGAGGGGCAACAAATGCGCGTCCTGCTTATCGAAGACGATCACGCGACCGCGCAGAGCATCGAACTGATGCTGAAGTCGGAAGGCTTCAACGTCTATACGACCGACCTCGGCGAAGAAGGCATCGATCTGGGCAAGATCTACGACTACGACCTGATCCTGCTCGACCTGAACCTGCCGGACATGAACGGCCTCGAAGTGCTGCGCCAGCTGCGCGTCGGCAAGGTCAACACCCCGGTGATGATCCTCTCGGGCACCTCGGAGATCGAGACCAAGGTCAAGACCTTCGGCGGCGGCGCCGACGACTACATGACCAAGCCGTTCCACAAGGACGAGCTGATCGCCCGCACCCACGCCGTGGTCCGCCGCTCCAAGGGCCACGCCCAGGCGATCATCCACACCGGCGAGATCGCGGTGAACCTGGACGCCAAGACCGTCGAGGTGAACGGCCACCGCGTCCACCTGACCGGCAAGGAGTACCAGATGCTGGAGCTCCTCTCCCTGCGCAAGGGCACGACCCTGACCAAGGAGATGTTCCTCAACCACCTGTACGGCGGCATGGACGAGCCGGAGCTGAAGATCATCGACGTCTTCATCTGCAAGCTGCGCAAGAAGCTGGCCACCGCCGCCGGCGGCAAGCACTACATCGAGACCGTCTGGGGCCGCGGCTACGTCCTGCGCGACCCGGCCGAGGGCTCGGTCAGCGCCGCCGCCTGACAGGCGCGACAATCGGATAAGGAAGCGCCCGCCGGGGAGACCCGGCGGGCGTTCTTCGTTGTGCTGAAACGCGGCGTAACCGGGTTTGTCAGCCTAGGTCTCCGTGACGGCGCTATGCGGGAGCATCGCAAGTCGGAGACTCCCATGGCGCTGTTCGAAGGCGTTTCGGCCTTTCCCCCCACCCCGATAGACGCCGCCGGCGTTGTGGACCTCGACGCCTTGCAGCGCAGGGTCGAGCGCCTTTCGGCGGCGAGCGTCGACTCCATCTGCGTTCTGGGCAGCACCGGCGCCTACGCCTATCTCGACCGGACGCAGCGCCGGCGGGCGATCGAGGCGGCCGTCGAGGCGGCGGGATCCACGCCGGTGCTGGCCGGCGTCGGAGCCCTCGCCACGGAAGCCGCCTGCGCCCTCGCCCGGGACGCCCGCGAGGCGGGGGCGGCGGCCGGTCTCCTGGCGGCGGTCTCCTACACGCCGCTGACGGAGGCCGAGGTGGAGGCGCATGTGGAGGCGGTCGCGGCGGCGGCCGGCGATCTGCCGCTGTGCCTCTACGACAATCCCGCCGCGACCCGGTTCGTCTTCGGTCCGCCGCTCCTCAACCGCCTCGCCGCGCTTCCGGCCGTGCGGGCGGCCAAGGCCCCTGCGCCGGCGGACGGCGATTTCGCAGGCGCGCTGGCGGCGGTCGAGGGCTCGGGCCTGCGTCTCGGCTTCAGCGGCGACGCGACGGCGGCGCAGGCGCTGCGGGCCGGCGGCGCGGCCTGGT
>Ga0154912_122_pt2 | contig 26962 bp, 22 predicted proteins | sample RifCSPhighO2_01_FD_105881 | JGI IMG/M metagenome (GOLD analysis project Ga0154912, IMG submission 105881) | Caulobacterales bacterium RIFCSPHIGHO2_01_FULL_70_19 | reverse complement strand
CACCAACAGGTCGAACACATGGCCGCACCGACCAGGCTCAGCAGAGCGTCAGATCAACCCTTGCCAACGGGGAGCCGTCCACACATGGCGCTGAGGCGCCCCAAGGGGACTGGCTCCCATTGGTTGTTCTTCGCTGGTGCGCTACCCGTGCCAGATGTTCCTGTCCATCGCCACGACCCATAGGCCTGCTACCGATCTCGGCTTTCTGCTGCACAAGCATCCGGACCGGCTCCACGAAACCGACCTGAATTTCGGAAAAGCTTGGCTCTTCTACCCCGAGGCGACGGAGGAGCGCTGCGAGGCGGCCCTGTTGCTCGATGTTGACCCCGTGGGTCTGGTGCGCGGCAAGGGCCAGGCCGACGGCCTGCTCGATCAATATGTGAACGACCGCCCCTATGCGGCCTCGTCCTTCCTGTCGGTGGCGTTGAACAAGACCCTGCGCACAGCGATGACAGGCGTGTCGAAGGAGCGCCAGGAGCTGGCCGACAGCGACCTGCCGCTGGAGGCCGTGGTGACCCCGCTGCCGCTTCGCGGGGGCGAGGCCCTGGTGAGAAGCCTGTTTGAACCGCTGGGCTGGACCGTCGATCTGACCCCGGTCGAGGGCGTCGGATCGGGCGGCGGCGCGGCCCGCTATGGCTGCCTGAAGCTGACCGGGACAGGCCGTCTCAGCGCCCTGCTGAACCACCTCTACGTCCTGATCCCCGTCATGGACGACGCCAAACACTACTGGGTTGGCGAGGCGGAGATCGACAAGCTGATGGCCAAGGGCGAGGGCTGGCTCGACTCGCATCCGTCCAGGGATCTGATCGTGCGGCGCTACCTGCGCAATCGCGGCGCACTTGCGCGCGTGGCGCTCGAACGCCTCGCGCCGGAAACGGCCGCCGAGGCCCTGCCGCCCGAAACTCGCGTCGCGCCCGAGGAGGCGCTGGAGGCCCCTATCCGGCTGAACGACCTGCGTCTGGACGCCGTGGTCCAGGCCATCCGCGCCACCGGCGGGACGGTCATCGCTGATCTCGGCTGCGGCGAGGGCAAGCTGCTCTACCGGCTGGTGCGTGAGCGTTGGGTCCAGCGCCTGTTCGGCCTCGATCCCGCTGCCCGTGAACTGGAATGGGCGGCGAAGCGGCTCAAGCTGAACGAGTTCGGCGGCCCGCCAGAAGGCCGCGTCACCCTGCTGCATGGGTCGCTGACCTATCGCGACAGCCGCTGGGCCGAGGCCGATGTTGCGGTCCTGGTCGAGGTGATCGAACACCTGGACGAGGACCGGCTGCCGCTGGTCGAACGCATCGTCTTCGGCGAGACGGCGCCGAAGTCGGTGATCGTGACCACGCCCAACGCCGACTACAACGCCCTGTTTCCGAACCTGGCCGCCGGGGCCTTCCGCCACCCGGACCATCGCTTCGAATGGAGCCGGGCGCAGTTCGAGGCCTGGGCCGGCAGGATCGGCGAGACCTATGGCTACACCGCCGCCTTCAGCGGCATCGGCGCCGAGGACGCGATACTCGGCGCGCCTACCCAGATGGCGGTGTTCACCCGATGAGAGAAGTTGACAAGACGGACCTCGCCATCCCCGACTTCGCCCTCGTCGTGCTGATCGGCTCGACCGGCTCGGGCAAGTCGACCTTCGCGGCGAAACATTTCCTGCCGACCGAGGTCATCTCCTCGGACTACTGCCGCGCCCTGGTCTCGGACGACGAGACCAATCAGGATGTATCGGCCGACGCCTTCGACCTCGTTCGCGAGATCGCGGCCAAGCGGCTGAAGCACCGCAAGCTGACGGTGATCGACGCCACCAACGTGCGGGCCGCCGATCGCAAGGCCTGGGTTGAACTGGCGCGCAAATGGCATGCCCTGCCGATCGCCATCGTCATCGACCCCGGCGTCGAGGTCTGCGTTGCGCGCAACGCGCTCCGGTCTGATCGTGACTTCGGCCCCGGCGTGCCCAAGCGGATGGCGATGGAAATCCGCAAGGGCATGGGCGGCCTCCAGCGTGAGGGCTTCCGTCAGGTCTGGAAGCTGACCAGCGAGGACAGCATCGAGGCGGCCCGGGTCACGCGCCAGCCGCTGTGGACCGACAAGCGCGACGATCACGGCCCGTTCGACATCATCGGCGACGTCCACGGCTGCGCCGACGAACTCCAGGCCCTGCTCGGGCGACTGGGCTATGACGTCGCCTGGTCGGAGGATCGCGGCGACCGGACAGTAACCGTCGCTCCGCCCGATGGCCGCAAGGTCGTCTTCGTCGGCGACCTCGTCGATCGCGGTCCTAATTCTCCCGACGCCCTGCGCATCGCCATGAGCATGGTCGCGGCCGGAACCGCCTACTGCGTCCAGGGCAACCACGAACGGAAACTTGGCCGCTGGCTGGAAGGCCGCAAGGTCACGATTGCCCACGGCCTCCAGCAAACCATCGACCAGCTTGAAGGCCAGGATCGGGGTCTGCGCGAGGGTCTGCCGGCTTTCCTCGATAGTTTGCGCAGTCACGTCTGGCTCGACGACGGCCGCCTCGCCGTGGCTCACGCCGGGCTCAAGGAAGAGATGATCGGGCGCGGCTCGGGCGCGGTGCGCGAGTTCGCCCTGTATGGCGAGACCACGGGCGAGATCGACGAGTTCGGCCTTCCGGTGCGCGCCGACTGGGCCGCCGCCTATCGCGGCAAGACGGCTGTGATCTATGGCCACACGCCTGTGGTGTCGGCCGAATGGGTCAACAACACCCTGTGCATCGACACCGGCTGCGTCTTCGGCGGAAAGCTGACGGCCTTCCGTTGGCCCGAGCGCGAACTGGTGGACGTGCCGGCGATCCAGACCTGGTTCGAGCCGATGCGCCCCCTCGGCGGATCGAGCCTCGGCAAGTCCGCCCAGGCCGACGCCGACGGCGTGCTCGACTATCAGGACGTCTCCGGGCGCCGCTGGATCGAGACGGAACTCAAGGGCAAGGTCGTCATCGCCGAGGAGAATGCGTCGGCGGCACTGGAGGTGATGAGCCGCTTCGCCCTGTCGCCCCAATGGCTCACCTATCTGCCGCCGACCATGTCGCCGTCCGAGACGACCACCGCCGAGGGCTGGCTGGAGCGGCCCGAGGAGGCCTTCGCCCACTTCCGCGAACGCGGCGTGGCCCAGGTCGTGTGCGAGGAGAAGCACATGGGTTCGCGGGCGGTGATCGCCCTGTGCCGCGACGCCTCGGTCGCCCGCGAGCGCTTCGGCGTCGCCGGCGAGGAGAGCGGCGCCATCTGGACCCGCACCGGCCGCTCCTTCTTCAACGACCCGGCGATGACGGAGGGCCTGTTGGCCCGACTGCGGTCGCGCGTCGACGAGACCGGTTTGTGGGAAGAACTCAACACGGACTGGCTGCTGCTCGATTCCGAGATCATGCCTTGGTCGGCCAAGGCCGGCAGCCTGATCGAAAGTCAGTATGCGCCGGTCGCCACCTCCTCGGCTGAAGGGTTCCGGACCGCCCGCGAGGCGCTCGCCCGCGCCATGAGCCGCAATGTCGATGTCGGCGCCATCGAGGCCCGCTACGAGGACCGCGCCATGCGGGCCGGGCGATATGCGACGGCGTGGGCACCCTATGTCTGGCCCGTCTCCAGCATCGACGACCTGAAGGTCGCCCCGTTCCACCTGCTCGCCAGCGAAGGTCGCGTCTGGTTCGACCACGACCACGTCTGGCACATGACGCTGGCCGATCGGCTGGCGGAAGGCGAAGGGGTCGTGACCCGCACCCAGTGGCGGGTCGTGGACCTCGCCGACGAGGCCGCCTGCGCGGACGCCATCGGCTGGTGGGAAGCCCTTACCGCGTCCGGCGGCGAAGGCATGGTGGTCAAGCCGCGCGACTTCGTCAGCCGGGGCAAGAAGGGCCTGATCCAGCCCGCGCTGAAGGTGCGCGGGGGTGAATACCTGCGGATCATCTACGGCCCGGAGTATGACGCGCCGGAGAACCTCGTCCGGCTCCGCGAGCGCGGCCTCGGCGGCAAGCGCAACCTCGCCCTTCGCGAATTCGCCCTCGGCCATGAGGCATTGAAGCGGTTCGTCGCCAAGGAGCCGCTGCGGCGCGTTCACGAATGCGTCTTCGCCGTCCTCGCGCTTGAGAGCGAGCCGATTGATCCCCGCCTCTAGATCGGGAGTGGGTCAGCGAACATCCGCTTTCCGCTGTGGAGCCGAGGTCCGCTGTTGGCGCCGAGCGGCCCTGCGGCCGCCACTGCTGAGACAGCTGCGCTTTGAATCGCTCGTGACTGTTTAGGGCAGGATAGGCTTTGCGCCGGCATTGTCTGACAAGCGAAGCTGTATGCGGCTGGTCCTTCGATGTCCGGGCCGTGGCCTTCTCGGTGGGGGCCTTTCGGGTTCAGCTTCTCCGCTGCGGCCACCAAGCTGGGCGAGCAGGAGCGCAGTGGCGATGGTGCCTCAACCAACAAGACCGGCTTTCTTGCGGACACCCGAGGCCGCAGCGCTCCTGCGCCTGTCGCCTCGCACCTTGGAGAAGCACCGGACAACCGGAACCGGTCCCGTCTACCTGAAGGTTGGAGGCACAGTCCTTTACTTGGAAGCAGACCTAATGGCGTGGGCGGAAAACGGCCGCCGATCTTCGACCGCTGTCAGCGACCAGGGTCATTGCGGTGCACCTCCAGGGTGATCCGCTGGAAGCCGATCGAAGAAATGAAAGCTGCAGGAACGCGCCATGAGCGGAACTTGGGAGCACGCCGAAAAGCGGACACCGGCAAAGCCGCGAAGGCTAGTCCCGCTTGTAGAGCTCTCCCTGCATTTCGCGGAAGGAACGACGCACATCCTCTGCCTTGCCGAGGTGGCGCAATGCATCCGCCGGCGTGCCGTACTTGAGCGCAAGCAGGTCGGGCAGCTTGTCGGCGCTGAGTTCGTCCTCGCCTTCGGACACATACTGAGACAGCACGAACTCTAGGAACTCGGCCTGCCGTTCGTCTCTCTCTGAGAGGATGTCCGCCCGCCGCGCCTCGGCCCGCTCGGCCCGCTTCAGGGGCGCGCGCGTGAACGCGATGTAGCGCAGCACGTCGAAGAGGTCGCTAGCCTCGGCGTCGATCATGCGGCGGATCTGTTTGAGTTGCTCGCCGGCGAAGCCGCGTTCGGCCAAGCCCTCGATCAACGCCTTGCGCGTATCCGGGTCGCTCCAGATGCGGCGCAGCTCGTCTTCGTCACCGAACAGCTCCGGCATCCTGCCGAACAATTGCTCGATGAACTGCTGGGCCGAGATCGGCTTGCCGCTCGCATCCCAGAAAGTCGTGCCGCTGATGTGCTGGAGCGTGCGCTCCTTCCCGTCGGCGAGCCGGATGATGACCTTTTCCGTCCGTGGCTCGGGATCGTTGGGCGGCGGAGGCTTCGGCTCCGGCGCGCCCTTCGGGCTTCCCTCGCCCGGCGGTCCGGGTTCTAGCGGCTCGCCGTCCCACTCGGGATCGTTGAAGTGCTCGTAAGCTTTCACGAAGTCGTAGATCGTGAAGTAGTCCTTGCCGTCGTAGAGCCGCGTTCCCCGGCCGACGATCTGCTTGAACTCGATCATCGAATTGATCGGCCTTAGCAGTACGATGTTGCGCACGTTGCGGGCGTCCACGCCCGTCGAGAGCTTCTGGCTGGTGGTCAGGATCGTCGGGATGGTTTTGTCGTTGTCCTGAAAGGTGCGCAGCCACTGCTCGCCGATCGCCCCGTCATTGGCGGTCACGCGCATGCAATAGTCGGGAATGGCGCTGGTCTTCACCTGGTTGATCAGGTCGCGGATCAGGCCGGCGTGTTCCTGGGTCGCGCAGAACACCAGCGTCTTTTCGCGCTGGTCTATCATGTCCATAAAGGTCCGTACGCGATAGGCTTCGCGCTCTCGGATCTCGATCTTCCGGTTGAAGTCGGACTCGCTGTAGCGGCGGCCTTCCTCGACCACGCCCGACACCAACTGATCGTCGGGCGTCCAGACGTAGTCGTCGAGGGTCGTGGCGATCTGGCGGACCTTGAACGGCGTCAGGTAGCCGTCGTTGATTCCCTGCTTCAGCGAGTAGGTATAAACCGGTTCCCCGAAATAGGCGTAGGTGTCGGCGTTGGCCTTGCGCTTGGGCGTGGCGGTGAGGCCGATCTGCACCGCGGGCGCGAAGTAGTCGAGGATCGCGCGCCACTCGCTCTCGTCCTGCGCGCCGCCGCGATGGCACTCATCGATGATGATGCAGTCGAAGAAGTCGGGCGGGTAGTCGCCGAACCAGGGCGAAGGCAGGCCATCCTCGCCGGGCGGCCCGGACATGAACGTCTGGAAGATGGTGAAGAAGACGCTGGCGTTCTTCGGGACCGCGCCCTTCCTGCGGATTTCCGCCGGCGCAATGCGGGCGCGGGCGTCGTCGCCGAAGGCGTCGAAGCTGTTGTAAGCTTGGTCCGCCAGGATGTTACGGTCGGCCAGGAACAGGATGCGCGGGCGGCGCGTCGGCTCGCCCGCCGCCCTCCAGTCGCTGATGTTCCACCGCGCCTGGAACAGCTTCCACGCGATCTGGAATGCGATCACGGTCTTGCCCGTGCCGGTGGCGAGCGTGAGCAGGATGCGGTCTCGTCCGTCGGCGATGGCGTCCAGCGTCCGCTGGATGGCGTTGAACTGGTAGTAGCGCGGCTCAAACCGCCCGTCGGTTTGCAGGGGCACGGCTGCGAAGCGGTCGCGCCAGCGGTTGGGCTCGGCGTAGGTTGCGCCCCACAGTTCGTCGGGGCTCGGAAAGCGCTCGACCAGCCCTTCCGCGCCTGTGGCCATGTCGATGCGGTAGATCTCGCGGCCGTTGGTGGCGAAGGCGAAGCGCGTCTGCAGGCAGGCGGCATAGTCCTTCGCCTGCGCCACGCCTTCGGTGTAGCTCTTGCCCGCCGCCTTTGCCTCGACCGCGGCCAGCTTGGTGTTGCGATAGACCAGCACATAGTCCGCCGCTTTGGCTATCGCCCGCCGCCCGCCGCCCATGATCCTCCCCGGCGCGATGACTTCGCGCCGCGTCCGGCTGTCCGCCACCACCCCCCAGCCGGCGGCATGGAGCGCGGGATCGATCAGCTCGGCGCGGGTCTCGGCTTCGTTCATGCGGCGAGGGCTTCTCGCTCTGTCAGCTCACCAGAGAAGGCGCGGTGAAGGAGGGATTGCTTGAGTTCGCTCAAGGCAGCAAGCTTGCGCATATACACGTCGGCCAAAGCCTTAGAGCTGAACTGGACAGCCTTGTATTTCTCGAGCAGCGCGCCTTGTGCCTCGAGACTTGGGACGGGGATCATGAGTTCGCGCACTTCCCTGCAAGTCAGGTGCGGCACTGTCGAGCCAGAGCGGATGCGGGTCGTCGCGTCACGGCCCTGTATAGAGTTGAAGTACGCCGAGAGATACTCCCCGAGTAGCCTTGGTTTCGGTGTTATAACGATCATCGCATGACAGTTGTGGCCAGCGTGCTCGGGCGGAACAACAGCTGAATGCCCGATGTGGCCGCTCTGGACCAGCAGCACGTCGCCAGTCACCAAAATTGACTTCTTGTTGGCGGCGTTGAATTCAGGTGAGATGTGAGTCCGGCCGTCGAACGTGAGTACATCGTCTCGCACATGGCGTGCGAGCAGATACGGGACGCCTTCGTCCACATATATGTTGCGAGTGGGCCCGACATAACCGTTCGTCAGCCGCGTCACGAGATCGCCGAGGCGGTGAAGTTCGGCGTTGCCTCCAGCGAGACCGAACTGAGTAAGCGCTGCTGAAGGTAGATCCCGCGCACTGACGAGGTTCTTTTCGGCGTTGGCGGTTGCGGTGGCGATGGCGGCGAAGGCTTCATCTAGCACGGCCACAATCCGCCGCTGCTCTTCGAGCGGCGGGAGGGGGATTGGGAAGTCAGCGATATCCTTGAATTTGAGGTTGTTGATGTTGGTGCCAGTAGCCAGTGAATCCAACTTCTCTTGAAATCGCTCGCTCGTCAGCAGGTAATAGAGAAAACGCCCATCTACATCTGGACGAACGGTAATCAGACCCATGAAGCCCCCGAACGCTAGGTCATAGTCAGCGTCGATAAGCGCCACCTTTCCCAGATGCGAACGGCTACCGCTAGCCGTGCAGATAAGCAGCGATCCTTTCCGAACCTTCTTGGAGTGAGGAATCTCTACAGAGTCTGCGATGTAACGGATATCTGCGAGATCAAGCGACTTTGTAGCCAAATCAATGTTGTTGGCTCGAAGCACACCATTCCGCGAATGGGATACTTCATCCGCTTTTGAATAGGTCAGACCTCGCCCAAAATTGGCGACTTCGCCAAGGGCCTTCGTCTCCCACCCTCTCACAGCAGTTCCCTCACTCGCGCCAGAACCTCGGCACTTTCCGCATCCAGCCGAGTGATCTCGTCGAGAATTTCCACGGGGCTGCGCAGCGCCTCGGCTCCGGGCGCATTGGGATTGCGCACGGTGAGGTCGAAGGTCGCCGGATCAAGGGTGTCCGCCGCCACGCTCCAGCTGTTCGGCCCGTCGGCGAACGCAGCCTGCTTCGCCACGAAATCCGCCATGTCGGCGTCGTTCAGCGGATTGGTCTTGCCGAACGTGCGCCCCGGATCGAGCCGATAGTACCAGATGGTCCGGGTGGGCTCGCCCTTGTCGAAGACCAACACCACCGTCTTCACGCCCGCGCCTTGAAACGTGCCCTGAGGCATGTCGAGCACGGTCTGGAGGTTGCAGGTCTCTAGCAGTTCCTTGCGCAGCGCGATGCTGGCGTTGTCGGTGTTGGAAAGGAAGGTGTTCTTGATCACCACCGCGCCTCGGCCGCCCGCACGCAGCGAACGAATGAAGTGCTGCAGGAAGAGGTAGGCCGTCTCGCCGGTCTTGATCGGGAAGTTCTGCTGGATTTCGGGCCGCTCCTTGCCGCCGAACGGCGGGTTGGCCAGCACGACGTCGAACCGATCCTTCTCCTGGATGTCGAGCACGTTCTCGCCCAGGGTGTTGGCGTGGACGATGTTCGGCGCGTCGATCCCGTGCAGGATCATGTTCATCGTGCCGATGACGTAGGCCAGGGACTTCTTCTCCTTGCCGAAGAAGGTGTCAGTCTGCAGCCGCGCCTTGTCGGCCGTCGTCTTCGCCTGGTCGTCCAGGTACGCGAACGCCTCGCACAGGAAGCCGGCCGAGCCGCAGGCGCCGTCGTAGATGCGCTCGCCCACCCTGGGCTTCACCACCTGGATCATTGCGCGGATCAGCGGGCGCGGCGTGTAGTACTCGCCGCCGTTGCGGCCCGCGTTGCCCATTTTGCGGATTTTGGCCTCGTACAGCTCTGACAGCTCGTGCTTCTCGGCCTGGGTGCCGAAACGCAGCTGGTCGACCAGGTCCAGGGCGTCACGCAGGGAATAGCCACTGGTGAACTTGTTCTTCAGCTCGCCAAAAATCTCGCCGATCTTGTACTCGATCGTGCGCGGCTCGCTCCGACCCTTGAACCCCTGGAGGTAGGGGAATAGCTCGCCGTTGACGTAGTCGATCAGGTCCGGCCCGGTCAGTGCGCGGTTGTGGTCGAGCTTTCCCTGTGCATCCTTCGGCGCCGCCCAGCGAGCCCAGCGGTGCGGCGCGTCGATGATCGGCTTGTAGGTGCGGCCGGCTAGGTCGGCCTCGACCGCGCGGCGCTCCTCCAGGTCGTCGAGATACTTGAGGAACAGCAGCCAGCTCGTCTGCTCGACATAGTCGAGCTCGGTCGTGCAACCCGCCTCCTTCCAGAGAACGTCATCGATATTGCGGAATGTCTGTTCGAACACGCGGTGTACCCCCGCGTGATGGGTATCCGCAGCGAAGCGCGGACGCAATGCGACGCCGCCGAAGCGCCGCTCCACCTTGTGGCGCGCCCACAATGACGGGCTTTCGCCTCAGGCGGTGAAGAGCGGACTTTCCCAACGTCACCCAGGAGTCACAGGCGGGCTTCGGAAAAGGCCTCGCCGAGCCACTGATCAAAACCTTTGAGGATTGTGGTGCGGGTGGTCGGGCTCGAACCGACACTCCTCATCGGAACTGGATTTTGAGTCCAGCGCGTCTACCAATTCCACCACACCCGCACAGGCGTGAGTCCACTGCTCCTAGACTGCACCTAGCCCTGATTCAACCGCGCTTGGTGGTTCGCACAGGCCGCCTGCTACGTGGCCGCATCGCAAGGAGATGAGCGGAAAACTGCGGCAGGCTGACGCAGGGAAGAGAAACCGCTTTTTGAGTCCGGCGCGTCTACCAGTTTCACCACGCCCGCGTGGTGGGGGAGGTAGAGCTCCCTCGCGGGGAATGCAACTTGCTCGCCTTGCTGGATCAGCTTCCCAGCCGGAAGCGCGCCGTAAACCGTATCACCTGGCCGCGGACGTCCGCCCCCGACCTGGGCGGCGATATCTCGGCACGCTCCGCGGCCCGGATCGCCGCCTGGGCGAATCCGACGCCAGGGGGCGTCTCCGTCTCGGCGCGGCAGTCCGCGAGTTCCCACGCCGGGCCGATCACGCACGACACCTGCACCGTTCCGCTGCCCGCCTGCATGGCTCCCCGGGAAGGCGGGAACTCTGGCTGGGGCTGCGCCCGCCAGATCGGCGAATCGGCTCCGGACGCCCGGCGCAACAGGTCGCGCGGCTCGTCCAGCGGCGTCCCGCAGGCGCTGAGCACCGTATCGATGGAGGCGGCCGAGGCCGGGACAGGCAGGCGATAACGTCGGGGCCGCTCGCCTTCGGCCTCAGGTTCGACCCGCAGATCCAGTTCGCCGCCCGCGCGGAGCTGCCGGGCCAGGCGGGCAGGTTCCTCGGGGCCGAGGACCGGTTCTCCGGGACGGGCGATCCAGCGCTGTTCCTCGTCGGCGATCGCGCCGGCCGAGACCCGGACCGTGCGGGAGGAGCCGGTCGACACGGGCATGCCGGAGACGAGCAGGTCCAGCGCGCCGCGCTGGCAGCGGACGGCGAGGATGTTTTCGCCGTAGGTCAGCGACGCCGCCGTGAGGCCGAGGTCCGGACGGACGGTGAGGTCCCAGTCTCCGGCCGGATCCCGGGCGGGCGCGGCGGCGCCGAGAAGCGCTACGAGGGCGAGGGCGGCGATCATCGTGTCCAGCCAGCAGTTCGCATCAGCCGCCCGAGCCGCGGGACTCGCGCCGCCGGCGACGATCTTCCCGGATCCGCTCGCGGTCCTCGCGGGTCTGGTAGCCGTCGACGACGAAGTTGACGCGGAAGGACGCCAGGACGGGCGGCAGGTCGGTCAGGCCGCCGGTGTCGCGCACCCGGGCGCGACGGACGGCCTGCAGCGTCGCCTCGCCGAAGCCGCCTTCACGGGGATGCTCCGTCTCGACCGTGCAGTCCCGCAGGCCGCCGTCCGGGCTGACGAGGCAGGTGACCACCGCGAAGCCGCGGGCGTACCGCGTGGACGGATACCGGACCTCGGGCCGTCGGGCCCAGACCAGGTTCTCGGGCAGGCCCGTGTCCGGCAGCGCCTCGAGCTGGGCGTCCCGGGGATCGACCAGCGGCCGCTCGCAGGCGTTCAGGGTTTCGTCGATCGAGGTCGGCGAGGCGGGGAGGGTGAGGTCGTATCGCAGGGCGCGTCCGGCGCCCGCGCCGTCCGGAACCCGGATCTGCAGCCGCCCGCCCTGCCGCAGCCTGCGGGCGAAGGGCGCCGGGAAGCTGCTCACGGCGACCGTGTCGTCGACGCCGACGTTCCACGACTGCGGCGACAGCTCGTCCTCCCCGAAGGCCACATCCAGGGTGCGGATCTCGCCGTCGCCGGCGGACGGCAGGCCCGACATGAAGGCCTCGTAGCCGCCGTCGATGCAGCGAACCGCGATGCCGAGGCCGTTGTCGAAGACCGTATAGGCCATGACGGTCTCGGCGCGGGCGTCGCGGTGCAGGTCCCAGTCGCGGGCGGCGTCCTGCGCCATGGCGGGCAGGGCGGCGCCAAGGGTGAGAATGATCGGCAACGAGGTCAGACGCATGGGGAACTCCGGCAGGGCGTGCATCCTAGACCTGTCGGACGCTGTCGCGCCACCTCAGGTTCTGTCCAAAGCTTAATCCTGCCGGCGCATCCGCCAGCGGTCGTCGTGGCCTCCTGCACCGGCAAGGAGAGCGAAGATGCGGATCAAACGACTGATGACGGCGGCCCTGGGCGGACTGGCCATGGCCTGCCAGGGACCGGCGGCGGTGCTGGCCCAGGAGGCGGCCGCCAACGCCTCCACGGCTGCGCACGCGGCGATCACCCGCGAGCACCGGGTCCGGGCGCTGGACACGCTGGACCGACGGCTGGCGCACTATGTGATGGCGGACCGCACGCCGGCCATACGGGCGCGTCTCGCGGAGCGCCGCGCGGCGCTGCTGGAGATCGCCGATCCCGAGGCCTTCCGGCAGGCTGTCAACGCCGACCTGCTGGACGTCTCCGGCGACAAGCACCTGCAGGTCTGGCTGGAGCCGCGCAGCCGCGACGAGGCCGAGGCCGCCGGGCCGCCGCCCACCATGGCGCAGATGGCGGCCGTCGAGGCGGCCAACGGATGGGGGGTGCGCGAGGCGAAGGTGCTGGAGACCGGCGTCGCCTGGCTGGATCTCGCCTCCTTCAGCGGCCATCCCGACTCCGCGGCGGCGATCGACGCGGTCATGGCCCGGCTGGCGGGCGCGCGGGCGCTGGTGCTCGATCTGCGCGACAACCTCGGCGGGGGCGAGGTCGCGCTGCGCCAGCTGATGGGGCATCTGGCGCCCGAGCCGATGCGGCTGGAGGACATCTCGTTCCGCCGCTGCGCTCCCGACCCGGCCGATCCGGAAGGCTGCCTCCAGGACGGCGGCCGCGACGTGGCCGAACGCTACGCCAACCGGGTGCCGACGCCGACCTTCCCCGACCAGCCGATCTGGGTGCTGGTCGGGCCCGGGACCTTCTCGGCGGCTGAGGCCGTCGCCTACGACCTGCAGGCGACCGGCCGGGCGACGGTGATCGGCGAGCCCACGGGCGGCGGGGCCAATCCCTCGACGGGCATGGACCTCGGGCCGTGGTTCACGGTGATCATGCCCATCGGCGAGGCGCGTCACCCGGTGACCGGGACCAACTGGGAGGGCGTCGGCGTGCAGCCGGACATCGTCGTCCCGGCGGCGCAGGCCGGGGAGACGGCGCTTCGGCTGGCGGGCGGCGCCTAGAGGGGCGCCACCGTCTGCTCGATGGCGCCGAAGATCGAGTGGTGTTTCTCGTCGAGCATCTCGATCCGCACGGTGTCGCCGTGGCGCAGGAACGGGGTTTCCGGCTTGCCGCGCAGGATGGTCTCCACCGTGCGCACCTCGGCGATGCAGGAGTAGCCGAGGCCGCCGTCCGAGACCGGCTTGCCCGGACCGCCGTCGGCGTCGCGGTTGGAGACGGTGCCCGAGCCGATGATCGAGCCGGCGCCCAGGCTGCGGGTCTTCGCCAGGTGGGCGATCAGGGTCCCGAAGTCGAAGGTCATGTCGACGCCGGCGTCGGCGCGGCCGAAATCCTCGCCGTTCAGCTGCACCGACAGGGTTCCGTGCAGCTTGCCGTCCTTCCAGCGGTCGCCCAGCGCGTCGGGGGTCACGAAGACCGGCGACAGGGCCGAGGCCGGCTTGGACTGGACGAAGCCGAAGCCCTTGGCCAGCTCGGCCGGGATCAGGTTGCGCAGGCTGACGTCGTTGACCAGGCCGACGAGGCGGATGTGCGACAGCGCCTCCTCGCGCGACACGCCCTGGGGCACGTCGCCGGTCACCACCACCACCTCGGCCTCGAGATCGCAGCCCCAGGCCTCGTCCTTCAGCGGGATCGGATCGCGCGGGGCGAGGAAGTTGTCCGAACCGCCCTGGTACATCAGCGGGTCGGTCCAGAAGCTCTCCGGCATTTCGGCGCCGCGGGCCTGACGCACGAGCGCGACGTGGTTCACGTAGGCCGAGCCGTCGGCCCACTGATAGGCGCGCGGCAGGGGCGAGGCGGCCTCGCGTTCGTGGAAGCGGCCGCGCGGCACGCCGCCATGTTCGAGGCTTTCGGCCAGGGCGCGCAGATCGGGCTCGACCCGGTCCCAGTCGTCCAACGCCGCCTGCAGCGTCGGCGCGATCAGAAAGGCGTCGGTGAACCAGGCGAGATCGTCCGAGACGAGGACGAGGCGGCCGTCCCGGCCGTGCTTGAGCGAGGCGAGTTTCATGCCCGAGGCCTAGCCCGTTTCGGCGGGCGGGGGAACCACCGCCGCGGTCTCAGTGGACGCCGGTCCGGACGCCGCGGCCCGCGCTCCCCGTCAGCTCGGTCAGCGCCCCGCGCAGCTCTCCCACCCGCCGCGCCTCGTGCCGCCAGTGTTCGTTGAAGGCGGCGACGGCCAGCCGCAGGGCGTCGGTCTGCTCGCGGGCGGTCATCTCGCCGCGCGGCGGATGGTGGGGCTCGTGCCCGCCGCCCTGCGCCGGTCCGCCGGACACGTTGATAGTGATGGCCGAGGCGATCGCCGAGGCCCGCGGAGCCGCGCCGCCGTGGTCGTCCGAGGCCGGATCCTTGTGGTGATCGCCCGGCGCGTGGGAGTCATGCGATGCGTCGTGGGCGCCGTGGCCGCCGCCGTGGCCGTGCGACGGCCGGCCGTCGACGGCGGCGCGCAGGTCGCCGACCCGGTCCGCCAGCCCCCTGCCGGCTCCGGCGACGGCGAGGGTGCGGCCAAGCCGCCGGTCGACGGTCTCGAGCAACTGCTGGGCGCGTCCGCGCAGGGCGTGGTCGTCGGCCTTCATCGCCTCCTTGGCGGCCCCGTCGATCGCCTTCCAGATCGCCGGGGTCGCGTCGCCTTCGCGGGAGCCCGACCGGACCCCCAGCCACCAGCCGAACAGGCCGGCGGCAAGCAGCAGCAGGGCGAGCGCCATCCACAGCACCGGATCGGCGCCGACCAGGATCGGCGGATCCAGCGGCGCGCCGGCAGGGTCGGCCGTGACGAACTCGGCGCCGTAGGACATGGGACTCCCCCGCTGGAGCGGCCGCGGCTCGCCGCGCGGTCATTCTGCCGCGACGGCCACGCTTGGCAACGGGAAAGGTTAACGTCTCACGCGTTCGGCGTGATCAGGGCCCGGGCCTCGGCCCCCTGGCGGGCCCCGATCGCGCGAACCTCCACCTCCACGGCCACCGAACCTTCCGGCTCGTGGGCCCAGAGGTAGCGGCGCTCGATCTCGACCTCGCGGCCCGAGGGGGCGAAGCCGGTGAAGCTGTCGCCCCAGGGCGTGATCTTGCGGATGTCCGGCCAGGGCAGGGCGCAGGCGGCGTCCAGCTCCTCCAGCGCCATCTCCGACAGTTCGTCGTCGCTCACAGCCATCGCCGCACCCGGACGCGGTAGGCCTCGTAGTCGGCGCCGAACTTCGCGGCGAGATAGCGTTCCTCGCGCCGGATGACGAAGCGGTCGACGACCCACAGGCAGGGGACCAGCAGGACGAGGGCCGCGACGCTGTCCATGGCGATCGACAGGCCGACATAGGTGATCGCGAAGCCGAGATAGATGGGGTTGCGGCTCAGGCCGTAGAGCCCCTTCGTCGCCAGCGCCGTGGACGGCTTCCAGGGCTCGACCGCCGTGCCGATGCGGCGGAAGTAGCCGGCCGCGGCGCCGTCAAGCAGCAGGCCGCCGACGATGAGGACGAGGGCGACGCCGCGGCGGACAGGGGTCCCCAGCCCGAAGCCCCAGGCCAGCCAGCCAAAGCCGGCGTCGACGGCCTCGGGCCGCTGGCCCAGCGCCAGCAGCCCCCAGCCCGCCAGCAGGAAGGCGAAGTAGATCAGCGGCGGCGGCGCGATGACGCCGGGGTGGTCGCGGCCGGCCATCAGACGACCTGTCCCTGCGGCGCGGTGAAGTCCGAGACCGGCGCGTCGCCGGTGTTGACCACCTCCGACGGCTCGAAGATCAGCACCTCGGCCTCCTCGTCGGCGGCGGTGCGATGCTCGACGCCCCGGGGCACGACGATGAACTGGCCGGGATCGAGGGTCTCGACCCGGTCGCGGAACTCCACCCGAAAGCGGCCCTTCCAGACCAGGAACATCTCTTCGGCGTCGGCGTGGCTGTGCCAGGGGAAGACGCCCTGGACCTTGACCAGCCGCACGTCCTGACCGTTCAGCCGGGCGGCGACGCGGGGGCGCCAGTGGTCGGAGAAGGCCGCGAACTTCTCTGCCAGGTCGATGGTCGCGCCCTCGTTCACGGGCGCACGTCCTCGTCGGCGTAGATCGCGACGGCGGCTGGCCGGTCGCTCGAGACGGCGCCGCGGTACATGCCCGAGGTGTTCATGGCGAAGGCGGGGGTCCCGTCCGGGCTCATGACGATCACGCCGCCGTCGCCGCCGATCGAACCGACGTCGGCGATCTCCGCCTCGGCGGCCGCCTGCACGGCCGCGCCGTCGCGGGTGCGCACGCAGATGTCGCGCGCCACCGTCGAGCGGATGAAATACTCGCCCGAGCCCGTGGCCGAGACGGCGCAGCCGTCGGCGTTGGAGGCGTAGGTGCCGGCGCCGATTACCGGCACGTCGCCGACCCGGCCCCAGCGCTTGGCGGTCATGCCGCCGGTCGAGGTCCCGGCCGCCAGCCGACCCTGGCTGTCGAGGGCCACGGCGCCGACGGTGCCGAACTTGCGCTCGTTCAGCGGCGGACCGGCCGAGTCGAGCGCGGCCTGCGGAACCGGCGCGCCCTCCGGCCGGTCGGGGATCGGCTGCCCCGCCTCGGTCAGGGCGCGCACCAGCCCCTGCCAGCGGCGCTCGGTGAAGAAGAACGACGGCTCCACCTGCTCCAGGCCGACCAAGGCCGCGAAACTCTCCGCCCCCTCGCCGATCAGCATGACGTGCGGCGACTGCTCCATGATCGCGCGGGCGGCGGCGATCGGATGCCGGGTGCGGGTCAGGCCGGCGACCGCGCCGGCCTGCAGGTTCGAGCCGTCCATCACCGCCGCGTCCAGCTCGTTGCGCCCGGCGGCGGTGAAGACCGCGCCGCGGCCGGCGTTGAACAGCGGGTCGTCCTCCATCACCTCGATCGCCGCCTGCACCGCGTCCAGGGCCGCGCCGCCGTTCGCCAGCACCGTCGACCCGGCCTCGAGCGCGCGGTGCAGGGCGGCGCGATAGGCGGCGTCCTGCTCGGGGCTCAGACTGTCGCGCTCGATCACGCCGGCGCCGCCGTGGATGGCGAACGACCAGCGCGGCGTCTCCCGGGCCGCGGCGGGCGCGGCGAGAAGGGCGAGGACGGCGGTGAGGGGGAGCAGTCGAAGGGCGTGTTTCATGCCGGCAGGGTCGGCCAGTCGCGGTCGCAACTCAAGAGCCCTCCGGCGCCGGCGGCCCGCGCCAATTCACCCTTAACCCTTGTCCGGCTTTCCCGACCGTGCTGCTTATGCGCCTTCGCGCGTCAGGTGGGGCGCAGAGTTACAGGGAGTAAGCCGTTGAACGGAACGGTCGCAGGGGGCGCGCGAGGCGCGTCTGACGGGCTTCGAGCCCGCCAAGGGGGAGCCCGGGCATGAACATCGTCATCATCGTCGGTCTGATCGTCACCGCCCTCACGGGCATCCCGGTGCTGTTGCAGATTCTGAAGCATCACCCGAAGGGGCTGATCATCCTGTTCTTCGCCGAGATGTGGGAGCGGTTCTCCTACTACGGCATGCGCGGCATCCTGATCTTCTACCTCACCCAGCACTTCCTGTTCGACGACGCCACGGCCTCGGCGACCTACGGGTCCTACACCTCGCTGGTCTATCTGCTGCCGCTGATCGGCGGCATCATGGCGGACCGCTACATCGGCACCCGCAAGGCCATCGCGTTCGGGGCCCTGTTGCTGGTCGCCGGTCACGGCATGATGGCCTACGAGGGCCGCCCGGCCACGGAGACCCTCACCTACGCCGGCGCTCAGTATGAGGTCGTCAGCGAAGGCCGCGGCGCGGCCCGCGAGGTCGGCATCATGGTCGACGGCCAGCGCTACGAGTTCGGCCCCGCCGAAGGCGGCGGACTGCAGCTCGAGGGGCTCCCCGCGGGGGCCTCGCTGCCGGCCGTGCTGCCGGACGGCGAATATGTGATGACCGCGACGCGCGACACCAGCGGCGTTAACGTCTTCTACCTTGCGATTTCGCTGATCATCATGGGGGTCGGCTTCCTCAAGCCGAACATCTCGACGATCGTGGGCCAGCTGTATCCCCAGGGCGATCCCCGGCGGGACTCCGGCTTCACCCTCTACTACTACGGCATCAACCTCGGCGCCTTCTGGGCGGCGGTGCTGTGCGGCTATCTCGGCCAGACCGTCGGCTGGTGGGCGGGCTTCGGCCTCGCCGGCGTCGGCATGGCGCTCGGCTTCGTCGTCTTCGTGCTGGGCAAGCCGCTGCTGCAGGGCAACGGCGAACCGCCGAACCCGGAATTGATCAAGCGTCCGCTGTTCGGTCCGATCAACCGTGAGTGGCTGATCTACACCCTCGCCATCCTTGGCGTGGGCATCGTCTGGTTCATGGTCCAGCGCAACGCGCTTGTCGGCTGGGTTCTGGGCGTCTCGACCGTGCTCTCGCTGATCGCCATCGCCTGGATCATCGCCTTCGTCTGCAAGACCTGGGTCCAGCGCCAGCGCATGATGCTGGCCGTGGTGCTCATCTTCGGCGCGGTGGTGTTCTTCACCCTGTTCGAACAGGCCGGCACCTCGCTGAACCTGTTCGCCGACCGCAACGTGGACCTGACCATCACCCCCGTGGCGATGCAGTTCCTCGGCGTCACCATCGGCACGCCGGCCCAGCTGGCGGCGGCGGGCATCACGCCTTCCGGCTTCTGGATCGACGCCACCATCACGGCCGCGCAGGTGCAGTCGTTCAACGCCGGCTTCATCCTCATCTTCGCCCCGATCTTCGCGGCGATGTGGGCCTGGCTGGCCTCGAGGAAGATGGACCCCAACCCGACCATGAAGTTCGGTCTCGGCCTCGTGCAGGTCGGCCTCGGCTTCCTGGTGGTGGTCTGGGCCGCCGGTTCGGGCATGGTCGACAGCGCCTTCCAGATGCCGCTGATCATGCTCGCGCTGCTCTACATGCTGCACACCACCGGTGAGCTGTTCCTGTCGCCGGTCGGCCTGTCGGAGATCACCAAGCTGTCGCTGGCCTCGGTGGTCAGCTTCATGATGGCCGTGTGGTTCCTCGCCAGCTCGATCGCCCAGTTCGTCGGGGGCCACATCGCCGGCCTGATGGGAACCGAGACCGTCGGCGGTCAGGTGCTGGATCCGGCGGGCGCCCTGCAGACCTCGCTGTCGGGCTTCGACTCGCTCGGCAAGTGGGGCGTCGGCATCGGCGTGGGCTTCATCCTGATCAGCTTCTTCATCAAGGGCTGGTCGCACGGGGCCAACGACGCGGACAACCATCCGGGACCGGATCTGACCGACCGCGGCCAGGAGGACGGCAACGTCGCCCGGCCGCACGCCAGCACGCCGGCCTGATCGCCGGCGCCACGCAGAAGACAGGAAGGGCGGAGCCTCGCGGCTCCGCCCTTCTTGCGTTCCGGAAATGCCGTGCGCCCTGGAAGGAGCCCGGGGCGGCCCCCGGGCGGGAGCCGCCCCGGGTGCGCGGAGCGACGGGGGATGCCGTATTCCGCGCCGTCCTCCCCGCCCCGGGACGATGGGCGGGGAAGATCCGTCAGAAGGTCTTGCGCAGGCGCAGCGACCAGAAGGTCCGCGGGTCGATGTAGCGGCTCTCGACGAAGGCGATCGGGCGGGCCGGGGTGCGGTCGGCGTAGACCGTCCGCTCGACCTCGAAGTCGTTCCAGACGTTGACCTGGGCGCGCAGCGACAGGGTCGCGGTCGGCTTGTACTCGGCCCAGAGCTCGAAATAGTCCGAGCCGCGGAAGCCGGAGGTCTGGTCAGGATCGTAGCTGAACTGGTGCATGCTCTCGATGTAGGCGCCGCCCCACTGCAGCTTCCACGAGGGGATGTCCTGCTGGATGGTGAACGCCGGCTGCGACGGCCGCACGCCGGAGATCTCGCGCGTTTCGCCGGTGGTCGGGTCGGTGACCTCGGTGTGGCTCCAGGTGTTGCGGAAGCCGAGCTTGCCGCCCGAGAAGCCGAACCGGTCCATCGGCACAAGGACGTTCACGGCCAGCTGGTCGAGCGTGCCGTCGCCGATGTTGCCGACCGCCGACAGGCCCATGTCCAGCGGCAGCACGTCGATGGCGTCGACGATCTCGTCGTGGCGGTAGCCGATGGAGACGATGCCGTCGGTCCAGAAGCGGCGCTCGTAGGTGATCTCGGTGATCCAGCGCTGCTCCGGCTCCAGGTCGGCGTTTCCGCCCAGCACGTTGTCTTCGTCGAGATCGGCCGAGGCGGCGAAGTCGCCGAAGTCCAGCTGGCCCACCTCGCGTTCGAAGCGGAAGCGGAACTGGTTGTTCGGCATCGGGGTCCAGGTCGCCTGGAGGCGCGGCTTGGCGAAGAAGAAGCTCTTCTCCTGGTCCGCGTCGCCGGACTGGCTGATCGTCGAGGCCTCCAGCCGCAGGCCGCCTTCAAGGGTGAGGTCGTCGCGGATGCGCCAGGTGCCCTTGCCGAAGGCCTCGCCGCGCAGCTCCTCGACGGTCACCGAGGCGGAAGGCAGCGGCACCGGCGCGCCCCCGACCGAGAAGGCCTGGTCGGTCTCCAGCATGTTGTAGGCCACCTCGCCGCCGGTCTCGAAGGTCAGGGCCGGCGAGCGCTCGAAGCGGACGAGGCTGCGGAAGATGGTTTCCGACGCATTCCCTTCCGACGTGAACCGCTGCTCGGGACTGTCGACCCCGTCGACGCGGCTGCGGGCGACCGAGACCGAATCGAAGTCGTTGAACTGGTGGATGAAGCGGGTCTCGAGATTGAAGCGGGGGCTGAGGGGACGGGTGTAGACGACGCCCACCTCGCCGCCCGAGCCGTCGTCGTCGAACAGGTTCTCGCGGCGAACGGTCGGGCTGGTCTGCAGCGCGATGGCGTGGAAATCGTTGACCCCGTAGCGGGCGGTCAGGTCGATCTTGCCGCCGAACAGGGGCGTGGCGAAGTTGCCGCGGATCGAGGTGCCGCCGCCGTACTGGTCGTTCCAGTAGTCCTCGGTGCGGATCACCGCGCCGGACCCGTCCCGCCGGACCACCGACCCCATGCCGTTGGCGTCGCTCATCGACATGCCGTCGCTCAGGGTCACGCCCCAGGTGGTCTCGCCCTCGCGGGCGGTGAACTGGTAGCTGCCGCCGTAGAGGTCCTGGCCGCCCTCGAACAGGGCCGCATTGGCGGTGAAGATCGACTGCCGGCTGGATTCGGTGCGGGTGATGACGTTCACCACCACGGCGTGGCCCTGCATGTCGATGCCGGGGGCGCCGCCGCGAATCAGCTCGATTCGCTCGACCTGGCTGGCCAGTGTCCGGCTGAGGACAGCGGACCCCGTGTCGTTCTTGGAGGCGGGGCGGGCGCCGTTGACCAGCACATTGCCGACCGAGCCCTCGAAGCCGCGGCTGCCGTCGCCGTCGATGACGCTGAAGCCGGGCACGCGGTTGACCATGTCCAGCGCGGTGTTCGGTCGCTGGTCGGCGAAGAAGTCGGGCGTGAAGACGAGCACCCCCTGCTGGCCCTGATCGGCCTGCGGCGGGGGGGTGGCGGGCGTCTGCGCCGCAGCCGCGCCGGCGCCGAGGAACAGGGCCGTGGTCGCCAGCAGGATGGTCTTCGTCATTGCAGGTCTTCCCCTCGTCGTATGGCGAGAGGTGTGACCCCGTGTCGCGCAGGCCTCCAGTTACAAGGTGGACAGGTGGATTAAATCGGAGACAGCATTACGCCACTGTCATGTTCGTGTTCTGATTTCGACCCGCTAATACTTCGGCTTCATTGGGGGGAGTGAGTTCATGAAACTGATCGGCTCCTGCTTCGCGATCGCCCTGCTCTGCGCGTCCGCCGCCGCCGCGCAGGAGGACCCCGCTCCGGGCGGTCCGCAGATCGCCGAAGCGACCGACCTGGGCGAGGTCGTGGTGACGGCCCGCCGGGCCGGGGCCCCGCTGTGGACGGTCGAGCGGGCGGACAGCACCGTCATTCTCGTCGGATCGATCGAAGGCGTGCCACGGGACCACCCGTGGCGTCCCGAGGCGCTCGAGGCGGCGACGGCGCGTTCGCAACGCATCCTCTATCCGATGGCGGCGCGCGCCTCGGCGGCGGATGTCCTGCGGCTGATCTGGCGCATCAGGTCAGTGGCGCGACTGCCATCCGGACGCACCGTCGCCGACTACGTCCCGCCCGATCTGCTGGCCCGGCTGGAGCGGCTGAAGGCGGGCGAGCGATCGGACCGGTGGAAGACCGAAAGCCTCGTCGGGCTGAGTCTGGATCTGCTGCGCGACGCCGGACGGGAGCGCCGGGCGCGCGGCGCTCCCGCCGTCGTTCGCGAGGCGGCGCGGCGTGGGCGGATCCCGGGGGAGCCGGTCGGGCTCGTTCGCGGGGACGAGCTGGTCGACAATCTCATCACCCTGCCGCCGGAAACCTACCTGCCGTGCCTCAACGCGGCCGTCGCGGCGGCCGAGGCGGGGCCGGCCGCCGCCTGGCGACGCATCGACGACTGGACCGGCCTGCGGGTGCCGGAGGTGCTGGCGAATCCCCTCGACCAGGCGTTGAACCTGTGCTGGCCCAGCGGCGATCCCGACATCGCCCCGGTGGTCCGCGCGCGCTGGGCCGAGGCTGTCCGGGAGGCGCTGGGCCAGCCGGGAGTCACGCTGGCCGTGGCGCCGTTGCGAATACTCGCCGAGCCGGGCGGGATTCTGGACCAGCTCGAGGCCGAGGGGCTGGACCCGTCAGGGCCCGCGTGGCGCATGGACCAGCGGTAGGCGTCAGACGGCCGTCCCGCCCACCGTGAGACCGCCCATCTTGAGGCTGGGCTGGCCGATGCCGACCGGAATGCCCTGGCCGGCCTTGCCGCAGACGCCGACGCCCGGGTCGAAGGCGAAGTCGTCGCCGATCATCTCGATCCGCGTCAGGGCCGTGGCGCCGTCGCCGATCAGGGTCGCGCCCCGCACCGGAGCGGTGATCCGGCCGTCCTCGATCAGGTAGGCCTCGGTGCTCTGGAACACGAACTTGCCGTTGGTGATGTCGACCTGGCCGCCGCCGAAGTTCGCCGCATAGAGGCCGCGCTTGGTCGAGGCGATCATGTCGGCCTTCGAGTCCCGGCCCGCCTCCATGAAGGTGTTGGTCATGCGCGGCATCGGCATGTGGGCGAAGGACTGGCGCCGCCCGTTGCCGGTGGCGCGGGCGCCCAGCTGCCGGGCGGACAGGCGGTCGTGCATGAGGCCGACCATGATCCCGTCCTCGATCAGCACGGTGCGGGAGGTCGGGGTTCCCTCGTCGTCGATAGTCAGAGAGCCGCGCCGTCCGGCGATCGAGCCGTCGTCCACCACCGTCACGCCCGGCGCGGCCACGCGCTGGCCCATCCTGCCGGTGAACACCGAGGAGCCCTTGCGGTGGAAGTCGCCCTCGAAGCCGTGACCGATCGCCTCGTGCAGCAGCACGCCGGGCCAGCCGGCGCCGAGCACCACATCCATCTCCCCGGCGGGGCAGTCGACGGCGTCCAGATTGACCAGCGCCTGGCGCAGCGCCTCGTCGACCTGCCCCTGCCAGCGGTCGGGCGCGATCCAGGTCTCGAAGCCGGCCCGCCCCCCGGCGCCGGCGGAGGCGCTCTCGCGGCGTCCGTCGCGCTCGACCGTGACCGACACGTTCAGCCGAACCAGCGGCCGCAGGTCGCGCACCAGCCGGCCGTCGCTGCGCAGGATCTCGATCTGGCGCCGCTCGCCCGTCAGCGAGGCGGAGACCTGCACCACCCGAGGATCGCGGGCGCGCGCCCAGGCGTCGATCTCGGCCAGCAGGGCGATCTTGTCGGAGAAGGCGGGCGAGGCGAGGGGGTCGACCTCGTCGTAGAGCTTGCGATTGGTGGCCGCCGGCGCCTCGGCCGCGGTCCCGGCGTAGCCGGCTCTCGCCAGGGCGGCGCTGTCGGCGGCGCGGCGCAGGGCCGCGGCGCTGATCTCGTTGGCGTGGGCGTAGCCGGCGGTCTCGCCCGCCACCACCCGGAGGCCGAAGCCCTCGCTGGCGTCATAGGCCGCCGACTTGAGCCGCCCGTCGTCGAACACCAGCGATTCCGATTCGGAGCGCTCGAGAAACAGCTCGCCGTCGTCGGCGCCGGTCAGGGCGGTCTGCAGAATGGACAGGGCCTCGTCGCCGCCGAGGTCGGCGCTGTCGAGGATGGCGGGCGGGGAAACGAGGACGGTCATGCCCTCCTAGGTAGGGGCTGACCGTCCCCGCGTCACCGGGTCAGTCGATCTCGACGTCGCCCGGGCCGTCGACCGTCTGGTTCAGGCGGTCGGGCCGGCGGGTGAGGGTCACGTCGCCGGAACCGCCCACGTCGACCCGCACGGCGCCCGTCGGGCCGGCGATCACGTCCCCCGAGCCGCGCACGGTGATCACCGCGTCTGTGGCGATCAGCTGGTCCAGGTCGACGTCGCCCGATCCGTTCACCGTCAGACCCAGCAGGTCGGTGCGGCCGCGGGCGTCGATGTCGCCGGAGCCGTGGAGGGTGAGCTCCATCGCCGGCTGGTCGTAGTCGCGGATGGACAGGTCGCCGCTGCCCACCAGTTCGAAGGCGCGCACGTCCGGGGCGGTGACGGTGACGCGCAGCGCCTCGGTCTCGCTCCACACCCGGATGCCGTTGGCGTTCCAGCGGATGTAGCCGCGCTCGACGTCCTCGTCGTCGTCCAGCGTCAGCCGGCCGTCCTCGAGGCGCACCCGGCCGACGACCGTTTGCGGCCCGGTGATGTGCACGCCGGCCTCGTCGCCCTGTACGAAGGTCACCTCGGCCGGCATGTCGACCGACAGGCGCTCGCCGCCGTCCCAGGCCAGGGTCCGGGTCACGTCCGGACCGACGCGGCCGCGCTGGAAGCGGAAGTCGGAGTCGCCGGCCCGGTCGTCGGTGACAACCCAGGTCCACTCGTGCCGGGCCAGGTCGCGGCCGCCCAGCGCCAGGGCGCCGCCGATGCCGACGACGGCCAGGAGCAGGCCGACGCCGGTGATGATCAGAAGATTGCGGATCATGTCAGGTCCTCCCTCAGGCCTGGACGGCGGGTTGCGGCTCGAGCGCCGGCTTCAGCACCCGGTAGTGGAGGCGCGCGTACCAGATGGTCGCGTCGATCAGCCACTTGGTCAGCAGGGCGAACAGGCCGCCCATGAACAGGCCCAGCCCCATCAGGCCGACGCCCAGCAGGACGGCGCCCAGAACGCCTCCCGGCGCGCCGACGAAGGGGCCGACCGCGAGGACGAAGCCGCCGGCGATGAACACGCCCACTCCGGTGAGCAGCATGGCCAGCATGGTCCCGAACACCGGCAGCACGATCGGCAGCAGGATCAGGATGTCGATGGCGCCGAGGCCCAGGATGGCGAAGATGGCTCCGGCCGCCGACGACGCGGTCTGCTCCTGCCCCCAGCGACGGGCTCCCGCCTCGGCGCGCAGCTCGCGGGCCAGCCGGCCCGGATCTCCCAGGGCGGCGGCGATCTCCGCCTCGCTCCGGCCGGCGGCGGCGCCGTCCTCGAAGTGCGTCTCGTAGTCGGCGGCGATCTCGGCCGCGGTGGCCATCGGCAGGCCGACGAGGCCCTGTTTCAGGCGGCCCATGAATTCGGCGCGGGTCATTGTTCAGCTCCCTCTTCGGCGGGCGTTCCGGCCGGAGCGGCCGGGGCGTCCACGATGGCGTCGACCGCGCGGGCGAAGGCGCGCCACTCGGCGGTCTGCGCCTCGAGGGCGCGACGTCCGGCGTCGGTCAGGCGGTAGTATTTGCGCGACGGCCCCGACGGGGATTCGACCAGATAGGTCTCGACCTGGCCGTCGGCCTGCATGCGCCGCATCAGCGGATAGATCGTTCCCTCGCCCATATCGATGGCGTCGGACAGGGTGGAGGCGATCTCGTAGGCGTAGCTGTCGCCGCGGTTGAGGAGGGCCAGGACGCAGAGCGTCAGCACCCCCTTCTTCAGCTGGATTTCTATGGTTTCAGGCACATCAACGTCTCCTGTGATGGCCAGACGCTATCGCAAGGTATCTTGCGCCACAAGGTAGCTTGCGAAACATGAAGACGATTTAATCCGGGTCCCTTTCGTCGCGGCGCCGCTCAATCGCTTGGCAAGCGCCAGAGGGGGCGATATGGACCGCGCCATGTACCGCCGCGGGCGAAGGTCCCGGCGGCCGCTTGCGATTGAATCGCAGGCGTCTGCGACGAAACGGGATTAGGATGAGGATGTCTCGCATGGGGATGGGCACGCGGGCCCGGGCGATCGTCGGCGGCGGCCTGGCCGCGCTGGGCGCCGCCTTTACGGCCGCGCCGGCATGGGCGGCCGGCGATCTGGTCGGACAGCCGACGCCGGGCGGCCTCGGCCTTCAGCCGGCCGCCTCGCCGCTGAAGGTGGAGGCGCACCAGTTCCACGACTTCGTCCTCATGCCGATCATCACGGCGATCTGCCTGCTGGTCCTCGGCCTGCTGATCTGGATCGTGATCCGCTACAACAAGAAGTCCAACCCGACCCCGGCGCGGTGGAGCCACAACACCCTGATCGAGGTGGTCTGGACCGTCGTCCCCGTCCTCATCCTGGTGTTCATCTCGCTGTTCTCGTTCCGCCTGCTGTTCGCCTACCACGACATGCCGACGCCGGACCTGACGGTTAAGGCGACCGGCAACCAGTGGAACTGGGCCTACGAATATCCCGACCAGGGCATCGCCGAGTACGTCTCGAACATGCTGCCGGAGGACGAGGCGCGGGCGCAGAACGTTCCGTATCGCCTGGCCGCCGACGAGCCGATCGTCGTGCCGGTCGGCAAGACCGTCCGCGTGCTGGTCACCGCCGCCGACGTCATCCACGCCTTCGCCCTGCCGGCCTTCGGCCTGAAGGTCGATGCGGTCCCGGGCCGGGTCAACGAGACCTGGTTCCGCGCCGACCGCACCGGCGTCTTCTACGGCCAGTGCTCGGAGCTGTGCGGCGTCGATCACGCCTTCATGCCGATCCAGATCAACGTCGTGACCCAGGCCGAGTTCGAGGCGTGGGTCGCCTCCAAGGGCGGCTCGATGGCGCC
>Ga0154912_108_pt4 | contig 27303 bp, 31 predicted proteins | sample RifCSPhighO2_01_FD_105881 | JGI IMG/M metagenome (GOLD analysis project Ga0154912, IMG submission 105881) | Caulobacterales bacterium RIFCSPHIGHO2_01_FULL_70_19 | reverse complement strand
GAAGGGGGGGCCTCTCCCGCCGCGAGAGGCCGTCCACAGCCGCGCGAACAAACCCAGAACATCCCCCTCCCGCCGCCCTGCCGCCCGCGCTATGCCGGGCCCATGCCCGAGCCGCCCCGCCTGCTCCTCGTCCGCTGCCTCGCCCCCGGCTGCTTCCATGAGGCGGTGCTGGACGCGAAGACCCTGTTCCCCGACGGGAACCGCCCGCCGCCGGGGCGCTCGGAGCGGTTCCGCTGCGTGTGCGGGGCCAGGCGGGCGACGCTGGAGTACCTGCGCCGACGGCTCCGCCCGGCCAACCCGTGCGGCTGGATCTGAGCGGAACCGTACGGCCGGCCGGAAGTTTTCGGGCCATGGACAAGGGCATGAGCTACCGCCGGTTTGCGGCGATGATCGCCGTCTCGACCATCGTGATGTTCGGGCTGATGTACCTGAACACCTTCGCGCTCGAGCACGTGCGCTACAGCCAGACGCGCACCTGGATGGCCTTGGTCATGGGCGCGGCCATGGCGGTGATCATGCTCGGCTTCATGTGGGGCATGTACCGCAACCGGCGGGTCAACCTGGCCATCCTCGCCGGGGCCGCCGTGGTCTTCGCCGGGGCCCTGTGGCTGGTGCGCAGCCAGCAGACCGTCGGGGACGTGGCCTACATGAAGGCGATGATCCCGCACCACTCGATCGCCATCCTGACCAGCGAGCGGGCGCAGATCCGCGACGAGCGGACGCGGCTGCTGGCCGACCGGATCATCGACTCCCAGCAGCGCGAGATCGCCGAGATGGAGGCCCTGATCGCCGAGCTGCAGCGCAACCCGCCGCCCGGCGACGCCCCGGTGCTGCCCTCCTGGCGCGAACGCGGCGCTCCGCCGCCGCCGCCGGCGGAGTAGGGCGGAGGCCGCCGTCGACGGCGGTGAGCCGGCGGCGACGGCGTGGCGGAGAATTATCCGCAGGCCGCGGGCGGCGAGCGCCGGAACCGCCGGCCGTCCGGCCGGTTTGACTCGGCAAGCCCCGCGAACCCGAACCCCCGGAGATCCGCCATGTCCGTCGTCGACAAGATCCTTTCGAAAGTCACCCCCGTCCCCGGCGAGGAGAAGCGCGCCGAGGCCACCGCCGAGGCCCGGGCGCACTGCCAGCCGGGCGACTGGCTGTCGCTGGCGCTCGACCACCACGAGCAGATCCGCGCCTGCTTCGCCGCCTGCCGCCGCGCCGAGAGCGCCGAGGCCCGGGTGGCGGCGATGAAGGAGCTGGCCCTGATCCTCAACGGCCACTCGCTGGCCGAGGAGGTGGTGCTGTACCCGGCCCTGGCCCAGGCCGGCGAGAAGCTGCACGCCGGCCACGCCTACACCGAGCAGACCACGGCCAAGATGCAGATGGCCGAGCTGGAGAACATCCAGCCCTCGACGCCCGAATGGATGGACAAGCTGACGCACATCGAGGGCGCGGTGCTGACCCACATGTTCGAGGAGGAATCCAGCTGGTTCCTGCGCCTCAAGGAGAAGGGCGAGCGCCAGGAGCACCTGACCGAGCGCTTCCGCGAGGAGTTCGACCGCTACTGCGGGACCGGCGGCTGGGCCGGCGGCGAGCGTCGCGACGAGACGACAGCCCCCGGTGCGGCGATCTGAGGGGGACGGCATGACCCAGACCCCGCTTGAGGAAGAGGAGGCCGCCGCCACCGTCGCCGCCGGCGCCGACCTCGAGGCGCCCTCGCCCGCGCCGGCCGAGCCGAAGACCTACCAGGCCGAGCCGTGGGTCGAGCCCGAGGGTTCGCAGCCGCCGCCGGAGGGGACGACCACGGCCAACGATCCGTCGCTGCGCGCCCGGCTGGCGCGGGCCCCGCTGGTCGCCATGGGCGTCGCCGCCGGCAGCGTGCTGGTGGGCGCCGGCCTGACCCTGATGGCCGCCCGCCGCCTGCGCCGGGCCCATCCGCTCGACCGCTTCCGGCGTCGCTGACGGAGGGAGGAGACGGAGGCGGCGCCGCCGTCCTATATGCGGCGGATGCCCAGCAGTCGCGCCGCCGCCCTGACCGTCCTCGTCGCCTCGGCGGCGGTGCTGGGCCTGGCCCCGATCCTCGTGCGGCTGGCCGACACGGGGCCGGCGGCGGCGGGCTTCTGGCGCTTCGCCTTCGCCCTGCCGTGGCTGATGCTGCTGGCGTTCCGCCCCGGCGCCCCGGCCGCCGGGCGCGGCCCGGGCCGGCCCGCGCCCCTGATGGCGCTGGCCGCCCTGTTCTTCGTGCTGGACCTCGGTTTCTGGCACTATTCGATCGCCTTCACCTCGGTGGCCAACGCCACCACCCTGACCAACCTGACGCCCGTGATCGTGACGGCGGTGGCGTGGCTGGCCTTCCGCGAGCGGCCCCGCGTCCTGTTCCTGCTGGCCCTGGCGGTGGCGCTGGCCGGCGCCTGGACGATGTCGACGGGAGCCGACGGGCGGCAGGGCGCGAACCCGCGGCTGGGCGACCTGTTCGCGGCGGTGACGGCCCTCTGGTACGCCGGCTACTTCCTGACCGTGAAGGTGCTGCGCGGGCGGCATCCGGCCAGCCGCATCATGCTGTGGTCGACGGCTCTGGGCGCGCCGCTGCTGCTCGGGCTGGCGCTGGCGCTGGGCGAGGACCTGACGCCGGGCTCGGCCGCCGGCTGGGCCGCCTGCGCGGGCCTCGGGCTGGTGCACGTGGCCGGGCAGGGCGGGGTGGCCTGGGCGCTGGGCCGCCTGCCGGCGGCGCTCACCGCCGTGACCGTGCTGATCCAGCCGGTGGTGGCGGCCCTTTTGGGCTGGCTGCTGTTCGCCGAGACCATGACGGCGGCGCAGATGCTGGGCGGCGCCGCGGTCCTGACCGGCGTGGTGCTGGCGCAATGGTCGTCCAGACAGAGAAAGGGCGCGGAAGCCGTAGCCGCCGCGCCCCTTCCGTAGATTGTGGAGGTGTCCCTAGAGGACCTTGAGGTTCACCGCCGAGGTCTTGCCGCGCTGGGATTCCAGCTCGTATTCGACCTTGGCGTTCTCATCGAGGCCCTGAAGACCCGCCTTCTGGACGGCGGTGATGTGGACGAAAACGTCCGAACCGCCGCTCTCGGGCTGGATGAAGCCATAGCCCTTGGTCGGGTTGAACCACTTGACCGTGCCGGTCGCCATTGTGCGTCTCCGTAAACGCGCTTTTCCAGGCAGACGCCCCGACGGGGACATCCGTCAGCCCATCTGGACAAGCTCGTTCAGGCGAAAGAGCGCTGCACGGGGGTGGAGGCCGCGCGAAATCCGGACTGCGGCGGAGTTGTCTCCCGCAAAGCCGGGCCGCGTCAACCGCAAACCGGTTCGCCCGTGAGGCGAACATGGTTACGGGATCAGGTGCACAGCCCCCGCGGAGCCCCGTCCAGATGCAGGTGATCCCGGTGGGCGGCGTTGTAGTCGGGGGTCAGGACCGTGGCGAACACGCGGCAGGCGCCGTCGCGGACCCGACGCAGGAAGGCGGCCCCTTCCTCTCCCGAGCGGCCCTCGCCGGCCCAGTCGCCGGCCACCGAAACGGTCCGTCCGTCCTCGAGCCGCACGGCCGCCACGTCGAGGGCGTTGGCCCGGGCGTGCTCGCTGGGCCGGCTGGCGACGTCGGTGGAGTTGTAGATGCGGCGGCAGGCGTACGAACCGTAGGTCTCGACCCGGCTGACCCCCACGCCGAAGGCCGCCTCGGCCGCCGGCTGCAGCACCTGCCGGTCCCAGATCACGTAGCGCACCGCCAACGGGCACTGCATGACCAGGCCGCCGGGCGCGAGCGGCGTCACGGCGCCCCCGGTGATCCGCACCGCCCCGCGCACGACGCAGAAGCCGCCGTCGTCCCGGTCGTCGGCCCGCTCGACCTCGACCCCCGCCTCGCGCAGCACCTGCATGCAGGCCTCAGTGACGGCGAAGACCTCTTCAGGCGCGGCCGTCTCCGTAAGCTCGAAGTCCGCCACCTTGGCCGTGGTCGCCGCGCCGATCGGCCGGTTCAGGTCCAGGGGCTTCCAGGGCAGATCCTGCGGCGGCGCGAAGGCGTTGAGCAGGGCGAAGCCGGCGCACAGGCCGAGCGCCAGCTCCCACATCAGGTTCCAGAAGTCGGCGAGATCCCGATCCACCCCGCAGGCCTAGCCCTGGTTCCGGGTCGCCGCCAAACCGCGGAGCAGGACCTGGCAGGCCCGCTCGCCCGCTGCGCCTTCGTTCGACACCGCCACGAAGGCCACGCCCGGTTCGGGAGCCGCGAGCACGCTGCAGTACCACATGGTGTTGGAGCCATTGTGCCCCAGCACCCGGACCGGATCGTCCGTTCCCGCCCACGGCTGCGTGCCCACGGCCCAGCCGCAGGCGTAGGCGGGCGGCCCACCTTCCGGCGGTGTCGTCAGCCCGACCCGGCTGTCCGGGCCCAGCCAGTCCGGCCGCGCGCCCATCATTGCGGCGAGGAAGCGGCCGTAATCGGCGAGATTCATGTGGACCATGCCCGCCGGGCCGAGCGCCGCGGGGTTGTCGGCGCCCGGATGGGCGGGCGGGATCGGCGTCCGCTGGTCCCCGGCGCCCCGGTGGCCCCAGGCGTTGCCGGCGCCCTGCGGCGCGGCGGCCGGCGCCCCGAAGCCCGCGCTCGCGAGGCCGAGCGGTTCGAACAGCTCGGCCCCTGTCGCCTCCTCCCACGAAGCGCCAGTCAGCCGCTCGATCGCCGCCCCCACCAGGACGTAGTTGGCGTTGCCGTAGACGAAGGCTCCGGGGGTCCCGCCCGGCTGCGATCCGAGCGCCTGCGCGGCGATGACGGCCCGCTGCTCCGGCAGGGAGCGGGGGTCGGCGCGCGCGGTCATCAGCCAGTTACGGCCCATCACCGGCTCATCCAGCAGCCCGGCGCGATGATGCATGAAGTCGTCCAACGTCGTGTTTCGCCACGCCGGATGGATATCGAGGCCCGGAAACGCTTCGGCCAGCGGCATGCCCCATCGGGCGCGGCCCTGCTCCACCAGCCGTGCGAATACGGCCGCGGTCATGGCCTTGGTGTTGGAGCCGAGGTGCCAGCGGTCCTCCGCCGTGACAGGGTCGTCGCCGCCGAACCGCCGCACGCCCCGGGCGCCGGCCCAGACCAGCCCGTCGCGCGTAACGACGGCCCCGGCCAGGCCGACCGGAGCGTGAGCGGCGAAGGCGGCGTCCAGCGCCGCATCGGGCGCACCGGCCTCCCGGGCGACGGCAGGCCGGAGCACGGCGCCGACCAGCGGAGCGGCGGCGAGACCGGCGAGAAGGCGACGGCGGTGAAAGGCGATCAAGTCCCTCTCCTGTCGAAACCCAGGTCCGCCCGCAGCGTGGCGGCGTCGACGCCCGCGGCGCGGATCTGCGCCAGTGTGACCGATCCATCGCGCTTGGCGAAGCGGCGGCCGTCCGTCCCGGTCAGCAGGCGGTGGTGCCGGTACACCGGCGTAGGCCAGCCCATCAGCGACTGGAGAAGCACCTGGATGTGCGTCGCCTCGAACAGGTCCTCGCCCCTTATGACATGGGTGACGCCCTGCAGGGCGTCGTCATGGGTGACCGCGACATGATAGGCGGTTCCGGCGTCCTTGCGCGCCACGACGACGTCGCCGGCCGTTTCCGGCCGCGCCGGGATCAGCCCGCGTTCGCCCCCCGGGCCGGTCCCCTCCTCGACGAAGGCGAGGGATTCCCAGGCGCGACCGCCGAGTGCGTCGCGCGCACGTGCAAGAGACAGCCTCCAGGCGTAGGGACGACCTTCGGCGAGCAGCTCGGCCTCCTCGTCCGCCGGATGCGGCCCCGGTCGCACGGCTTCCGCTGCGCCATGGGGAGCGCCGCCGATGGCGTCGAGGATCTCCTTGCGGGTCCGGAAACAGCGGTAGAGCAGGCCGCGGCGTTCGAGCACGTCCACGACCACGGCGTATTCGGCCAAGTGCTCCGATTGCCGCCGCACCGGTCGCTCCCAGTCGAGCCCAAGCCAAGTCAGGTCCTCGACGATGCCCGCTTCGAACTCGGGCCGGCAACGGGTCGGATCAATGTCCTCGAAACGCAGCAGGAAGCGCCCCCCCGCGGCCGTCGCCGCCGACCAGGCGGTGAGGGCGGAGAAGGCGTGGCCCTTGTGCAGCCGTCCCGTGGGCGAGGGGGCGAACCGGGTGACGAACATCGCGGCACGATAGCGGGAACCGGACGCCGTCACACCCCGTGCTTGCGGGACCCCGCCGCCCGACTAGTGTCGGCCCATGGCCGTGCCCCCCAGTCCCGACGAGATCGACGCCGCCCGCGCAAGCCTCGCCAGCCGCGACCCGGCCCTGGCGCGGGCCCACGCACAGACGCCGCCCTTCGCCTGGCGGCTGCGTACGGGCGGGTTCGAGGGGCTGTTCCGGATGATCGTCGAGCAGCAGGTGTCGGTGGTCGCGGCGGCGGCGATCTGGAAGCGGGTCGTCGAGGGCCTTGGCGGGGACGTCAGTCCAGCGTCCGTGCTTGCGCAGGAGGTGGAGGCGCTGCGGGGCTTCGGGCTTTCCGGCCAGAAGGCCCGCTACGGGCACGAGATCGCCCGCGCACACGTCGAGGGCGCGATCGACTTCGACCACCTCGAGCGATTGTCGGATGAAGAGGCGGTCGCGCGGCTGACGGCGATCAAGGGCGTCGGCCGCTGGACGGCCGAGACGTTCCTGATGTTCTGCGAGGGGCGCACCGACGTCTTTCCCGCCGGCGACATCGCCTTGCAGGAGGCGATACGCTGGGCCGACGGCGCGGCTCTTCGCCCGCGCGAGAAGGAGGCCTACGCCCGCTCCGAGGCGTGGCGACCGCACCGGAGCGTTGCGGCGCATCTGCTCTGGGGGTGGTATGGGGCGGTGAGGCGCGGCGAGGTCGCGCTGGAGACCCCGGCCGCGTGAACTCCATCGATCCTGCCCTGGCGACCCCCGAGACGGTGCTCGGCGCCCTCGACTTCGCCGGCGTGGCCGTCTTCGCCGCCACCGGCGCGCTGGCGGCCGCGCGCGAGCGGCACGACCTGGTGACCTTCGCCTTCTTCGGGGCCATCACCGGCGTGGGCGGCGGCACCCTGCGCGACCTGCTCATCGGCGCCCCGGTCTTCTGGGTCGGCGACTGGCGCTACATCGCCGTCTGCGTCGCGGCCTCGATGGCGGTGTGGGTCGTGGGGGCCCGGCCGTGGCGCTTCCGCGCCCTGCTGTGGCTGGATGCGGTCGGGTTGGCCGCCTACGGCGTCTTCGGCGCGGCCAAGGCCGAGCTGTTCGGCGTCGCCCCGCTGATCTGCATCGTGATGGGCGCGCTCACCGCCTGTTTCGGCGGCATCGTGCGCGATCTTCTGGCCGGCCAGCCCTCCATCCTTCTGCGCCGCGAGATCACGGTGTCCGCGGCCCTGCTGGCGGCGAGCGTCTATGTGGCGGTGCGCGCCCTTGGCCTCGAAGCCTGGCCCTCGGCCTTTCTCGCCGCCGGCCTCGGCTTCGCGCTGAGAGCCGGCGCCCTCGTCTGGGGCTGGAGCCTGCCGGCCTTTCCGGGGACCGCGAGCCGCTAAAGTCGCGAAACCGTCGTTTCGCGGTCATCGCCAAGCCGTCGAATCGGGACTAGTCTTTTCCCACAGACAAGGAAGGAGACGTGTCTTCAGTCCTGTCGCGTCGATGAACCCTCCGCCCGGGGCGAGGACCTGATGCAGGTCCTGCACCGCCCCCCGTCCGGCTGGCCCGCCCTGGTGCTGAACGCCGACTTCCGGCCGTTGTCCTACTATCCGCTGTCGATCTGGCCGTGGGAGGAGACGGTCAAGGCGGTCTGGCAGGAGCGGGTCGACGTGGTCTCGGTCTATGACAAGGTCGTCCGCAGCCCCTCGATGGAGATCCGGCTGCCCAGCGTGATCGCGCTGAAGAACTACATCGACCAGGACCGCCAGCCGGCCTTCACCCGCTTCAACGTCTTCCTGCGCGACGGCTTCGCCTGCCAGTACTGCGGCGACACCGCCGAGCTGACCTTCGACCATGTGGTGCCGCGCAGCCGCGGCGGCCGCACCACCTGGGAGAACATCGTCGCCGCCTGCGGGCCGTGCAATCTGCGCAAGGGCGGCCGCACGCCCGAGCAGGCGGGAATGCCCATCCGCCGCGCTCCGCACCGGCCGAACGCCTGGCAGCTGCAGGAATTGGGGCGCCGTTTCCCGCCCCACTACCTTCACCAGAGCTGGCTCGACTACCTGTACTGGGACATCGAGCTGGAGCCGTAGGGCGTTCGGGCGTCCCGACGAAACCGCTGGACTCCCCGCCGCCGACCTGCGCCCTGTCGGAGCGTCGGCGCTCCGCCGGATCCGCCGAAGGCAAGTTCATGGCCCGCAACCCGTACGCCGTCCGGCGGGACCACACCTGGCTCAAACGGATCGCCCTGGTGGTCGCGGGGCTGGCGGTTCTGTTGCTGCTGGCGATCTATGTCCTGAGGCCGGCCAGCAGCCCGGCGGCTGATGCGCGGGCCGCCGCCCTGGAGGTGCAGATCGACGCCAGCGAGGCGGCCAGCGATCGAGAGCGGGCGGTGGAGGCGGAGCGTCGCGCCGGAAGCTTCTGAGCCGGTTTTCCGCTCTCTCACCCATTTTCGGGAACCGCGCGGAACTCTCCCGCGCCATAGCGGTTTGCCTGTCTGCGTCAGTCGCAGGAGCGTGATCATGAAGAAGACCATCGCCGCCGTCACCGCCGGACTTCTGCTGGTGTCGGGTCAGGCCCTGGCCGCGGGGCAGTCGTCCGTTTCGCGCGTCGGGGACCGCGTCGGCCCGCAAGCCGGCGAGTCCAGCGAGTTCGCGGGCATCCCGCTGATCGGCATCCTCGCCGCCGCCGGCGTGCTCGCCGCCGTCGTCGCCGTGGCCTCTGCCGACGATTCCGAAAGCGATTAATCCCCGACCGCGGTCCGGCCCTTCCACGCCTCGATGAACTCGAGGCGGCGGAGGACCTTGTTCTCGGGATCGATCAGCACATGGGCCCCGGCGGGCGCGGCGATCTCGCCGCGTCCGTCGCTCATCGGCACGACCGTGCGGCGACCGTCCACCTCGACCTCGATCGGCATGGGGAAGACGGCGCCGTCGCCGGTGATCCATTCCAGCCGCAGGTGATCTCCCTCCCGCGTCTGGCGCAGGTCGGGCAGGGCGGCGTTGTACAGGTAGCCGCGGAAGAACCAGTCGAGCTCGCGCCCTGACTCGTCCTCGAGGATGGCCAGGAACTCGTCGGTCGTGGCGTTGCGGGTGGTGAAGTTGCCCGGGCGCGGATCCGGCCGGCCGTAGACCAGCCGCGTCACCGAGCGGAAAAAGGCCTCGTCGCCGACCAGCATGCGCAGGCTGTGGGCGATCAGCGAACCCTTGTTGTAGAGGTCCAGCCCGGGGCCGCGATCGTCCTTGTAGACGTCGTCCTCGGCCCGCTCCTCGCCCGAAACGACGGGGAAGCGGTTGAGCAGCTGGTTGCGCTGCTCCAGCAGTTCGGCCTCCATGTAGCGGTCGCCGTGCAGCCAGCGCAGATACAGGGGCTGCATGTAGCTGCCCAGGCCCTCGTGCAGCCACATGTCGTCGGCGTTGCGGTTGGTCATCTGGTTGCCGAACCACTCGTGCGCCAGCTCGTGGTGCAGCAGCCAGTCGTAGCCCTTGCCGTCCAGCTTGTACTCGTTGCCGTAGGCGTTGATCGTCTGGTGCTCCATGCCCAGGTGCGGGGTCTCGACCACGCCCATCTTCTCGGCGCCGAACGGGAAGGGGCCGACGACCGCCTCGTAGAAGTCCATCATGGGCGCGAACTGGTCGAACAGGGCCTGCACCTTCGCCGGGTCGTCGGTGCGCAGGCGCCAGTAGGACAGCGGAACGATGTTGCCGAAGCGGCTGCGGTAGTCGGCGCGCTCCTCCACATAGGGGCCGATGTTCAGGGCGATGGCGTAGGTGTTCGGATTGGCCGCCGACCAGTTCCAGGTGGTCCAGCCGTCGCCGTGGTCGACCGTGCCGAGGAAGCGGCCGTTGGACGGGGCGGCGAGGTGCGAGGGCACGGTGATGTGCAGGTCGACCCGTCCGGGCTCGGCCAGCGGGTGGTCGATGCATGGCCAGAACAGGTCGCAGCCCTCCGGCTGGACGGCGGTGGCGATCCACGGCTGGCCGTCGACGGTGGTCGCCCAGACGAAGCCGCCGTCCCATGGCGCGTTGGGCGCGACGCGGGGCTGGCCGGCGTAGGCGATGCGCACCTGCACCGACTCGCCGATGGCCAGCGGGCGGGGCAGGGGGATGGTCATCCGCCCTTCCGGGTTACTCCAGCCGCTCGCCTCGACGCCGTCCACCTGCACCGAGGAGACCTCCAGCAGGGTGTCCAGCTCGACCACGACGGCGGAGAGCGGGGCAGTGGCGGCGAAATCCAGCACCGCCACGGCGTCGATCGCCCGATTCTCCGGGATAACCCGGATCGACAGGTCGGCCTTGTCGAAGCGCATGGCCAACTGTTCGGGCGTGCGCGGCTGGTCGGTGCCGAGGGTGAAGGCGGTGGACTCGCGAACCGGGACCGGCGCGGCCTGCGGCTCGGGCCGGGCGTCAGGGACGCCGTCGGCGGCGGGGGAGGGCGCCGTGGCGCAGGCGGCGAGGACCAGGAGCGAGGCGCCCAGCAGGGCGGCGCGGCGGATGGTTTCGGACACGGACAGCTCCCCCGGACGAACGAACGACCAGACTGGCGGCGCGCCGCGGGGCGCGCAAACGAAAAGGGCCGGCGTTTCCGCCGGCCCCTGTCAGGACTTCGATGTCGCGGCGATCAGGCCGCGGCTTGCTCGGCCAGCTTGGCCTTCACCTGGCGCTTGATGCGCTGGGCGGCGGGCGACAGCTGCTCGTCGCGAGCCTTGACGATAAAGGCGTCCAGGCCGCCCTTGTAGTCGAGGGTGCGCAGGGCGGCGTTGGAGATGCGCAGCGAGAAGGTCTGGCCGAGCGCGTCCGAGGTCACCTTGACCGCCTTCAGCGACGGCAGGAAGCGGCGCTTGGTCTTGATGTTCGAGTGGCTCACGCTGTGGCCGACCATCGGGCCGATACCGGTGAGTTCGCAACGACGCGACATCTGACTATCCTTCGGGTGCTGTCCGCGCAGACGGCGGACGCATGAAACAGGTGCGCGCGGGAGGTCGTCCCGCGCGAGAGGGGGGCGTATAGAGGAGGAGTCCCCGCCGCGTCAAGGCGGCCGGGGCAGGAACGCAGCCGTTCAGCCGCCGTTCAAGCGCCACCTTCTACTGCCCTTGTCCATGAAGCGCATCGCCATTCCCGGGATTCCCATGAAGACCAGCCTGATCCGCACCGCCGCCGTCGCCGCGCCGGTGATCGCCGCCGGCCTGCTGATGTCCGCGCCGTCCGCGGCCACGCCGCCGCAGGAGGCGGGTCAGCCCCAGCCGGGCTACTGGGAGTACACCACCAGCGTGCTGGGGGTGCGGGACACCGAGCGCAAATGCGTGCGGCCCAGCGAGATCAACCGCTTCTTCGGAGGGCTGTCGACGCGCCGCTGGCGCTGCACCTATCCGGTGCGGCAGGTCGGCGACGGCAACGCGCGCTTCGAAGGGACCTGCGAGGATCGCAAGGGCCGCCGCGTCAACGTCCGCCTGAACGGGCCCTACGAGACCGAGAGCTTCCGCTTCACGGGCGGGGCCCAGCTGGCGAGGGGCACGCCCTACATTCCCGCCAGCATCACCGCCCGCCGCATCAGCGCCCAGTGCCCGGCCGACGCCGAGTACTTCTGAATCACACCGGCGCGACGGCCGCCACGACGTAGGTGTGCTGTTCGCCGTCGGGCAGGGTCAGGCTGACGTACTCGCCGGCGACGAATCGCTCGTCGCCGAAGCGGAAGCCGACGGCGTCCTCGGCCTCGCCGGGCTCCAGGTCGATGCTCCAGCGGTCGCCGGGGCCGTACCGCAGGCGGCCCTTGGCCTCGGTCGATCCGTCGACGAAGCGGCGGGCGTAGCAGCGCTCCGGATTCTCGCGGCACCCGGCGGGAACGAGCCGCCCGTCGCCGTCCAGCGGCGCGACCAGATCGTAGCCTTCGGTGGGGTCTCCAGCCGGCCGGCCGGGCTCGCGCGCCAACTCCAGACGGATGTGGTAGAAATCGACCATTGACGTCTCCTGTGCTCGCCGCTTCGGCGCTGCGGGGGGATAACGCCTTTGGACGACCAACAGACGCCCGGCGCAATACCGGGATTTCCCGGAGGGGTTGGGATGAGATTGATGACGCCCGCGGCGCTCGCCGCGCTGGTCGCCCTGGCGGGATGCGCCGCCGACGGGCCGCAAGGAGGCGCAGCCGCCGTGCCGCCGCCCGCAGGACTCGCCGGCTCGGCCGATCGCGGCGCGGTGCTGGTTCGCCTGAAGTGCGCGGGCTGCCATGCCGTCGAGCGCAGCGGCGACAGCCCGATGGCCGCCGCGCCGCCGTTCCGGAACATGGGGGTGCTCTACCCCGTCGCGGATCTGCAGGAGGCGTTCGCGGAAGGGCTGGTCACGGCCCACCCCGCCATGCCGGCTTTCGAATTCGAGCCGCAGGAGATCGCCGACGTCATCGCCTACCTGGAGCACGTCTCCGGAACCGGCACGGGTCGCTGATCGAAAAAGGGCCCGGGATCGCTCCCGGGCCCTTCCTTCATCCGGCGATGTCGCCCGCTCAGGCGGCTTCGGCTTCCTCGGCGGCGGCGACCACGGCCTTCTTGGCGCTCAGCGACTTGCCGAGCAGTTCGACGGCCGCGTCCTTGTCGATCTTGTTCGCCGCGGCGACTTCGCGGGCCATCCGGTCCAGCGCCGATTCGTACAGCTGGCGTTCCGAGTAGGACTGCTCCGGCTGGCTCTCGGCGCGGTGGAGGTCGCGAACCACCTCGGCGATCGAGATCAGGTCGCCCGAGTTGATCTTGGCCTCGTACTCCTGCGCGCGACGCGACCACATGGTGCGCTTGATGCGGGCGCGGCCCTTCAGCGTGGTCAGGGCCTTGGACACCACGTCGTCGGCGGCGAGCGAGCGCAGACCGGCGGTCTTGGCCTTCTTCGTCGGCACGCGCAGCGTCATCTTTTCGTGATCGAAGGTCACGACGTAGACCTCCAGCGACATCCCGGCCACTTCCTGGGTCTCGATCGCCGCCACCTTGCCGACGCCGTGCGCCGGATAGACGACTGCGTCGCCAACCTTGAATTCCAGACCGGTCTTGCTCGTCATGTCATTCCTTTCCCGGCGCAGCGGGAAGGGCGAGGCGAAGGCGCAAGAGCGACGGGGTCATGGCCGGCGGAACACAGGTCCGTCGGAGATGTCCTCAAGTCGTCAGTTGCGGAAACGGATCACCCAACCTCTGGCCGATCCCGCCTGCGTGGACGGGATTCTGTCGCAAACGCGGGCGGCGCGAGGATTTCGCAGACCGCCCGACCCAATGACAGGAACCTATCACAAATCTGCGGAATTTCAAAACGTCCACAGCGTCAGCGTACGGAAGGCTGGAAATCCTCTCCGGCCTGCGACAGCATGTCGCGACTCGCCTTCGCCGGAAAGGTCAGGAGCCCTTGCCGGGCTTTGGCGAGAAATACTTCTCGAACTTGCCGGTCTCGCGCTCGTACTGCTCCCTGTCGGCCGGGGGCGTGCCCTTCACGGTGATGTTCGGCCACACCTTGGCGTACTCGGCGTTGACCTGCAGCCACTTGCCGTCGGGTTCGTCCTCGGTGTCCGGCTTGATGGCGTCGACCGGGCATTCCGGTTCGCAGACGCCGCAGTCGATGCACTCGTCCGGCGCGATGACCAGGAAGTTCTCGCCTTCGTAGAAGCAGTCCACCGGACACACCTCGACGCAGTCCATGAACTTACATTTCACGCAGGCGTCGGTGACGATGTAGGTCATTACAGGCGGATGTTCACGCGGAGGCGGGGAGACGGGCGGGACATGGCCGCCGCCGTCCCAACTGTCAACTCGCGCCGCGGCGGCGAAATCGCGCAGCGCCCCTTGCATCCCGGTCCGTCCCGGCTATCTGTGACTATATCTGTTACTGATATGGAGGAGATCCCCATGCGTTCCATTCCCCGGCTCGCCCTCGCCGGCCTTCTATCCGCCGGGCTTCTGGCCGGCGGCGCGGTCGCGCAGCAGTCGCTCACCCGGACCCCCGCCGAGGTGCAGGCCGGCGCCTACAAGCTGGATCCGGACCACGGCAAGATCACCTGGTCGGTCGATCACCTCGGCTTCTCGACCTACGTCGGCCAGTTCGTGAACGTGCAGGCGGACCTGACGCTGGACCCGGCGAACCCGGCCAATTCGCAGCTGACGGCGACCATCCCGCTGACCGAGGTGGACTCCAATTCGGACGGCCTGGACGCCCATCTGCAGACGCCCGACTTCTTCGACACCGCCAACCATCCGGTCGCCACCTTCGTGTCCCGTTCGGTGACGGTCGACGCCGACGATCCGTCGGAAGCCACGGTGATCGGGGATCTGACCCTGCGCGGCGTCACGCGGCCGGTGACCATGGAGGTCGAGTTCAACCAGGCCGGCCAATCGATGGGCGCCTACAAGGCCGGTTTCGACGGCGAGGCGACCATCAGGCGTTCGGACTTCGGCATCAACTTCGCCCTGCCGGCGCTGGGCGACGAGGTGAAGCTGCACATCGAGGGCGAGTTCGTCCGCCAGTAAGCCTCGGGCTTCAGGCTTCAGGCTTCAGGGGCCCGCGCCTCGTACAGCGCGCGGGCCTCGGACGCCGGCCCGCGGCGGTCGCCGAGCGCCAGCACCTCCAGCTCAACCAGCCGCCCGCCGAGCGCGAAGACCAGACCGTCGCCGACGTGGACGGTGCGGCTCGGCTTGTCGAGGCGGCTCTGCAGCCCGTTGTGGGTCAGCCGCACGGTCCCCCGCTCGACCATGGCCGCGGCCAGCGAGCGGCTCTTCGCGAAGCGGGCGCGCCACAGCCAGACGTCGATGCGGCAGCCGACCTCGCTCACGAACTCGCCGTCCTCCGCCGGCGCGGCCGCCGGCGGCGCGCCGGGGCCGGCTCGGGCGCGGTCAGCGCCGACAGCGCCGCGAACGGCGAGTCCCTGACCGGCGTCGGCTTGCGTCCCTGTCGCTCGGGCTGCTGCGCCCGCGGCGTCTTCAGGGCCGCCAGCAGGGCCCGGGCGTCCGCCTCGCCCACGCCGAGCGCCGCGAGGTCCTCGTCGCCGAGCCGGCCGCCGCCCCTGGCGCGTCGTTCCGCCAGCGCTTCCAGCCACTCCACCGGAGCCGTGAAACGGCCGACCGCGCGCAGGCCGAAGGCCGAGAGCTGGCGCTGCGACGGCGGCGGATCGGCCAGCGCGCCCAGTCCGGACGACGGCGGCGGCCCGGCCGCATCGGCGACGAAGGCCTGCGCCACGCCGCGGGCGCGCTCCTTCAGCAGGCCCGGCAACCAGACGGAGTGGGCCCCCAGCCGGACGCCGAATTCCTTCAGCGTGCGTCGCTCGGCCTGACTGAGGGCCGCCAGATCGCGCTCCACCTCGCGCCGGTCGATCACCCCGCCGGCCTCGACCAGCCGGAAGGCGATCCCGCGCGGCAGACCCTTCAGCGTCCCGGCCTCGATGGCGCTCTTCAGCCGACGCAGCGGCCGCAGCGCCCGTCCGGCCTCGCCGGCCAGCCAGGCCTCCAGCCGCTTCGCCGCCCGCTCCCGCGCGGCGGCGGAGCCGAGGTCGCCCAGCAGCCGCACCCTGGGGGTGAACGGGTCGCCGCCGACGATCCGCCCCGCCTGCGCGCCGCGCCAGAGCACGGCCCCGTCCGGCGTGACGGCGAAGGCTTCGTCCGGCTCGGCCGCCAGCCGACCCAGCCGGCGTGCGATCTCCGGCGTCACCGCCTGCCGCGCCGCGTGCCGCAGGGCCCGGTCGGCCAGCGCCGACCCGCCCCTGTCGAGGCGGAAGTCGATCCCGTTCAGATGGCCGACGGTATGGCCTTCGACCACCACCTCGCCGTCCTCGGCCACCTCCGCCATCGCGTCGCCGCGCACGTTCAGCGCCTGCATCAGGGCGGTGGTCCGTCGGTCGACGAAGCGCGCGGTCAGCCGCTCGTGCAGCACGTCGGAGAGCCGCTCCTCGAGCGCCTTGGTCCGGTCGCGCCAGCCCTGCGCCTGGTCCAGCCAGTCCGGCCGGTTGGCGATGTAGCTCAGCGTCCGCACCCCCGACAGCCGCGCCGACAGCTGGTCGATCTGGCCGTCGTCGCGATCGAGGGCGGCGAAGCGCGGCGCGATCCAGTCTGCGGTCAGCCGGCCCCGACGGCCGGTCAGGGCCTCGAACACCTCCTTCGCCAGCCGGGCGTGCTCGTCCAGCGTCGTCTTCTGGAAGTCCGGCAACTGGCAGGCCTCCCACAGCCGCATCAGCGCCCCGCGCGAGCGGCTGATCCGGTTCACCGCCTCGTCCTGCGACAGCCGGCGCAGCAGCACCTCGTCCAGCGCGGGTTCGGTCAGACGCAGGCCGAACCGCTGCGGCGTCACCGTCAGCGAGCGCAGCAGGTCGGGGAGGGTGTCGAAGTCCAGCCGGGCGTTGCGCCACTCCGCCGCCTCGACAGGATCGAAGCGATGCTCGACGACCTGCTCGACCAGGTCCGGGTCGAGCTCCAGCGCCTCGCCGGTGACCCCGAAGGTCCCGTCGCGCAGGTGGCGACCGGCCCGCCCGGCGATCTGGCCGATCTCGTGGGCGTGCAACCAGCGGGTCCGGCGGCCGTCGAACTTCCTCAGGCCCGCGAAGGCGACATGGTCGACGTCCATGTTCAGCCCCATGCCGATGGCGTCGGTGGCCACCAGGAAGTCGACCTCGCCCGACTGGAACAGCTCGACCTGGGCGTTGCGGGTGCGCGGGCTGAGGGATCCCATCACCACCGCCGCGCCGCCGCGCTGGCGGCGGATCAGCTCCGCGATGGCGTAGACCTGCTCGGTGGAGAAGGCGACGATGGCGCTGCGCCGCGGCAGACGCGTCAGCTTCTTCGAACCGGCGTAGGTCAGGCTGGACAGGCGGTCACGGGCGACGATCTCCGCATCCGGCACGAGCGCCCGGACCAGCGGGGCCATGGTCCCGGCCCCCAGGAACATGGTCTCGGCCCGGCCGCGCGCGTGCAGCAGGCGCTGGGTGAAGACGTGGCCGCGCTCCGGGTCCGCGACGAGCTGGATCTCGTCGACGGCCAGAAACTCCACCGCCCGCTCCAGCGGCATGGCCTCGACGGTGCAGACGAAATAGTGCGGTCGCGCCGGGACGATCTTCTCCTCGCCGGTGATTAGCGCCACCGCCGCCGCGCCGCGCCGCCGGACGACGCGGTCGTAGATCTCGCGCGCCAGCAGGCGCAGCGGCAGGCCGATCATGCCGGACGCATGGCCGAGCATCCGCTCGACCGCCAGGTGGGTCTTGCCGGTGTTGGTGGGCCCGAGGATCGCGGTGACCCGCGACGGGGCCGCGCCTGCGCCTCTGTCACTCATATCCGTGAAAGGTGGCTCTTCCCGATCCGTTCCTCAAGCGGCGCCGGACGCGACGCGGCCGGAGTAAACGCGAGCGTGGCCGTGGCGGAACAGGCGCGAAACGAATCAGGACCGAATCGCTGACACGGCCCGATTCGGGATTTGTTCCCTACAGGATATTGTATCTTAAGGGCGATTAACCACAACCGGTCAGCGTCACTCGCAGGCGACGCCGTCGTCGTCGCGATCGACGCCTGCGTCTCCATCAGCGCAGGCGCTGCGATCACCGCAAGATGCACGCCCCTCGCGCCGCCGCCTGCGCGAAAATCCCACGCCCCGCTTCCCCCGCGCCGCACAAGCCGCTAGGTCAGCCGCTGCGTGGCCCCGTAGCTCAGCTGCATAGAGCAAGGCTTTCCTAAAGCCGAGGTCGGAGGTTGGAGTCCTCCCGGGGTCGCCAGCGCCTCTCCCTCCATGCTGTCGAATTCGCCCGGAGCGCCCGCCCGGGCCGGCTCCTCATGATCTGAATCAAGGTTCCCGCCGCGGCTTCCGCACAAAACCCCCTTCATCCCTCGGCTGGAGGGGCGCGAGTTTTTTTGGGGGCTGCCAATGCGCAGGGATCGCCGGACCGGGGCGCGGTCGTTCAAGCTTGTCCTGCTGATGAGCGCGGCGTTGACGCCGCTGCCGGCGTTCGCGCAGACGGAGCCGGGCGATGCGGCCCAGAGCCCGCGGACGAACGCCGCCGCCGGGCGCTTCCAAGCCTCGGTCGAGGTCGGCGCCAGCTACGTCGACAACATCTTCTTCACCCGGCGCGACGAGGTCGACGACCTCGTGGTCACGGTGCGGCCCTCCGCAGGCTGGACGCTGGGGGAGGGGGACCGGCGCCTCTCCACCTACGCCCGCGGCGAGCTCGGACGGTTCGAGGAGTACGACAGCGAAGACTACGACGACTGGACCGTCGGGGCGGACGGACGCTACGCCGTCGCGCCCGGGACGGTCCTGATCGGCGGCGGCGACTACGAATGGCGGCACGAGAGCCGCGCCTCGCCCGAGGCCGTCCGGGGGCTGGAGCCGACCGAATACGAACAGTCCTACCTGTACGGCGGCCTGCTGCTGCGCAGAGGGGCCGTGGCGGGCCGGATCGCGGCGGCGATGACCGGCTACGACTTCTCCGACGTTCCGGCCAGCGGCGGAATCATCAACAACGACGACCGCGACCGGACCCAGACCGAGCTCGGCGTCCGGCTTGGCTGGCTGCGGAAACCGGACGAGGAGTGGTTCGTCCAGGGCGGACTGGACAACCGCGACTACGACGCGCCGCTCGACGATTTCGGCTTCGACCGCGACTCCGACGGCGTGTCGCTCGCGCTGGGCCTGCGCCGCAACCTGTCGCGGACGCTGAGCGCAGAAGCCTTCGCCGGCGTGATGCGCCAGTCCTACGAGGATCCGCGTCTCGGGGACATCACGGCGCTCGACGTCGGCGCCGTAGTGGACTGGACCGGCCCGGCGGGGCTCGACCTCGGTTTCCGCCTCGACCGCAGCATCGGCGAGACCACCCTGGCGGACGCCGCCGCCTATGCGGTGACCACCGCCTCGCTGAATCTCGGCGTCACCCCGCACCCGCGCCTGCAGGTCGGCGCCGGCGTGGAAGCGGCGCATTACGACTATCAGGGTGCGGCGCGCTCGGAGACGTCGACCGGCCTGCGCGGCTGGGGCCGCTACTGGGTCGACCCGCGCGTCTACGTCGGCGTGGAACACGCCTTCACCCAACGCACCTCGACCGGGGCCGGCTTCGACTACGACGAGAACCGGCTGATGCTCCGGCTCGGGGCGCAGCTGCAGCCCCGCGACTTCGGCGGCACGGCCGCCATGGTCTTCGACCGGACCGCGCCCGGCGGATTCTACGTCGGCGCGCTGGCGGGACACGGCGTCCTGTCGACGGGTCTGGACGGGCCGCGGGGGCCGGGCTCGAACACCGCCGACTTCGCCGACATGGGCCCCAGCTACGGCGTCATGGCCGGGTTCGGCTGGACCTCGGGACCGGTCTATCTCGGCCTGGAGGCGGAGGGCTTCGCCGAGGGACCGGAATGGCGCCACGAGGCCGATCGCCTCTTCTGGGGCCACAAGGAGTACTCGCTCGGCCTGTCCGCCCGCCTCGGCTGGGTCACGGCCGGCCGCGACCTTCTCTATGTGCGCGCCGGGGCGCACAGCGCCTCCTTCCACGACACCTATCTTCACTCGACCCACGTCGCCTACGACTCGAACCGGCGGACGGGACTGGGGGGCGGCGTCGGGATCGAGGCCGACGCCGGAGATCGCGCCTTTGTGCGGGCCGAGTATCTCGTCACCTCGTGGGAGGACTACGAGGTCCCCACCGGGACCGGAACCTCGGACAACTTCTCCAACTCGGAGAGCCAGTTCCGCGTCGGCGGCGGACTCCGCTTCGGCGCCCCGGCGGCCCCGGCGACGACGCCCACGGCCGATTTCTCCGGCGCCTACGTCGGCGTCCGGTTCGGTCACGGCGCCCTGCTCAGCGACAACGAGGGCGTACGCAGCGGCGGGAGCACGATCGACGTCATCCGCGGGACGCACGGGCCGGTCGCCGGAATCTTCGCCGGTTACGGCCGGGTTTTCGGCCGGGTCTACGCCGGTGTCGAGGCCGGGGCCGACCTGGCCGGGATCAACTGGAACATCGAGCGGGATCCGAACGGTCGCATCTACTCCACCGAGCGCGGCGACTCGGCGACCGTCTCGGCACGGCTCGGCTGGCGGTTCGGCGACTCCGCCCTGGCCTACGGCCACGTCGGCGCCGTGCGCACCCGCTTCGACATTCCCTACGAGACGAGCAGCGTGGCGGTCCACTCGAAGGAGGACGTCGGCGGAGTGCGCGCAGGCGTCGGGCTGGAGGTCGCCCTCGGCGATCGGACCCGCCTGCGCATCGACTACGCGATTACTGACTACGATCGCTACGACGTCGCCTACTCAAGCAACAGCGACAGTTTCGATCACGAGGAGTCGCTGATGACTATTGGTCTCATCTGGAGGCCGTGGTGACAACGGTTGACCCATATCAATGTTCGACTCGCGAAAAACAGATTTTATCCGGCTATTCCAAACTCCATCAGGGTGGACTGAAATGAAGACGAACTGTTCGAAGCTGGGGCTCTTCGCGGCGACCGCCGCCGGCGCCCTGATCATCCTGGCTGGCGGCGCCGTCGCCGCGCCGGCCTCCGTCGATATCCCGACCATCCAGGATCACGGCGGCGGCCGCGACAGCGGCGGGCACGACACCGATCAGGGCGACGATCACCAGGATTCCGACCACGGCCAGCAAGGCCAGCAAGGCCAGCGCGGCCGGAGCTCCGGCGAAACCACCGACCGCGGCCACCGCAGCATGGACGACATCCTGCGCGGCGTCGCGGGCGGCCGCGGCGGTGAAGATCACGCCGGCGGCGAGGAGGAAGAGGACTCCGATCGTCCGGACTGGGCGGGCGTGCGCGGCGGCCCCGAGGACCACGGCGGCCGGCCGTCCGGTTCCGGCAGCGGCGGCGACCTGTTCGGCGACATGTACGTCATCCTGCGCGACGCGAACGGCGTGCCGATCCTGAACGAGAACGGCTTCGTCCAGCCGATCGACGTCAACGGCAACCCGATCCCGCTCGACGAGGAAGGCGCTCCGATCGATCCGACCCAGGCCATCGAGGTGGAGCTCGGCCGTCTGAACGTCGGTCGCTCGCCGACCAGCGTGCTGGACCGGCGCGCCGAGGAGGTCGTCACCATGCTGAACGGCGCCGACGCCGTCAGCCTCGACGCCGCGGGCCGGCTGGTGGTCACCACCGACGGGGTGGCCAAGACCATCGACTCTCCCCTGGAGAACCTCGCCATCTATGTGGCGCTGATGACCCAGGGCACCATCCCGGGGGTCGTCGACCTGCCCGGAACCGACTTCGACCATCTGGTCGACGGGGTGTTCACGACCGCCGACATGGCCTCGGCCGTGTCCTTCCTCGCCGGCGCGACGGACAAGGCGTCCCCGCTGACGGCGGACGACGTCGCCTACATCAACGCCATCCTGGACATCAGAACGGTCCGTACGGGCGACGTGCTGTACTCCAACGTCGATTACAGCAGCTTCAGCTACGACCGCTCCGACGCCTACGGCGACGTGACGGTGGAGGTGCTGGTGAAGCAGCCGGACGGGTCGTGGAAGCCGACGACCATCAGCGTCTACGACGCGGTCTTCGGCGGCGAGGACTACACCGGCTCGGGGACCTTCTCCGCCTTCACCCAAGCGGCCGAGGACGCCCGCGCCATCGTGAACTACATCCACGAGTACGAAATCCCCGCGGACGAAGTCGAATGAACCGGGCCTCTCTTTCCCGTCGCGGCCTCGGCGCAGTCTTCTGCGCCGCGGCCGCCCTGGCCCTCGCGGGCTGCGCCACCGACTACGCCCCGTACCACCCGGCGGGGGTGCACGGATCGGAAGGCTACTCCGAAATCCGTCTCGCCCCCGACCGCTACCGGGTGACCTTCTCCGGCGACGCCTTCACCTCGCGCGACACGGTTGAGGGTTACCTGCTCTTCCGCTCGGCCGAACTGACCGTGCAGCAGGGCTACGACTGGTTCCGGGTCGTGGACCGCGAGACGGAGCGTGAGGTGGTGCGCGAACGGACCTACGATCCCTGGTTCGGTCCGGACTACCCCTACTGGCGGCCGTCCTGGCGCTACTACTCGCGTCCGTACGGCTGGCGCACCTGGGATCCGTGGATCGGCGATCCGTTCTGGAGCCAGCGTCTGGACATGCGCACGGTCGAACACTGGGAAGCCAGCGCCGAGATCGTGATGTCCAGCGGACAACGACCGGCCGGCGACGGGCGGGTGTTCAACGCCCGCGAGATCATCGACCGCCTCGGTCCGACGATCCGCCGCCCCGGCTACGGCGCCTGAGCCGGGACAGGAGGCGCTCTCAGCAACGGCCGTCGGCGATACGCCGGCGGCCGTTCGCTTTTGCAGCGTAGCGAGATCGGTGGAGATCAGGGCTTGCGAGGCAGGGCGGCGAGCAGGGCCGCGACCATCGGCAGGGCGGTCTGACTCAGCCTCCGTTCCTTGTCTCTGTACGGCCGCGGCGCCCTATAGTGGGCCGAGAACACGCCCAGGGGAGCCCCCTCGCCGTCCGTCACCGGGAGACCGTGGAGCGATCTTACGCCCTGCGAACGGGCCCAGGCTCGCGCCTCCGCCGGACATGGCCCGGTCTCCACATCCTCGATGATGAAGGGAGAGCCGTCGCGAGCGGCCGATCCCCAGCCTGCCGGATCGCTGGTGTGGGCCGTCGCGAGTCGTTCCACGGCGTGGGCGTCGAGTCCCCGTTGCCAGAGCAGACGCAGGGCGCCGCTGGAGGGATCCAGCCCCTGGAGACTGCCGAGATCGGCGCCCAGCTGGTCGAGAAGACCGTCGAGCGTCTCGTGAAGAACGTCGCCGACCCCCTCCGGGATCTCGGCCTCGGGCCAGCTCCACGTCCAGATGCGCTCGAGGTAGCGGAGCTCCGTCCGGGTTTCCTCGATCAACCGTTCCAGCTGCGCGCGCTCGGCCGGGTTCCTCTCCGATCGGAGCAGATCCTGGAAACGCTGGAGGTTCTGCCGCGCGACGAACCGCCTCATGGCTGGCTCACTTTCCACTGCGGCAACTCAAGGGACGAAGCATCATCTTACACCCAAGAGCGCAAATGCGCCACCTGGGATTGCAGTCGGAGGCTGAACCCAGCCCCAGCGTTGTGGTGCGGTCGTGGTGGGGTGAGGGCGCCGGCGGCGGGGAGAGCGATCCCGGATCAGACGTCGGCGCACCGCAGGTCGGTCCGAAGACCGCCGGCCGGGGGCCGACGGTCCACGGACCCCGTGATTACTGGCCTTCCTGCGCGGATTCGCGGAGGCGTTGGCGCAGCATTTCGTGCAGTTCCTGGCGCAGACGGTCGCGCTCCTGGGCGCTCGTCGCCTGGCGCATCTGCTCGTGGAAGCGCAGCCGCTCCTGATCGGTGAGCATCTGCCCCAGCATGTAGGCGTCTCCGCTTCGCGGGCCGACGCCGTTGGGCCCCATGGCGACGCCCATCTGCTCGGCTCGCTCGCGGATCTGCCGGCGGTGCTCGGCGCGGATGCGGGCGCGTTCCTCCTCGGAGGCGGCCTGCTGCATCTGCTGCCGGAAGCGGGTGCGTTCCTCGTCCGTCAGGAGCCCCGAAGCCACGAGGCTGCTGGCGCTGTTCAGGTAGTCGCGGTCGCGAATGCGGTCCCGGTCACGATCCGGCACGCCGTCTCCGTCGAGGTCCAGCAGACGGTCGCGATCACGGATGCGGTCCCGGTCCTGGTCGGGCGTCTGGTCCCGATCCTGGTCCCGGATACGATCCTGGTCGGGCGTCGTCGGAACGGTCCGCGTCACCGGCGGCTGCGCCGGGGCGGGTTGGTTGCCGCGCGACTGGGCCTCGGCGCTCCCGGCCACGCCGGCCAGCAGGACGGCCGCCAGGGCCGTCGCGGAAATTGCGCTTGCTCGCATGAGAGTTCTCCGACCCGCCCAAGGATGTGTCGTTCGAGGAGCGACCCGGGCAGGCGTCGCGCCGCTCTCCACATTCATTCGTGCGGCGGAGGCGGCGGCCAGTCATTGATGCGCATCAAGCGGCGCCGCACAGGTCGCCCCCGAGCTGCGGTCGGACGTCGCACCGGAGGCTCTGGCCGGAAGACAGAACGATGGTCTTCCCCGGCGCGAACGGCGGCTCGACCTGACCTGGGTCAATGCGCTCGGGTGCGCGATCTGGCGCCAGACGTCTGGAGGCGCGTCGGAGCCGCGCCCGGCTCCGGCGGCCGTCTCTGCCGGGAGGAAAGGACCGCATGGACGCCCGACGCCTGACCGGATTGAGCAGCGTCGAGGCCGCGCGGCGTCTTGAGACGGTCGGTCCGAACGAAATCGGCGGCGGCGGCGGTCGTCCCCTGTGGCGCATCGTGCAGGAGACCCTGCGCGAACCGATGTTCCTGCTGCTGATCGGCGCGGCCGTCCTCTACCTGTTCCTCGGCGATCTCGGCGAAGGGCTGTTCCTGGCCTGCGGCGCGGTCACGGCGATCGGGCTGGTGATCGTGCAGGAGGCGCGCAGCGAACGCGCGCTCGCGGCGCTGCGCCAGCTGGCCCAGCCGCATGCGAGGGTGGTGCGCGACGGCGCCGAGATGCGGATTCCGGCGCGTGAGCTGGTTCCGGGGGACATCCTGCTGATCGGTGAAGGCGAGCGCCTTCCCGCCGACGGGGCGCTTGTCGCCGGCGACGTTCTCAGCGTCGACGAATCCGCCCTGACCGGCGAGTCTGCTCCGGTCGTCAAACGACCCGCCGTCGGAGACGAGGCGCTGGAAGATTCGCCGGAGCCCGGCGCCGGGGAGGGACCGTTCGTGTTCGCCGGCACGCTGCTGGTCCGGGGCCAGGGCGTGGTGCAGGTGGCCCGCACGGGGCAACGGTCCGCGCTGGGCCGGATCGGCGCCTCGCTGGCGGCGATCGACGACGAGCCCACGCCCCTCCAGAAGACGGCCGGCCGGCTGGTCGGGTTGCTCGGCCTGCTGGCGATCGCCTTCTGCGGGGTCGTCGCCGTCGCCTACGGGCTGCTGCGCGACGACTGGATCGGCGGGGCGCTGGCCGGCATCACGGTGGCGATCGCCCTGATCCCCGAGGAATTCCCCATGGTGCTGGCGGTGTTCCTCGCGCTCGGCGCCTGGCGTCTGGCGCGACACCGGGTGCTGGCGCGCCGCAGCGCCGTGATCGAGACCCTGGGCGGAGCCACGGTGATGTGCGTCGACAAGACCGGCACCCTGACGGAGAACCGGATGGAGGTGGCCCGGATCTGGGCGGACGGGACCGATCTGGCCCTGGAGGGCGGGGTCGCCCCGAAGGGCGCGGCGGCCGATCTTCTCCGCTACGCCGCCCTGGCGTCCGCGGTTCGCCCGGTCGATCCGATGGACCGGGCCGTGCATGCCCTGCGCGGCGATGCGGCCGGAGACGAGGCGCTCCTCGACCCGGAGCCCGAGCGGGCCTGGCCGCTGCGCCCCGAACTGCTCGCCGTGGTCCAGCTGTGGCGACTCCCGGGCGAGGCGCGCATCGCCGCCGCCAAGGGGGCTCCGGAGGCGATCTTCCGGCTCTGCCGCCTGCCCGAGGCGGAAGTCGCCCGTCTTCAGCAGGTCGTCGAACGCCATGCGGCCCTGGGCCTGCGCGTGCTGGGCGTGGCGTCCGCCCGCTCGGAGGGCCGCTTCGCCGACGAACCGCAGGACGTGGCCTTCCGGTTCGCCGGCCTGCTCGGCTTTATCGACCCCCTCAGGCCCGATGCGCCGGCGGCGCTGGAGGAGGCGCGCGGCGCCGGCATCGAGGTGGTGATGATCACCGGCGACCACCCGGCGACGGCCCTGGCCATCGCCCGCGCCGCCGGGTTCGATGTCGCCGCCCGGGTCATGACGGGAGAGGAGGTCGCCGCCCTGTCGTCCGACGAGCTGCGTCAGCGCCTGCGCCGCGTCCGCGTCTTCGCCCGCATCCTTCCGGAGCAGAAGCTGCGCATCGTCGAAGCCCTGAAGGCCGACGGCGAGGTGGTGGCGATGACCGGCGACGGCGTCAACGACGCGCCCGCCCTGGAGGCCGCCCATATCGGCGTGGCCATGGGCCGCAAGGGGACGGACGTCGCCCGGGAGGCGGCGGATCTGGTTCTGCTCGACGACAGTTTCGCGTCCATCGTCGGCGGGGTCCGGCTCGGCCGGCGGATCTTCTCCAACCTCCGGCGGGCGCTCACCTACATCACCGCCATCCACGTGCCGATCGCCGGCCTCGCCCTCGGGCCTATCCTCATGGGCCTGCCGCCGTTGCTGTTCCCCATGCACGTGGTGCTGCTGGAGCTGGCGGTCGACCCCGTCTGCTCGCTGGTGTTCGAGGCCGAGCCGAGCGACCGCGCCGCCATGCGGCGGCCGCCGAGACGCCCGGACGAGGCCCTGTTCGGACCCGCCCAGATCGCTTTCGCCCTGGTGCAGGGCGCCAGTCTGCTCGTCGGCGTGTTCGGTCTCTACCTCGGGGCGCACGCCGCCTTGCCGGGAGGCGAGGCGGAGGCCCGCGGGGCCGCCTTCCTCGCCCTGGTGGTCGGCAACCTGGCGCTCGCCCTCGCCGGGTCGGCGTCGTCCGGCCGCCTGTTCGCGCCGCACCGCACGATCTACTGGATGATCGTAACAGCGGTGGCCGTGGTCCTGACGGTGGTCCTGGCCGTCCCGCCCGTCGCCGCCCTGTTCGACGTCGCCGCGCCGGACGGAGAATGGCTGGCGCTGGCGCTGGCGACCGGCGTCGTCGGCGGCGGCTGGACGGGCGTCGTGTCCCTCGTCCGTCGACAGGTCGGGGCGACGGCGGCGACGGCGCATTGACGCCCTGCGCCGCCCCGGAAGACGACGCCCCGGAGGTCCTCCAACGATGCGAAGCGAAGACCGGACCGCATCCTGGTGCTGGAGCGGGGCGTGCTCGTCGGCATCCCGATCCTCGACGACCTCCTCCGCTTCGAACCGTAGCCAGCCGGGTCGGGCGGCGGATCCTTGCACCGTCGGCGAGGCTCCGCAGGCCTCAGCGGGTCGTGTTCGCGGGCCTGGCGGCGCGCTCCAGCCGGCGGATCTCGGCGTCGATCTGTTCCGGCGCGATCTCGCCCATGTGAGCCTTGGCCAGCCGCCCGTCCGCATGCAGGAACAGGGTCACCAGGATGCCGACGGTCCCGTAGTGCCGCGCCACGGCCTGCGTCCCGTCGAACAGCACGTGCTCGAGGGCCAGCTGTTCCGCCGCCAGAAAGCGGGCCGCCGTTTCGGGCGACTCGCCCTGGTTGACGAACAGGAAGCGGACGTCGGCGTTCCGGGCGGCCGCCGCATCCAGGGCCGGCATCTCGCGACGGCAGGGCGCGCACCAGGTGGCCCACAGATTGATCACCGTGGGCC
>Ga0154912_101_pt5 | contig 29507 bp, 27 predicted proteins | sample RifCSPhighO2_01_FD_105881 | JGI IMG/M metagenome (GOLD analysis project Ga0154912, IMG submission 105881) | Caulobacterales bacterium RIFCSPHIGHO2_01_FULL_70_19 | reverse complement strand
CCTCGCCGATCCGTCGGAGACGCGTCTCTGGTGGGCCGGCGCTCTGCTGCTCTTCGGCCTTCTGGGGAGGGTCCCGATGCTGCTTCTGCTCGGCCGCGGCGGCGGCAAGCGGGCCGACGCCCGGCGCGCCGCCCGCGCGTTCACCGTCGACGGCGCCGACGGCGCCCGGCTCCATGTCGAGCAGGAGGGCGCCGACGAGGGGCCGCTGCTGGTCTTCACCCACGGGTGGGGCCTGTCCGCCCGCATGTGGGCCGAGGCGCGGCGCGACCTCGGCGACCGGTACGGCCTGGTGTTCTGGGATCTTCCCGGGGCGGGACGATCCGGCCGGCCGCCCGCAGGCTACTCCATCGAAGGCTTCGCCGGGGACCTGCACGCGGTGGTCGACAGCCTGCCCCCGCACCGGCCCGTGGTGCTCGTCGGTCACAGCATCGGCGGCATGACGACGCTCACCCTGTGCGCCCGGCGCCCCGAACTGCTCAACCGGCGCGTCGTCGCCATCGCGCTGATGAACACCACCCACACCAATCCGCTGACCACCATGGCGCTCGCGGGCCTGTTCACCCGTCTGCAGCCGCTGGTGGAGGCGGCCTGCCGGCTCGAGCCGCTGGTCTCGCCGGTTACCTGGCTGATGAACTGGCAGGCCTACCTGAGCGGTGCGACCCACCTCGCCGCCCGCCTTGTCGGCTTCGGCGCCCGACCCACCCGCGAGCAGCTCGACCGGATTTCCCGGCTGCCGACCAAGACCTCCCCGGCCGTCCAGGCGCGCGGAAATCTCGCGATGATCCAGTGGTCGGTCACCGAACGGCTGGCGAGGATCGACGTGCCGGCTCTCGTTTTCGTCGGCGGGCGCGACCTGATCACAAAAGACCACGCGGGCGAGCACATCGCCGCCGCCTTGCCCCAGGCTCGGCTGGTGCGGGTCGCCGACGCCGGCCACATGGGACCGGTCGAACGGGCGGACGTCTACGACGAGCAGCTGTCGGACTTCGTCGGCTTCGTCGAACTGCTCCGCTCGCGGGCGGCGGCGGACGGCCGCTCCTTCCTGTCCCCCGAGCCGGCGCTTGCGCCTGCGCCGTCGGCCGCCGCCGACGCTGAAGAGGCCTCGCCCGCCGCCCCGGCGGCCGGAACCCCCCGAGGCGCCTGAGAGCCTCGCCGCCGGAACCGTCACGACGGCTCACGTTTTGTTACAACCTCGGCCTCGCCTTGCCGCGCCCGGCGCGCTAAGCGGGGCCACAGACCGCGGCCGGAGCGAGTCCGCCGCGACGAACCACGGCTCAGGGGCTGCTTGATGACTCAGTGGGTGTACGGCTTCGGCGGCGGTTCCGCCGACGGCGACGCTTCGATGAAGAACCTCCTCGGCGGAAAGGGGGCCAATCTCGCCGAGATGTCGGCGCTGGGCCTGCCGGTGCCGCCGGGCTTCACCATCACCACCGAGGCCTGCAACCACTTCTACCAGCAGGGTCAGACCTATCCGGCGGACCTGGAGGCGCAGGTGAAGGCCGGACTGGCCCGGGTCGAGGGGATCGTCGGCAAGACCTTCGGCGATCCGGAGAACCCGCTGCTCGTCTCGGTCCGCTCCGGCGCCCGCGCCTCGATGCCGGGGATGATGGACACGGTGCTGAACCTCGGCCTCAACGACCAGACGGTCGAAGGCCTCGCCGCCCTGTCCGGCGACCGCCGCTTCGCCCTCGACAGCTATCGCCGCTTCATCACCATGTACTCCAACGTCGTGCTCGGGCTCTCGCACGACGACTTCGAGGAGGTGCTCGACGATCACAAGGACCGGCTCGGCGTCACCGTCGACACCGACCTGACGGCGAAGGACTGGGAAAAGGTCGTCGCCGACTACAAGCAGGTGGTCGAGGACCGTCTGGGCCAGCCGTTCCCGCAGGATCCCCATGACCAGCTGTGGGGCGCCATCGGCGCCGTCTTCGCCAGCTGGATGAACGACCGGGCCAAGTTCTATCGCCGCATGCACGACATCCCCGAGAGCTGGGGCACGGCGGTGAATGTCCAGTCCATGGTGTTCGGCAACATGGGCGACACCTCGGCGACCGGGGTGGCCTTCACCCGCAACCCATCGACCGGCGAGGCGAAGCTCTACGGCGAGTTCCTGATCAACGCCCAGGGCGAGGACGTCGTCGCCGGCATCCGCACGCCCCAGTCGCTCACCCGGGCTGGCCGCGAGGAGATGGGCGAGACGGCCCCCTCGATGGAGGAGGCCATGCCCGAGGTCTTCTCCCAATTCGTCGAAGTCGTCGGGAGGCTGGAGTCCCACTACCGCGACATGCAGGACATCGAGTTCACGGTCGAGCAGGGGCGGCTGTGGATGCTGCAGACGCGCAACGGCAAGCGGACCGCCAAGGCGGCGCTCAAGGTCGCCGTCGACCTCGCCGCCGAGGGCGTGATCAGCGAGGAGGAGGCCGTCAGCCGCGTCGAACCCGCCGCCCTCGACCAGTTGCTGCATCCGACCCTCGACCCGAAGGCCGCGCGCGAGGTCGTAGCCGCGGGGTTGCCCGCCTCTCCGGGCGCCGCCACCGGAAAGATCGTCTTCGACGCCGACGAGGCCGAGCGCCTCAGCCAGCTGGGCGACGCCGTCATCCTGGTCCGCGAGGAAACCAGTCCCGAGGACATCCACGGCATGCACGCGGCGCGCGGCATCGTCACCGCCCGCGGCGGCATGACCAGCCACGCGGCGGTGGTCGCCCGCGGCATGGGCCGCCCCTGCGTCTCCGGCGCCGGCGAGATCCACATCGACGAGAAGGCGGGGTGCTTCACCGCCCGCGGCCGCACCTTCAGGGCCGGCGAGGTGATCACCATCGACGGCTCGAAGGGCGAGGTCATGGCCGGGGCCGTGCCGATGATAGAGCCCGAACTCACCGGCGACTTCCAGACCCTGATGGCCTGGGCCGACAAGGTCCGCCGCCTGAAGGTCCGCGCCAACGCCGAGACGCCGCTGGACGCGAAGACGGCGCGCGGCTTCGGCGCCGAGGGCATCGGCCTGTGCCGCACCGAGCACATGTTCTTCGACGACACCCGCATCGCCGCCGTGCGCGAGATGATCCTCGCCGACGACGAGGCCGGCCGCCGCGCCGCCCTGGCGAAGATCGCGCCGTTCCAGAAGTCCGACTTCGTCGAGCTGTTCACCATCATGACCGGCCTGCCGGTCACCGTGCGCCTGCTCGACCCGCCGCTGCACGAGTTCATTCCGCACTCGGAGGGCGAGATCGACGCCCTCGCCGCCGCGCATGGCCTGGACGCCGCCAAGCTGAAGCGGCGGGCCAGGGAGCTGCACGAGACCAATCCCATGCTCGGCCACCGCGGCTGCCGTCTCGGCGTGGCCTATCCCGAAATCTACGAGATGCAGGTGCGGGCGGTGCTGGAGGCGGCGCTGGAGGTGAAGAAGACCTCGGGCGTGGCTCCCATCCCCGAGATCATGCACCCGCTGGTCGCGCTGGGCCTCGAGATGAAGTTCCTGCGCGAGCTCACCGACCGCACCGCCGAAGCCGTTTTCGCCGAGGCCGGCGACCGCGTCGAATACCTCGTCGGCACCATGATCGAACTGCCGCGCGCCGCCCTGCGCGCCGCGGACCTGGCCGAGTACGCCCAGTTCTTCAGCTTCGGCACCAACGACCTGACCCAGACCACCTTCGGCATCAGCCGCGACGACTCCGGCCGCTTCCTGCAGGCCTACATGGACAAGGGCATCTTCGAGACCGATCCTTTCGTCCGCCTCGACCAGGAGGGTGTCGGCGACCTGATCCGCATCGCCGCCGAGCGGGGCAGGGGCGCGCGCGCGGGCGTCAAGATGGGCATCTGCGGGGAACACGGCGGCGACCCCGCCTCGATCGCCTTCTGCGAGACCGTCGGGCTCGACTACGTCAGCTGCTCGCCCTACCGCGTGCCGATCGCCCGTCTCGCCGCCGCCCAGGCGGCGCTGGACGCCCGCGCCGGGACGGAGCGCGAAAAGGACCGGTAGAGTCCGACGCCTCGAAAACGCCGCCGTTAAGTCACGATTGGCGTATCGACGTCTGTGTCTCAGTGTTCACACCCGCTTTCCAGATGTCATCGAGGTCTGGAACGGGCGTGGAGGCCGCCCATTTGTATCCCGCTGGATGGGGCAGGTCGCTGTTTCGGCGGCCACATCTGGAGGATACAGAAACAATGCGTAACGTTCTTCTCGCGACTGCCGCTCTTACTCTGATCGCCGCGCCCGCGATGGCGCAGGTCCCGACGTCGCCCGTCACCGGTTCGATCGGCTACACCCACTTCGACGGCGACCAGGGCAATCTCGGCGCGGTGACCGGCCGTCTCGGCTACCGCTTCAACCCCTACGTCGGCATCGAGGGCGAGGCTTCGGTCGGCGTCCAGGACGAGGACATCACCGTCGGCGGCGTCGACGGCACCCTCGAGCATGAATATGACGCCGCCGCCTATCTCGTCGGCACCGTGCCGGTGAACCCGAACCTCGAACTGTTCGGCCGCGTCGGCTACGGCACCACCTCCCTGAAAGCCGAGGTCGCCGGCGTGGACGTCAGCGAGGACGGCGAGAGCATCAACTACGGCGCCGGCGCCAACTGGTTTTTCGACGGCCAGAACGGCGTGCGCGCCGACTGGACCCGCCGCGACTTCCAGGATGACGCCGGCGAGGTCGACACCTACGGTCTCAGCTACGTGCGTCGCTTCTAAAGCGATACATTCCGGCCGCGACAAACGAGACTTCGCGGTGGAGACATTCGCGGCAAGCGCGACAAGCGCGAAAACGTCGTGAAACGGCAAGGCCCGCGACCCCGGTCGCGGGCCTCTTGTCGTACCGCGGAGATCGGACTCAGGCGACGCCGGGCTGCAGCGCCCAGCGCATGGACCCTTCGCCAAACGGGCGGAAGAACAGGTCCCGGTAGCGCTCGAACACCTCGATGACTCGGGCCGTCAGATCCTGGGCCACGGTCTCGCCCCGCTGGCGCTTGAGCGCCGCGACGCACTGGACGACATCGCGCTGGTGGGCCGAGCCCCCCATCCGTTTGAGCACCGCCGCGACGTCCTGCGCCAGCGGATCGATCTGGGCTCCCCATGGGGTCGTGTTCTGAGCCATTCGGGACACCCCCTTTGTTCTCGACACAGGCGAACGCCTCGCAAAAACTTCCGCCTGATGCAAGCTTCACCGCGAATTCGTGATCAAGGCGAGCGGAGCCGCGGCGCGCCAGGGGCGTTTTCGACCCCATGACCGGCCGACGCTCCGCCATCGCTCTCCCGTTCGCCCTGATCCTGGCCGCCTGCGGCGACGAGGCGACGAACCCGCCGACCGAGCCGGCCCCGCCGGTGATCACCCCCGAGGCGGCGGCCCCTCCGCCGAACGCTCCGCCCGAGGCGGGCGCGACCCTGCCCGGCGCGGGACCAGCCAGCTTCGTCGGCCGCTGGGCCGCGGACATCACCTGGTGTTCCAGCACGACCGGCGCCGAGCGGCCGATCGAGATCACCACCACGCGGTTCGAAGGCTATGAGAACAGCTGCTCGATCGACCGTATCCATGAGGAGGCGGGAGGCTACGACGCCACCCTGACCTGCGAGGCGGAAGGCATGACCGCGCAGGAGCGCGTCCGTCTGGCCGTCCAGGGCGACTCCCTGCGCCTCACCTGGCCGGACCGGAACGGCGCGGTGGTGCTGCTGACCCGCTGCGGCGCCGGGCTGCCTCCAGCGGAGGATTGAGCCCTAGGGATAGACGCCGACCTCCGCCAGACCGCTCCCGTCGCCGTCGGCCGTGAGGGCTGCTGTCGCCTGGTCGCCGGAGACGGTGAGGACCAGCCGATGGGTCCAGAGGGGAAAGATCGCGACGCCGTTCTCCACCGGTCGGGAGACGGTCATGACCACAGCTTCCTCGTCGTCGCGGCGGGCGAGGATCCGAAGGACGGCGGAGGTCGGGCCGAGGCGATACAGTTCAAGCCGCACTTCCATCGCGCCGATGAGGTCGCTTTCGGACTCCTCGACGGGCAGCGTGCTGGTGAAGCGGCTGAGGGGCGTCGCCGAACGATCGGTGGTGGTCAGCCAGCTGCGACCAGAGGACGGCCAGAGGCCTTCGTAACGTCCGCCGCGCCGGCGGAAGCAGGTCTGCTGGTCGTCCTGCCGGCCGAAGACGGTCAGAGCCGAGACCGGCATGCACCAGAAGGTGGACAGGCTGCGGGCGCCGATGGGCGAGGGGCGCAGAATCTCGACCCGATGTGCGACCGCGCCGGCGCGAATCAGGGGGTTCATGGAGCCTTCGAGCGCCACCTCGCGGGGGATGCGGCCGGTGCGCGCGTGGTGCATCTCTCCCGACGCCAGCACTCCGCCCCGGCTGACGGGCCCTGTCGTGACGACGAGAGCCTCGGGCCGGAGCCGGACGCCTCCGATGACGCCGGGCGTGGGCTGCACCGGCCCCGCGTCCTCCTCAACCTGGTCGCGCAGGGCGTGGGCCAGACCGCCCTCGTCCGCGAGGCGTTGGTCGACGGGCGGCGCGACCCTTTGCGACGTGGCCGTCACCGCGTCCAGGTAGCGGTTCGCCGTCAGGGTCAGCTCGAGGCCGTCGTAATTGTAGACCGCCGTCCGGCCGGTCATCGGCGCGTCGAGCGTCCGCAGGGGAATCTCGGCCGGACGCCGCGCGTCCAGTCCGGGCCCGATCAATCGCCGCGACAGGCGCATTTCACCGTCGCGGACCCGGACGAAGGAGACGACGTATGAGAACTCGCTCACCGGCTCCACGCTGGTGACCGACACCCGCGGCGCCCGATGGTCCATGTTGGAGAAGGTCAGGCTGCTCACCAGCCACCAGGGAGCGATGCCGTAGGGCGGCACACCGAGATTGGCCTGCCCGTCCGGAGTGTGGACCATGCAGACGGCCGCCGGGGACCAGCGGGACCCACGCCGCGATTCTCCGACGCCGCACCACGCCTCCAATTGATCGCTCTGCTCCGCCCGTCCGGCCGCGAAGCGCCGGCGAGTGACCAGGGTTCCGGCGGCCATCCGATGGTCTGGCGTGGCGATGGCGGCGTCCAGCCGGCCTTCCTCGACAAGCCGCAGCGGCGCGATCAGAAGCGGCTCGTCGCGACGTCCGCCTTCGCTGACCCTGGGCTCCCCGGACGGCTCAAGTCCGATCGCCGCCGTCGCCAGCCGTTCGGACAGGCCGGCCCGGGACGTCTGGCCGTCCAGCAGGGCTTCGAGGCCGGAGGGTGCGGGTTGCGGGTCCTGCGCCGCTGTCGCGCCCGGAGCGGCCGACAGGGCGAGGAGAGCGAGGAATAGGCGCATGATGTCCCCCAGGCACGATCGGGCCCGGGCCCGAACGCGCCTAGTTGAACAGGAAGTGCATCACGTCGCCATCCTTGACGACGTAGGCCTTGCCCTCGGCCCGCAGCTTGCCCGCCTCGCGCGCCCTCGCCTCACCCTGCAGGGCGACGTAGTCCTCGTAGGCGACCGTCTCGGCGCGGATGAAACCCTTCTCGAAGTCGGTGTGGATCACGCCCGCCGCCTGCGGGGCGGTGGCCCCGACCGGAATCGTCCAGGCCCGCGCCTCCTTGGGCCCGACGGTGAAGTAGGTCTGCAGGCCCAGCAGCTTGTAGGCCTCGCGGATCAGGCGGTTCAGACCCGGCTCCTCCAGGCCCAGACCCTCGAGGAACTCCTTCTGCTCCTCGTCGTCCAGCACGGCGATCTCGGATTCGATCTGGGCCGAGATGACCACCGAGTTGGCGTTGTCGCGCGCGGCCCGTTCGGCGACCCTGGCCGACAGCTCGTTGCCCTTGTCCGCCGAGGCCTCCTCGACGTTGGCGACATACAACGCCGGCAGCGAGGTCAGCAGCTGCAGCATGTGCCAGGCCTTCTCGTCCTCCTTCGACACCTCGGCCATCCGGGCCGGCTTGCCGGCGCGCAGCTGCTCGAGAGCCAGGTTGATCAGGCGCAGCGTCTGCTGCGCCTCCTTGTCGCCGCCCTTGGCCTTCTTCTCGACGTTGACCACCCGCTTCTCGAGGCTCTCGAGGTCGGCCAGCATCAGCTCGGTTTCGATGATCTCAAGGTCCGACACCGGGTCGATGCGGTTCTCGACGTGGGTGATGTCGTCGTCGACGAAGCAGCGGGCAACGAAGGCGACGGCGTCGCAGTCGCGGATGTTGGCCAGGAACTGGTTGCCCAGCCCCTCGCCCTTCGAGGCCCCGCGCACCAGGCCGGCGACGTCGACGAAGGTGATGCGGGCGGGGATGATCTCCTTCGAGCCGGCGATCTCCGCCAGCTTCTGCAGGCGCGGCTCGGGCACCGCGACGTCGCCGGTGTTCGGCTCGATGGTGCAGAAGGGGTAGTTGGCCGCCTGGGCCGCGGCGGTGCGCGTCAGGGCGTTGAACAGGGTGGACTTGCCGACGTTCGGCAGGCCGACGATCGCGACTTTCAGGGCCATGGTCTTGGGGAGGTTCCTCGTGAGCGCGTGCCCTTAGCCGGTCTGGACCGGTTTGTCAGGCTCGCCCGCGAGGCGCGGACTACTCGGCTTCGGGCTGGCGCACCCAGGCGGTGACCTTTGCGTCCGGCGCGCGCTCGAAATCGAGCGTCAGTTCGAGGCTGTCGCCTTCCTCGAGCGGTCCGGTCAGGCCCATGACCATGATGTGGTCGCCGCCCGGCTCCAGCTCGATGAGGCGTCCCTCCGGCAGCGACAGGCCGTTCTCCATCGGACGCATCATCATCATGCCGCTTTCCATGCGCGTCTCGTGCAGTTCGACGCGGCCGGCGCCGGTCGCCGTGACGGCGACCAGCCGGTCGTCTGCCCGGGCGGTCATGGTCAGGTAGCAGCCGGTCATCAGACGCCCGTTGGGGGTCGGCCGGCACCAGGCGTCGCCCACCGCCACCGGCTCCGCCGCCGCGCCACCCTTGCCGCCGTCGCCCGAGCCGCAGGCGGCGAGCACAAGAAGGACAGGGAGGGCGAGGGTCAGACGGGCCATGGGCGAATACCTCGGTCGTGTCGCGGGCCGCGCGCGTCGCGGCGTCAGGGGCCGCATAGCGCTCCCTGCGCCTTTCGCAAAGGGCGGCGCGCCGTCGCGCTTGGCGCTCGACAGCCTTTCCCGCGCGTGAGACGGTTCGACGCAACCGGAGAGCGCGAATGATCAACCTGAGGACAGCCCTTCTCGCGGGGGCGGCCCTGTGCGCGACGGACACGGCTCCGGCGACCGCGCAGGCGGTCCAGGACGGCGGCGGCGGCCCCCGCTCCGTCTCCCTGACCATCTACAACCAGAACATCGCCCTGGTGGAGGACGTGCGCTCGCTCGACCTTCCGGGCGGTCGGACGCGGCGCGAGTTCCCGGGCGTTTCCGCCGGCATCCGTCCCGAGACCGTCGGCCTGTCGGGCCGGGGCCTTTCGGTGGTCGAGCAGAATTTCGATTACGACCTGCTGACCCCCGACAAGCTGATGCAGTCCGCCGTCGGCGAGGAGATCGGCATTGTCCGCACCAATCCCGGCAACGGAGCGCAGGAGACGCAGCGCGCCACCGTGCTCGCCGCCAACCAGGGCGTGGTGCTGGAGGTCGACGGCCGTATCGAGGTGCTGCGCGACGACGGCGTGCCCACCCGGGTCATCTTCGACGAGGTGCCGTCCAACCTGCGCCCGCGCCCGACCCTCAGCGTCACCCTCGACGCCGAGGGCGCCGGTCGCCGCGATGTAACCCTGACCTATCTGACCACGGGGCTGCAGTGGAAGGCCGACTACGTCGCCAGCTTCGACGAGCGGGCCGGCACGCTCGACCTGACCGGCTGGATCACCCTGACCAACCAGTCCGGGACCAGCTTCACCGACGCCGACACGCGGGTGGTGGCCGGCGACGTCGCCCTGGTCCACGAGGCCGATCCCTACGGCCGCTCGTACCCCCAGCCGCCCCGGCCGCCGGTGCGCGGGAACGGCGTCGAGAGCGGCGGCGCCCAGGGTCTCGCCGACGTCTACGTCTACCCGCTGCCCGAGCCGGTCACCGTCGCCAACAACCAGACCAAGCAGGTCGGCCTGATCGACGTCTCCGACGTCCCCGCGTCGAAACGCTACCTGTACGAGGCCGCGGGGTTCGAGACCCAGACCGAACCCGTCGCCGCCGAGGTGGCCGTCGTCTTCTCGAACAGCCGCGCCGCCGGGGTCGGTTCGCCCCTGCCGGCCGGCGTCGCGCGCGTCTATGTCGATGACGAGAACGGAGAGCCCCGCTTCATCGGCGAGGACCGGGTGGTCCACACCCCGACGGGCTCGGACATCATCATCACCACCGGCCAGGCCTTCGACGTGACGGTGCAGCCGCGGGTGGTCTCCAGCCAGGCGGCGCCCAAGCCGGCCTACTACCGCTGGCGAACCCGCTTCGAGATGGAATACACCGTCCGCAACGCCCGGCCGACGCCGGTCGTGGTCGAGGTGCGCCAGCACGGGCTCGGGCGCGACACCCAGCTGCAGGACCAGTCGATCGAGGGCGAACTGCTCGACGACGACACCGTCATCTGGCGCGTGCCTGTGCCGGCCAACGGCGAGACGGTGCTGACCGCCGACGTGATCACCGGAGGCTGAGGCGGGTGCGCCGGCTCGCCCTCGTCGCCGCCCTGCTCATCCTCCCCGGCGCCCCGGCCCGGGCCCAGGTCGAGGTCGTATCGCCCGGTCCCGAGCGCGCGGCCGTCGTCGTCTACCGCGACCGCCCGGTGAACACCGCCGAGCTGCTCGAGCGCTCCGGCCAGCCCTGGGAGCGGCTGGACCGGGAAGGCCTCGCCCTGATCGTCGAGACCCGCACGGTGGATCTGCCGGCGGGGGAGGCGGTGATCCGCTTCCGCGGCGTCGCCACGGGCATCGCGCCGCAGACGGCGGTTCTCGACGGCCTGCCGGCGCGAGTGGTGGAGCGCAACACCGACTTCGACCTGCTCAGCCCCGGCTCGCTGATCGAGCGCTCGGTGGGGGAGGTGGTGCGGGTGGTGCGCACCAATCCGGCCACCGGCGAGCGGGTGGAAAAGGCCGCCGTCCTGCGCGCCGGACCGGCCGGGACGGTGCTGGAGATCGACGGCCGGCTGGAGGCGCTGGACTGCTCCGGCCTGACCGAGCGCATCGTCTTCGACCGCGTGCCCGAGGGGCTGGGCGACCAGCCGGTGCTGTCGGTGCGGACGCGGGCCGGGACGGGGGGGCGCCACACCGTCACCCTCGCCTATCTGGCCACGGGCCTGCAGTGGTCCGCCGACTACGTCGCCCGCGTCTCGCCGGACGGGGAGACGCTCGACCTCGCCGGCTGGATCACCCTCGCCAATTTCGGCGGCACGGGCTTCCCGGCCGCCCCGGTGCAGGTCGTCGCCGGCAACCTCAACCGCGACGACGACACCGCGCCGGTCGAGCCGGTCGAGGTGCGGCGCAGCCCTGCCTGCTGGCCTCTGGACACGACGACAGGCTCTGATGAAATCGGCGCGGTCGTGGTGACGGGGCGTCGGACGGCTGTCGGCGCAGTGGCTGGCGCGCCGGCGGCGTGGGCCGCTGAAGAGACGGATGTCGGCGAGATCGTCGTCACCGGCAGCCGCATCGTCCGCCTCGGCGAACTCGGCGACTACAAGATCTACACCCTGCCCGAGCCCACCGACGTCCTCGCGCGCCAGACCAAGCAGGTGCAGTTCATCGAGCGGGAGAACGTCCGTTTCAGCCGGGTCTACTCGGCGGGCGTCGAGGTCGGGAACGACGCCGATCCCGTGATCCCCCGGCTGTTGCTGCGCCTCCGCAACGAGGAGGGCGACGGCCTCGGCCTGCCGCTGCCCGGGGGCGGCGTGACCCTGATGGAGACCGCCGGCGGCCGCAGCCTGTTCGCCGGCCAGGCGCGCTTCGAGGACAAGGGAATCGGACTGCCGGTCGAACTGTCTTTCGGCGAGGCCATGGGCCTGACGGTCGCGCAGGAGACGGTGGAGGACGAGGTGATCGAGCGGCGCGACTGGCGCGACCTGCATCGGGCGACCGTCGAGGTCGTCGTCCGCAACGACAAGTCGGCCCCGGCGGCGCTCGAGATCGTGCCCATGGAATGGTCCCTCGGCGACTTCCGCATCATCCGGTCGGATCGCCGCCACGTCGTCACCGACGGCGGCTACCCCGCCTGGCGGCTGACCGTTCCCGCCTGTGGCGAACAGACCCTGCGCTACACCATCCAGTACGAGGACTAGCCGCCGCGCGCCGCGTCCTGCGCCGCCTGGCGCGGGCTGAATTTCGGGGCCGGGGCCAGTCGCATCACCTCGGCCTGGTAGCGGTCGTCGTCGCCGGCGAGGGCGAAGGGCAGGGCGTCGGCGCAGGCCCCGAGCAGGGCGTCGACCCACGGCTGGTCGGCCTTGTGGAAGTCGCCCAGCACATAGCCGTGCACCAGTTCCGGCCGCCCCGGGTGGCCCACCCCCAGGCGGGCGCGACGGAAGTCCGGCCCCAGCTGGCTGATCAGGCTACGCACCCCGTTCTGCCCGGCCGCGCCGCCGCCGGTCTTCATCCGGAAGCGACCGGGCGCGAGGTCGATCTCGTCGTGGAAGACGATGATCTCGCCCGGCGGGATCTTGTAGAAGCGGGCCGCCTCGGCGACCGCCCGGCCGCTTTCGTTCATGTACGTCTGCGGCTTCATCAGCAGGACCTTCACGCGGCCCTTGGGCGTCTCGACCTCGCCTTCGCGGATCACCGACTGGAACTTGGCCCGCTCGGGCCCGAACGACCAGCGCCGCGCGATCTCGTCGGCGGCCATGAAGCCGATGTTGTGGCGGTTCTTCTCGTACTTCGGGCCCGGGTTGCCGAGGCCGGCGAGGATGATCATGGGCGGCGGGCTCCGGATATGGAAACGGCCCCCTCCGATACCGGAAGGGGCCGCTCCGAAGAACAGTCGATCGGGAGGATCAGCCTTCCGAGGCTTCGTCCCCGGCCTGCTCCGAAGCCGGAACCTCGGCCTCGGCGGCGGCTTCCGCCTCCTGGGCCTCGTCGGCCGCAGCCGAGATGGCCGCCGAAGAGGTCTTGATCGAGGCGATCACGAAGTCGCGGTCCGCGATGGTCGGCTCCACATCCGCCGGCACCTTCAGGTCCGACCAGCGGATGGTGTCGCCCAGCTTGTGGCCGGCCAGGTCGACGATCAGGTCTTCCGGGATGTGGTCGGCGCGGACCTTCACCTCGACCGCGTGGCGGACGACTTCCAGCGAACCGCCCTGACGGAAGGCCGGGCACTGGTCTTCGTTGATGAAGTGGACCGGGATCTCGATCTTGATGGTCTGCTTCTCGTCGACGCGCATCAGGTCGAAGTGCAGCGGACGGTCGGTGACCGGGTCGAACTGGACGTCGCGGGCGATGACCGGCTGGGTCTCCTCGCCGTACTTCAGGGTCACCAGGTGGCCCAGCAGCTTGCCGGTGTAGAGCGACTTGCGGAAGTCCTTCTCGTTCACCGAGATGGCCACCGGGGCCTTGTCGCCGCCGTACAGGATGCCCGGCACCATGCCGGCGCGGCGGGTCGCGCGGGCGCCGCCGGTGCCCACGCCGTCACGGACGTCGACGTTCAGAATGATCTCGGCCATCTGGCTCGCCTCAACAAACAACGGAAACGCCGCGCCAACCTGAGTGGCCCGCGCGGCGGGGTCGTGAAACCCTCGAATTCAGGAGCGCGGGCTATTACACGCTGGCGGGCCCGGACGCAACCGTCGGGAACGCCGGCGCCCGCGCGCCCGCTCAGCGGCCGCTGTCGAGCGTCGCTGTTGCGGCGGTGGAGGCGGCGGCCGCCTCGGCGGCCACCGGCTCGGACGTTCCCGCATCGACGCCGGCGACCAGCGTCGGCGACACCTCCAGCGGCGCCGGCGCGATCATCTGGGTCGTGCAGGTCGACAGGTCGCGGGCGATGTGACGCCCGACGCAGAACATGTCCTCATAGCTGGGTCGCGACGCCGCCAGGCACTGGAACAGCATCAGCTTGGACATGTTGAGGCAGAACTCGCTGCCCTGCTCCACCGTCAGGGCTTCGGTATAGGGACGGGCCTCTTCGCCGCCTGCGCCCAGGGCGGCGAGGGCGGCCAGCGCCAGCGAGCGCACCACCGCGGGGGTGTAGGGCGGGCGAACGGTCGCTGCGGCGGGGTTCAGGCCGGCGCCGGAGTTGGCGGCGGCGAACAGGCGGGCGGCCTCCTCCGCGGACGGCAGCATGCTGGCGGCGGACAGCGTCTTGGCCCCCTCCAGACGCTGCTCCCGGTTGGCGATATGCGTCACCGCCCAGCGGCGGCGCGGGTCGTTGCGCTCCTGGATCTTGTAGGCGTCGTTCTCGACCGCCTCGGCGATGACCAGCATGGCGGCGGCGTCCTGGCCCAGGGTGCCGGCGATCAGACCGGCGGCCGCTTCCGCGCCGGGCAGGGCGGCGGCCGTGGCCGGATCGGCGATGATGCGCGCGACCATCTCCTCGCGGATGGTCGGATCGACCGCGTACTGGCGAACGCCCTGGACGAACTCCGGCGACTGCAGGGCGAGGATCGACCCGTAGGCGATCATGCCGCGCGACAGCTGGGCCGGGTCGTAGGCCGCGCCGCGACGGATCGCCGCCTGGATCGACTCCGCATCCTGGAAGCCGCCCGCAGGGATGCTTCCCGCCTCGCGCAGGAAGGCGACGTAGATCGAAGCGGCCTCGGCCACGCCCTCGTTGAGCGACACAGCCGGCGGCGGAGGCGGCGGCGGGGGCGGCGGGGGCGGCGGTTCGTCCGTGGCGCAACCAGCGAGGACGGCGGCGGCGGCGACGGCCGCGAACGCGAGGCCGCGGCGCATGTGACCCTGGAACATACTGACCCCCAGCAACCCGGCGCCGGTCCGGCGCGGATCTGTGACTGACGGCCCTTATACCGCGAGAAAAAGGGTTGGCCGAGAGTTAATCCTGCCGGGCGAACCAGGTCGCCGCGACTCGCCGGCTAGTCGGCGCCCGTGTTGAGCCGCTCGGTCAGCGAGCGCGCCGGCGCGCCCGGCGGCGGCGGGATCGGCGTCCGGGCGGGGCTCGCGGCCGCCGCCGGGGCTATGGCGGGCGCCGGGGTGATGCGTGGCGCGGGCGGCGCGAACTCCGGATCGGGCGCGATCACAATTCTGGGAGCCGGCGGCTCCTCGACCACTTCGGTGGTGGTCAGGCCCGAGACGGTCACGATCGCGGCGGGCAGGGCGGCCCCCCGCGTGCAGGTGGAGAGATCGCGCACCACGTGCCGGCCGAGGCAGAAGATGTCCTCGTAATTGGGCCGCGACGCCGCGAGACACTGAAGCAGGTTCAGCTTGGCCATCTGCATGCAGGTGCGGCTGGTCCAGTCGAATTGCAGCGCGTCGGTGTTCGGCCGGGCGTTCTCGCCCGCGGCGCCGAGGGCGGCCAGGGCGGCCAGCGCCAGCGCGTTCTCGACGGCGGGCGGGTAGGGCGGGGCGCGTCGGCCCTCCCGGGTGGCCAGGCCGGTCCCGTCATGGGCCGCGGCGAACAGCCTGGCCGTCAGCGCGGCGGGCGGCAGCATCGCCTCTCCGGCGCCGTGAGCGGCCGCGAGACGCCCCGGCCGGTCGGCGACCTGGGTCACGGCCCACCCCCGCCGGGGGTCCCAGGGATTCTGGATGTTGTAGGCGTCGTTCTCGATCGAATTGGCCGCGCGGCTGAGCGCCTCCACGTCCGTCTGCAGGCTGGCGATGATCAGTCCGGCCGCCGCATCCGCGCCGGGCAGCCGGGAGGCGCGCTTCGGGTCGGCGACGATCTCGTCGACGATCCGCCGACGGGTCGATTCCGGGGTGTTGAACCCCCGGACGCCCTGCACGAACTCGGGCGACTGCAACGCCAGGATCGAGGCGTAGGCGATCAGTCCGCGCGACAGCTGTTCCGGGTCGTAGCTCGAGGCGCGGGCGAGGGCCGCCTGGATGGCCTGCGGACTTTCGAAGCCTCCCTCGATGGTCGCCATATCCCGGGCGAAGGCGATGTAGACGGCGGCGGAGTCGGCCACGGACTGGTTCAGCGCCACCGGCGGCCCCTGCAGGGCGATCTCGGCGGCGATGCGCTCGGCTTCCGCCCGGGCTTCGGCCTCGACCTGCGCGGTGGGCGAGGCGCAGCTCGCGACGATCGAGGCGGCCGCCAGGGCGGCGAGACTCAGACTGGCGCGCAGCATAGCCGGTCGCATCGGAACTCCTCTCAAGGCCGGCGTCATCAACGCCCCCGTTCCGGGCGGTAATGGGGCGAAGGCGAAGCCGTTCCGAAAAAGCTCAGTCGAACAGCTTGGACACCGACTCCTCGTTGGCGATCCGCCGGATCGCCTCGCCGATCAGCGGCGCCACCGAGACGACCCGGATCTTTCCGCAGTTCGTCACCTCGTCCGGCTGCTCGATGGAGTCGGTGATGACCAGCTCCTTGAGCGGCCCGTCGGTGACCCTCTGCACCGCCGGACCCGACAGGACGCCGTGGCTGATGTAGGCCGAGACCTCGACGGCGCCCTTTTCGATCAGCGCCTGGGCGGCGTTCACCAGCGTTCCGCCCGAATCGACGATGTCGTCGAACAGGATGCAGCGGCGGCCCTCGACGTCGCCGATGATGTTCATCACCTCGCTCTCGCCGGCCTTCGGACGGCGCTTGTCGACGATGGCCAGATCGGCGTCCAGCCGCTTGGCCAGCGAGCGGGCCCGCACCACGCCCCCGACGTCGGGCGACACGATCATCAGGTCGTCGCCCCGGCGGTAGTGCTCCTTGATGTCCTGGGCCAGCACCGGCGTCGCGACCAGGTTGTCGGTGGGGATGTCGAAGAAGCCCTGGATCTGTCCGGCGTGAAGATCCATCGTCAGCACCCTGTCGGCGCCGGCGCGGGTGATCAGGTTCGCCACCAGCTTGGCCGAGATCGGCGTGCGGCCGTCGGTCTTCCGGTCCTGACGGGCGTAGCCGTAGTAGGGCACCACGGCCGTGATCCGCTTCGCCGAAGCCCGCACCAGGGCGTCGGTGATGATCAGCAGCTCCATCAGGTTGTCGTTGGCCGGATAGCTGGTCGACTGGACGACGAAAACGTCCTCGCCGCGGACGTTTTCCTCGATCATCGCGAACACCTCGTTGTCCGCGAACCGCTTCACCTGCGCCCGGGTCAGGGGCATGTCGAGGTGGCTGGCGATCGCCCGGGACAGGGTCCGGTTGGAGTTGCCGGAAAGCAGCTTCATGGCCGGTCATCCTTTCGCCGTCATCGCCCGGCGACATGCCGCGGAGCGCTGGCGCGCTTCATAACAGGGGACGGCCGGGCCACAAGGCGCGGCCCGCGTTTTTGCAGCTTCGGGGCGGCATTGGCGCGAGCTTGTCCGCTGGTGTAGAGATCGCGTCTCGTTTCCGGGGGCGCCGACGGGAGGTTGCCCGCCGGCCTGCAAGTTGAGGTCGTCCTTGTCTGCTTCGAAGTTCCGCACCGGCCTGATCCTTTCGGCCGTGGCCGTCTCGGCCCTGACGATCTCCGCCTGTTCGGGTCGCGGCAATCGCCCGCGACTGGCCTACGAGGAACGTCCGGTCGAGGCCCTCTACAACACCGGCTACCAGCGCCTTGAATCCCGTCGCTGGGCCGATGCGATCGACTACTTCCAGGAGGTCGAGCGTCAGCATCCATATTCGGAGTGGTCGCGCCGCGCGATCCTGATGCAGATCTACGCCTACTATCAGAGCAACAACTACGCTGACGCCATCGCCGCGGCGGATCGCTTCATCGCCCTGTTCCCCGGCAATCCCAGCGCCCCCTACGCCTTCTACATGAAGGCCCTGTGCAACTTCGAGCAGATCACCGACGTCGGCCGCGACCAGGGCTACGCCCAGGCGGCGCTGGAGGGCCTGCGGGACGTGGCCCGGCGCTATCCCGGCACCCCCTACGCCATCGACGCCACGGTCAAGATCGACATGGTCAACGACCAGCTGGCCGGCAAGGAGATGTCGATCGGGCGCTACTATCAGCGCGCCGGTCAGCCGCTGGCGGCGATCAACCGTTACAAGGCCGTGATCGACAACGAGGCCTACCAGCGCACCTCCCACGCTCCTGAAGCCCTCTACCGGCTCGTGGAGGTCTATCTCGGCCTCGGGCTGAAGGACGAGGCCACCCGCAACGGCGCGGTCCTCGGCCACAACTATCCGGGCAGCCCTTGGTACGCGGAAGCCTACGCCCTGCTGACCGAGGAGGGCTCGCGCCCCGACGTCGAGCCCACCGGGCAGCGCGAGAGCTGGCTGCGCCGGATCATTCCGGGCTGACGTTTCCGATATGTTCCGCTAGCCTCGGCCTTGCCGGGGGCGGTCGTTGCTTCGCATCCTCCGGCGTCGTCGGAGACCGATTCGTCTTGTCCAGTCCGCCTGATCGCCCCTCCGGCCTTTCCGTTCCCCCGCGGAGGCGTCCGTGCTGACGGCCCTGTCCATCCGCGACATCGTGCTGGTCGACGCACTGGACCTCGAGGTCGAGAGCGGGCTGACCGTGCTCACCGGCGAGACCGGCGCGGGCAAGTCGATCATCCTCGACGCCCTGGGCCTGGCGCTCGGCGCCCGCGCCGACGCGGGGCTGGTCCGGGCGGGCGCGAAACAGGCCTCGGCCACCGCCGTCTTCGCCGCCCCGGACGATCCGGGCCTGATCGGATTGATTTCGGACAAGGGCTTCGAGGTCGCGCCCGGCGAAGAGCTGATCCTGCGCCGCACCCTGACCGCCGACGGCCGCAGCCGCGCCTTCGTCAACGACCAGCCCGCCGGCGTCGCCGCCCTGCGCGAGATCGGCCAGGCCCTCGTCGAGGTGCACGGGCAGCATGAGACCGTCGGCCTGCTGGACTGGAAGACCCACCGCGCCCTGCTCGACGCCTACGGCGGTCTTCAGCCGCAGCTGGACGGCGTCGCCCGCGCCGCGGAGCGGCTGAAGGCGGCCGAGCAGACCGTGGCGACCCTGAAGGCCGAGGCCGCCGAGGCCGCCGCGCGCGCCGGGGAGCTGGCGGACAACCTCGCCGATCTGGACGCCCTCGACCCCCAACCGGACGAGGAGGCGGAACTGGCCGGCGAACGCGCCATCCTCGGCGCCGCCGAGAAGGCCATCGCCGACCTTTCGGACGCGCGCGCCCAGCTGGGCGGCGACAAGCTGGCCCGCAACCTCGCCGCCGCCCTGCGCGCGGTCGAGCATGCCCGCCAGCGCGCGGGACAGGCGGGCGCCGAGCCCGATCACCCGATCCTCCAGCGCCTCTCCGCGGCGGCGGAGGCGATCGATCGCACCCTGGTCGAGGCCCAGGAGGCCGTCGCCGCCGTCGACGCGGCGGCCGACGCCTTCGACTTCGAGCCCGGCCGCCTGGACAAGGCCGAGGAGCGGCTGTTTGCCCTGCGCGCCGCGGCCCGCAAGCTGAACACCTCCGTCGAGCTTCTGCCGGTGCTGCGCGTCCGCTTCCGCGAACAGCTGCGCCTGATCGAGGACGGGGCGGAGGCGATCACCGCCGCCGAGCGCGCGGCTTCCGCGGCCCGGGAGGCGTACGACGTCGCCGCGACCCTGCTGACCTCCGCCCGGGAGGCCGCCGCAGGGCGGCTGACGGCCGCGGTGATGGAGGAACTGGGCCCCCTGAAGCTGGAGCGGGCCCGCTTCCGCGTCGCCTTCGAGCCGGTGGCCGAGGGCCGCCGCGGCCCGCTCGGCGTCGAGACGGTCCGCTTCGAGATCGCCACCAACGCCGGCACGGCCTTCGGCCCGCTCGACGCCATCGCATCGGGCGGAGAGCTGGCCCGCTTCGCCCTCGCCATGAAGGCGGCGCTGGCCGGCCGCGAGGACCAGCGCCAGCCGGTGATGATCTTCGACGAGGTCGACCAAGGCGTCGGCGGCGCGGTGGCCGAGGCGGTCGGCGTGCGCCTGCAACGGCTTTCGCAGGGCGCCCAGGTGCTGGTCGTCACCCACAGCCCGCAGGTCGCCGCCCGCGGCCATGCCCACTGGAAGGTGCGCAAGTCGGACGCCGGCGGGCTGACCACCACGACCGTCGACACCCTCGACGAGAGCCGGCGGCTGGAGGAGATCGCCCGCATGCTGTCGGGCGCCGTCGTCACCGACGAGGCGCGGGCCGCGGCGAAGGCCCTGATCGGCTAGGGAGGGGCTCAGGCCCCTTGCAGCACCTTGCGCAGCTGCGGATGCAGGTCGGCGTTGGCGGCGAGGATCTGCTTGCCCGTCTTGGCGTCGACGTCGGCGTCGATGGAGGTGACCATGCCGCCCGCCTCGGTGACGAACAGAAGGCCCGCCGCCACGTCCCAGGGCTGCAGGTTGCGCTCGTAGTAGGCGTCGTACCGCCCCGCCGCGACCCAGGCGAAGTCCAGCGCCGCCGAACCCAGACGGCGGATGCCCGCCACGCGCTGGCCCACCGCGTGGATGTCCTTGATCGCCTGCGCATGGCCGGTCTTGCCGATGAACGGCAGGCCGGTGGCGATCAGGCTCTCCGACAGGTCCTTGCGACCCGCCACCCGGATGCGGGTGTCGTTCAGGTAGCAGCCCTTGCCCTTCTCGGCCCAGAACATCTCGTTCATGACCGGATTGTAGGTCACCCCGGCCACGATCTCGGAGCCGCCGTCCGGGGCGAAGCGCTCGAGCGCCACGGTGATGGCGAAGTGCGGCATGGCGTGGACGAAGTTGGTCGTTCCGTCGATCGGATCGACGATCCAGCGGTGCGACTTGTCGGTGCCCTCGATCAGGCCGCGCTCCTCGCCGAGGAAGCCGTAGCCGGGCCGAGCCTTGGTCAGCAGCTCGAACAGGGTCTGCTCGGCCTTAAGGTCCGCGGCGGTGACGAAGTCGCCCGGGCCCTTGCGGGACATCTGCAGGTTCGCCACCTCGCCGAAGTCGCGCAGCATGGGCCGCGCCGTCTTGCGGACCGCGTCCATCATCACTTGCAGCAGGGCGGAGGCGAGGGCCATGGGAATCTCCTGGTCCGCAAGTCCTGAAAAGGCGCGCAGCCCGGACAGGCGGAGAAGTTCAAACGCTGGACGGCCCCGATGGAGCCGGAAGGATCAGTCGGCGCGGCGGACGTATTCGCCCGTGGTCGTATCGACGACGATCTTCTCGCCGGCCGACATGTACGGCGGGATCATGATGCGCACGCCGTTGTCGGCGATGGCCGGCTTGTAGGACGACGAGGCGGTCTGGCCCTTCACGGTGGGCTCGGTCTCGGCGACGGTCAGGGTCACCTGCTCGGGCAGCTCCAGGCCGATCGGCCGGCCCTCGTGCATCTCGATGACCACCTTCATGCCGTCCTGCAGGTAGGGGATGCGCTCCTCGCCCACCCACTCCTTCTGCAGCTCGATCTGCTCGTAGGTGGCGTCGTCCATGAACACCAGGGCGTCGCCCTGCTCGTACAGGTACGAGAAGTCCTTCTGCTCCAGCGTGACGCGCTCGACCTTGTCTTCCGAGCGGAAGCGCTCGTTCAGCTTGTTGCCGGTCTCGAGGTTCTTGGCCTCGACGTTGGCGAAGGCGCCGCCCTTGCCCGGCTTGACGTGGCTGGCCTTGGTGACGACCCAGAGGCCGCCGTTGTGTTGCAGGACCATGCCGGGCTTGATGGTGTTGCCGTTGATCTTCATGGAATCTCGGAGGTCTGGAGGCGCGGGCGTCCGACCGTCCGGCGCGCGCGAAATCGGGCGCAGTCCCTAGAGGAAGCCGGGTTCCGAGGCAAGGCGGCCCCTCGCGCGGCTTCAGTGCAGCGTCGGCTGCTCCTCGACCTTTTCCTGCACCGTGTTGGCGATCCGCACCCCGCTGCCCAGCGGCGCGGCCCACTGGCCCGCCTTCAGGTCGACCCTGCGCGCCTCGTGGGCGAAGGCGGCCGCCATGCCGGCCGACGACATCGCGGCGGCGATCTGCAGGCCGCGACTGGCCGGGCGCAGGGCGATCCATACGGCGTTCAGCGCCTGGGCGGCGGTCCAGAGGCCGATGGCCCGGCTGCGCGCGCCCGCCGGCGGGGCGTTCCACACCCGGAGCGCCGACAGGGTGGTGGCCGAGAACACCGCCGGCAGGATCAGGCTCAACGCCCCGCGCGGCCGCTCGGTCACGGGCTTTCCGCCGTCCGCCGCGTGCAGCGGCTGCGGCCGGATGGCGCGCCGGGCGAGGGTGGTGGCGGCGAAGGCGAAGCCCACGGTCAGCAACGCCCCCAGCAGCACATGCCCGGGATGGCGGCCCTCCGCGTTCAGCAAGTCCGCCGCCGCGTCCTTCGCACTGTCCACGGCCTCGTCGATCGCAACCATCCGGCTCTCCTCTTCCGCCCCGGAACAATGATGGGCGGGAGGGCCGGTTCCGAAATCGCCATGGGACGCGCTCTGGTTGCGCGACGGCCCGGATCACGCCTACGTTTCCCCGGCTCGTTCCGGGGGGAATGGATGACGTCGCGCAGACTGTGCCAACTTTCGGCCGCCTTGCTGGCGGCGCTGACGTGGTGGGTGTGCGTCTCCCGGCCGGGCGTCCTCGGGGACGAATTCGTCGCCGGGATCATCGGCATGTTCGGGTTCCTGACCCTGCTCCTCTTTGGAGTGATGTTTCTGGCGCTTCGGGGGGCGACCGGGGGTAGCGTGAGGTACTGGACGATGGGTGCGCCGGATCAGGTCCGCCCGATCGGCTGCATGATCCTCGCTACGAGCGTCGCGATCGTGGGGGGATACGTCCTTCTCGCCGCGTTCGACGCCACTGAACCGCTGTGGCTGACGGTGGCTTACCTACTCATGAGCGTGCTTGTTCCGGCCGCTTTTCTCGTCTCGAGGCGAGTTCGCTGGCCAGCCCGCACCAGAAGGCCCGATGGGCTCTCTACGATTCTCGCCGTTGTCGCGGCGCTCGGCTTGGTGGCAGCCTGGACGTGGAGAATTTCATCCTTGCCGTCTGACGGGTTTGATCCTCCCTCCACGGCGACGGTTCTTTTCGTGTTTCCTGCGACGATTGTCGGCTCGTCCATGGAGGAGCTCGTGTTCAGGGTTCTGCTGCTGACGGCCCTGCTCGACCGGCTCGGCTCCCGGTTGGAGGCGGTCTTCCTGTCGGGCGTCGCATTCGGACTGATGCATGTGCCCGGCGAACTCATTCAGCCTGTCGTCGATTTGGACTGGGGGTTCTTCAAAGCGGTCGTGCACGACTATGCGCCCAAGTTCCTCGTGCAGGTTTGGCTGGGGCTGTTTCTCGGCGTGCTTTGGCTCAGGACAGGGTCGATCATCCTGATCTCGGCCGTTCACACGCTGCTGAATCTTGCCGTGGACTTCGCCGTCGGCCTCTAGTTCCCCGTCGCGCTCTTGTCCGGCGCGATCTCGGTCATGGCCGACTGCAGGTAGTTCTGCTCGCCCAGCTGTTCGATCAGCTTGTGCTGGGCCTCGAGGAAGTCGATGTGCTCCTCGGTGTCGGCGAGGATCTCGGTCAGGATCTGCCGGCTGACGTAGTCCTTGGCCGCCTCGCACTGGGCGATGCCGGCGATCTGGGCGTCGCGCCCGCCCAGCTCCAGCGCCAGGTCGGCGCCGAGGCATTCGAACACGTTCTCGCCGATCTTCAGCTTGTGCAGGTCCTGAAGGTTGGGCAGGCCGTCGAGGAAGAGGATGCGCTTGATCAGCTTGTCGGCGTGTTTCATCTCGCCGATCGACTCGTCGTAGACGATCTGGCCCAGGTGCTTCAGGCCCCAGCTCTCGAACATCCGGGCGTGCAGGAAGTACTGGTTGACCGCGGTCAGTTCGTTGGTCAGCACCGCGTTGAGGGTGCGGATGATCGCGGGGTCGCCCTTCATGATCGTCTTCCCGTCGGCGGGGCGGATGTCGACCTGACATCCTGATTCACCTGCCGCTCCCGACCTTCATAACACGCAGCGCGCGAGTGTGCGCGCCTGAGGACCCGGTCCCGGAACATTGAAAATGCGAGTAAAACGCGTCTGCAGCTATTCGGCGGCGAGCGCGAAGGCCTCGCGGCTGTCGTCGATCATCTCGCGCATCTCGCAGACGCAGCGCGCGCACTGCGGCCGGCACTGGTGGCGGTCGAACACGTCCTTCGGCCGCGTCGCGCCCGCCTCGATGGCGGCGACGACGTCGCGCTGACGCAGGCCATTGCAGTTGCAGACGTACACGGGGCGACTCGAACCGAGTTGAGAACCATTCGCTCTTTGCCTGCAGATCGAGGCGAATGCAAGTCGTTCGCAGTCCGGAATTGTACGTAGGCGATTGACGGCCGCGCGCGGCGGCCGCACTCCCCGGCCCATGGCCCGAGAACCTGTCGTCCCGCCGCGTCCCCCCTGCCGGCTCTATCTGATCACCCCGCCCGCCATTCCCGACCTGGCGGCCTTCGCCGCGACGCTGGGCGAGGCGCTCGACGGCGGCGACGTGGCGGCGTTGCAGATCCGGCTCAAGGACGTCGACGACACGGCCATCCTCGACGCCGTCGCGACGCTGGCCCCGGTGGCCCGGGCCCGCGGGGTGGCGGTGATCCTCAACGACCGGCCGGACCTCGCCGCCCGGTCCGGTTGCGACGGGGTGCATGTCGGCCAGTCCGACGCCTCCTACGCCGAGGCGCGCCGCATCATGGGGCCGGACGCGATGATCGGCGTCACCTGCCACGACAGTCGGGAATTGGCCATGGACGCGGCCGAGGCGGGTGCCGACTACGTCGCCTTCGGCGCCTTCTTCCCGACCGACACCAAGGCGACCGTGCATCGTCCCGACATGGAGATCCTGGGCATCTGGCAGGAGACGGTGGAGACGCCCTGCGTGGCCATCGGCGGCGTCACGCCCGCCAACGCCGCGGACCTCGCCCGGGCGGGCGCCGACTTCGTGGCGGCCAGTTCGGCGGTGTGGAACGCCCCGGAAGGACCGGCCGCGGCGGTGCGGGCCTTCAATGCGGCGCTGGCCCGCGCCTTCTGATTTTCAGGGGATATTAGGAAGCCAGGGTTAAGTCGGTGCGGTTGCCCAGCCCTCCGGACCCGACCATGACCATGAGCCCCGCGCTCGAGCCCCTGCCGGCGAGGCCCGCCCTCAAGGTCCGCCCCGTCGCGGCGCCGCAGGGCGCCCGTCAGCCGCTCGCGCCCGTGTTCACGGCCATGGCCGTGATGGTCCTCACCGTGCTCTCCCTGACCTTCGCGCGCTCGGCCGACATGGTCGCCGCCCTCTGGGGCTCGGCCGGTCTGGCCGTGGCGGTCTGGCTGCGGACCTCGCGCGGGCCGATGTACGACCTGTCCTTCGGCGGGCTCGTGGCGCTCGGACTCGCGGCCGGCAACCTGCTGGCCGGCAACTCCACCGAGGCGACGGCGATGTTCACCGTCGCCAACATGCTCGACATCTACGTCGCCGTTCTGCTGGCGCGGCGGTTCGCGCCGACGCTCAACCTCGCCAGCGTCGAGGGCGCGAGCCGCTTTCTCGTCAGCGCCGCCGTCGTTGCGCCGCTGCCCGCCGCGGCTTTCGTCGGCGGCATGCTGTGGTGGATGCACGGCGCCGACTTCTTCGAGACGGCCCAGACCTGGTGGTTCGGACACGCCCTGAGCATCGCCGTGGTGGGCAGCTTCGGTCTGGCCGTCACCCGGCGGGAGCTGGTGCGCTACCGGGCGCCGCTCCGGCTTGCGGAAACCGCCGGCCTGCTCGGGATCCTGAGCGCCATCTGCACCGGGGTCTTCCTGGCTGGCTCTGCGCCGGTGGCCTTCCTGGTGTTGCCGCTTCTGCTGCTGATCGCGGTCCGGCTCCGGGTGATCGGGACCACCGCGGCCCTCGTCATCATCACCATCCTGGCCGTGGGCGGCAGCATGCTGGGCTACGGTCCGTACGCCGCCTTCCCTGGCCCCGAGCGCGCCATGATGGCCCAGCTGCTGGTCCTGCTCGGCTATCTTCCGATCCTGCTCGTCGCCGCCCTGCTCGAGGAGCGCGATCGCCTCGGCGACCGGGCGCGCGCCGGTCAGGCCCGCGCCGAACGGGCGTCCGAGGCGAAGTCCCGCCTGCTCGCCAACGTCGCGCACGAGATCAAGAGCCCGGTCGGCGGCGTGATCGGCATCGGCGAGCTCTGGAGGACGGGCCAGCTCGGTCCCGTGAACGCGACCCAGACGGAGATGGCGGACATGCTGGTCCGCACGGCGCGGCAGGTGGAATCGCTGGCCCACGACCTGCTCGACGTGGCCCGCGCGGAATCGGGGGCGGTCAAGGTGGAGTTGCGCCCGACCGACGTGCCGGGCGTCCTGGAGGACGTCCGCCGCTCGACCGCCCTGCGCCCCGAGGCCCAGGCGATTCGCTTCGAGATGATCAACGAGGGCGACGGTCTCATCGCCCTGGCCGACTCGCAGCGCCTCGCCCAGGTGGTGGGCAACCTGACCTCCAACGCCGTGAAGTACGGCCCGGCGGGCGGCGTGGTCGTCATGCGGGCCTGTCGGGTCCACGACGGGGTGCGGATCGAGGTCACCGACAGCGGTCCGGGTCTGACCCCGGAAAAGCAGGCCCAGCTGTTCGAACCCTTCAACCGGCTGGGTCTGGAGCGCTCGGCGGTCGAGGGGCACGGCATCGGCCTGGCCCTGGCCAAGCGCCTGGTCGAACTGCAGGGCGGCTCCATCGGCGTCGAGTCGACGCCGGGGCAGGGCGCGACCTTCTGGGTCGAACTGCCGGCGGCCTGAGCTCTCGCGGCAAGCTGAGGCGTTCCGTCGCGCGGCAGGGCGTCAGGTGACAGCCCTCCCTCACCGGCGTAGCCTGCCCGGGCCTGCTGAATGAAGGGGTATGGCCTTGGAATACGACGCCCTGCTGCTGTCGCGACTCCAGTTCGCCTTCACCGTCGCCTTCCACATCCTGTTTCCGGCCTTCACCATCGGCCTGGCCGCCTATCTGGCCGTGCTGGAAGGCCTGTGGCTGCGCACCAGGCGCGAGGCCTACAAGACCCTCTACCTGTTCTGGGTGAAGGTGTTCGCGATCAGCTTCGGCATGGGCGTCGTGTCCGGCATCGTGCTCAGCTACCAGTTCGGCACCAACTGGGCCGAGTTCATCCGCCTGTCAGGCGGGGTCATCGGGCCCTTGCTGGCCTATGAGGTTCTGACCGCCTTCTTCCTCGAGGCCTCCTTCCTCGGGGTCATGCTGTTCGGCTGGAAGAAGGTGGGTCCGAAGCTGCACTTCCTCGCCACCTGCCTGGTGGCGGTCGGCACGTCGATCTCCGCCTTCTGGATCCTCTCGGCCAACAGCTGGATGCAGACGCCGGCCGGTTACGAGGTGCTGGCCGACGGCCGCATCGTCGCCACCAGCTTCATGGAGGCGATCTTCAACCCCAGCTTCCCCTCGCGGCTGGCCCACATGCTGATCGCCGCCTTCCTGACCACCGCGCTCGTGGTCGGCGGCGCCTCGGCCTTCCAGCTGCTCCGCAACCGCGGCCAGGAAGAGAGCCGCCTGGCGCTGAAGATGGCGATCGGTCTGATCGCTGTGCTCGCCCCGATCCAGGTTCTGGTCGGCCACGAGTCCGGCCTCGTCGCCAAGGACCACCAGCCGCAGAAGCTGGCCGCCATCGAGGCCTACTGGGAGACCCGCGCCAACCACCCGCTGATCCTGTTCGCCATCCCTGACCGCGCCACCCAGTCGAACCATTTCGAACTGGCGGTGCCCGGCGGCGGCGTCCTCGTGGCGCCCGCCGACGAGGTGGTCACGGGGCTCGACGCCTTCCCGCCCGAGGATCAACCGCCCGTCTTCCTCGTCTTCTGGAGCTTCCGCGTCATGGTCGGGCTCGGCGTGCTGATGCTGGTCCTCGGCGCCTGGGGCGCGTGGCTGACGTGGCGCAAGCGGATCGCCGACAGCCGCCTGTTCCTGCGCTTCGCCGTGCTGATGGGGCCCGCCGGTTTCGTGGCGGTGATCGCCGGCTGGATCGTCACCGAGGTCGGCCGCCAGCCGTGGGTGATCCAGGGCGTTCTGCGCACCGCCGACGCCATCTCGCCGGTGACCGCCGGCTCGGTCGCCACCTCGTTGCTGATCTACGTCACCGTCTACGCCATCGTCTTCGTCGCCGGCGCGATCTACATCCTGCGCCTGCTGCGGGAGGGGCCGGCCGCCGGCGCCGCCGAGCCGAAGCCGGAGGGCCAGCGGGCTCCGGGCTGGGCGCTCGCCGCCGCCCCCGAGAACAAGACCCCGGGAGATCCGTCATGAGCCTCGACCTCCCCCTGATCTGGGCCGGCCTGATCGCCACGGGCGTCCTGCTCTACGTCCTGCTGGACGGCTTCGACCTCGGCGTCGGCATCCTGTTCCCGTTCTCCCGGAACAAGGAGGACCGCGACGTGATGATGAACACCGTCGCGCCCGTCTGGGACGGCAACGAGACCTGGCTGGTGCTGGGCGGCGGCGGCCTGCTGGCGGCCTTCCCGCTGGCCTATTCGATCGTCATGCCGGCCTTCTACCTGCCGGTGATCCTGATGCTGGCGGGGCTGATCCTGCGCGGCGTGGCCTTCGAGTTCCGCTTCCGCGGCCAGCGTCGCGGCCGCCCCTTCTGGACGGCCATGTTCGCCGTCGGCTCCATCCTCGCGGCCTTCGCCCAGGGTCTGATCCTCGGCGGCTTCATCCAGGGCATCGAGGTGGTGGACGACCGCTTCGCCGGCGGGACCTTCGACTGGTTCACCCCCTACACCCTGCTGGTCGCGGGCGGGCTGGTGTGCGGCTACGCCCTGCTCGGCGCGACCTGGCTGATGTGGAAGACCGCCGACGAGCTGCACGGCGACGCCCGCCGCTGGGCGGTGATATCCGGTGTGCTGACCGCCCTGTTCCTCGTCGGCGTCAGCCTTTCCACCCTGGTGGTGCACCCGGTGGTGGCGGAGCGTTGGGGCTGGACGGGAGGCGGGTTCGATATGGGCCGCTTCCTGCCGCTGGCGTGGATTCCGCTGGTTGGACTGATCGGCCTTGGCCTCGTGGGCTGGGGCGTGCGCCGGGCCTCGCACGGCTGGCCCTTCATCGGGGCGGTGCTGGTCTTCCTGTCGGGCTACGCCGGCCTCGCCGCCGGCTTCTTCCCCTATGTCGCGCCGTACACCGTCGACTTCCGCGCCGCCGCCGCGCCCGACAACGCGCTGGGCCTGATGCTGGTCGGCACGGTGGTCATCCTGCCGCTGATCCTCGCCTACACCGGCTGGGTCTACTGGGTGTTCCGCGGCAAGGTCACGCCGGAGGCGGGCTATCATTAGGATCGAGCCCCCGCCCGGACCCGGGGAGTCTCCCGGCCCCCTGTGGAAGCGCCTGGCCTGGTTCCTCGGCCTCGCCGTCGCCGCCTCGGCGGTCACGGCGACTGTCGCCTATGCGCTGAGGGCCTTGCCGTTCATGGGCTGAGAGGGGAAGGTCGCGGCCATGAAAGTCCTCCTCCCGACCGCCGCCGCCCTGCTCCTCGCCGGAGCCGCCCAGGCCCAGACCGCGCCGCAGACGCCGCCGTCGTCCGCCAGTGATCTGACCCGCGACCTCAACAGCGGCCCGCCGACGATCGAGGAGTATCTCGCCCGTCCTCCGGCGACCACGCCCGCCGCGCCCGCTCCGGCGCCAGCCGCCTCCGCGCCGGCGCCGGCCCCTGTCGCCGCAGCGCCGGCTCCGGCCGTCCGCTCGCAACCGCCGGCGCCGACGACCGCCGCCTCGACGACGGCTTCCCCGGTC
>Ga0154912_142_pt16 | contig 30171 bp, 31 predicted proteins | sample RifCSPhighO2_01_FD_105881 | JGI IMG/M metagenome (GOLD analysis project Ga0154912, IMG submission 105881) | Caulobacterales bacterium RIFCSPHIGHO2_01_FULL_70_19 | reverse complement strand
GCCGTCGACCTGCAACTGCGCGGTTATCCGCTGGAGTCGATCATCCCGGCCCGCGGCGGCGCGCCGACGGTGACCGGCAGCGCCCTCGGCCGCGCCCGTCTGGAGGGGCCTGGCGCCTCCATCCACGACTTCGCGGCCGGCTCGAAGGGCACGCTCAGCCTCGTCGTGCCGCAGGGCCGGATGCGCGCCGCCTTCGCCGAACTGCTCGGCATCAACGCGACGGCCGGCCTGTTCAAGCTGCTCGGCGGCGACGAGTCGACCTCCGAGATCCGCTGCGCCGTCGCCAGCTTCGAGGTCGCCGGCGGCACAGCGACGGCGAAGACCTTCGTCATCGACACCACCCCGGTGCTGGCCCGCGGTTCGGGAACCATCGACCTCGGCGCGGAGGCGATGAACCTGCGCATCGACGGCGAGACCAAGGAGGCGCGCCTGGTCCGCCTGTGGTCCCCGATCACCGTACAGGGGCCGCTCACCCGCCCCCGGATCGGCGTCGACGGCGGCTCCGTGGCCGGGCAGGTCGGCCTTGGCGCGGCGCTCGGGGCGCTGATCTCGCCGCTCGCGGCCCTGTTGCCCTTCGTCGACCCCGGACTGGCCGAGGACGCCAACTGCGGCGCCCTGATCTCCTCGGCCCGATGAGCGGTTGAGCCTGCGCCGGATTCCGTGCGAGGCGTGATCCTCTCGCCGCGCCCGGACGTAGGGACCCCATGACCCGAAGAGGCCTGTTCGCTCCCCTGCTCGGCGCCGCCGTGGCGGCGTGCTCCCCGCTCGGACTGCTCAACAGCCTGGGACCGCGCGACCGCGGCGCCGGCCGGGTGGCGCGCGACATCGCCTACGGTCCCGAGCCGCGCCAGCGGCTGGATGTCTGGGCGCCGGACGGGCCGCCGCCGGCGGGAGGGTGGCCGGTGCTCACCTTCTTCTACGGCGGCGGGTGGGATAGCGGCGACAGGACGCTCTACGGCTGGGCCGCCCAGGCGCTGGCCGCGCGCGGCTTCGTGGTCGCTGTTCCGGACTACCGGCTGGTCCCCGGCGTGCACTTCCCGGCCTTCGTCGAGGACGCCGCGGCGGCCACGGCGCTCGCCGGCCGGATCGCGCCGGACCACGGCGGCGACGCCGCGCGGCTGGGCGTGATCGGCCATTCGGCCGGAGCTCACCTGGCGACGATGATCGCGCTCGACCGCCGCTACATGGAAGGGGTCGGCGCGCCGGGCCTGATCCGCGCCGCCGCCGGCCTGGCCGGACCCTACGACTTCCTGCCGTTCGACGCGCCCGCCGCGGTCAACGCCTTCGGCCGCACGCCGGACCCGACCCTGACCCAGCCGGTGGCCTTCGTCCGCCCCGACGCCCCGCCCCTGTGGCTCGGCCACGGCACGGCCGACCGGGTGGTGCACGCCGAGGACACCGTGATCCTGTGCGAACGCCTGCGCGCCGTCGGCGGCGAGTGCGAGACCCGGCTCTACGAGGGCCTGTCGCACGCCGATCTGATCGCGACCTTCTCGCCCCTGTTCCGCGACAAGGCCCCGGTGCTCCGGGACGCCACCGATTTCCTGCGCCGGGCGCTGGCCTGAGCCCTGTCTCGCCGGTGTCTCGCCAACGTCGCCGTCCTCCGTTAAGGGAGGCCATGACAGACACGATGACAGCACAGGCGGCGCTGGACCGCCTCGAAACCCGCTACCAGCAATCCGTCGCCAACCTCCGCGCGGCGGTGAAGACCTTCCTCGACACCGGCGAGCGTCCGCCCGCCGAGGCCCGGGCGCAGGGACTGTTCGCCTATCCGGAGCTGCGCGTCAGCTGGTTCGGCGAGCGCCCCGCACACCCGGCGACGCGCGCCTACGCCCGCCTGTCGCGGCCGGGGATCTACGCCACCACCATCACCCGGCCGGAGCTGTTCCGACCCTATCTGACCGAGCAACTCCGGCTGCTGGAGGAGGACTACGGCGCCACCTTCGACGTGCGCCCTTCCCAGCAGGAGATTCCCTTCCCCTATGTGCTGGACGGCTCGGACGTCAGCCTCGATCCGTCGAACACCGCCGCCATCGCCCGGCACTTCCCGACCACCGACCTGGCCCACATCGGCGACGAGATCTCGGACGGCCTGTTCGACGTCGCAGAGGACTTCCCGCTGGCCCAGTTCGACGGCCTGCGCACCGACTTCTCCCTGGCCCGGCTGCGCCACTACACCGGCACGCCGGTGGAGCACGTGCAGTCGTATATTTTGTTCACGAATTACAACAGGTACGTCGACGAGTTCGTGCGCTGGGCGCTGGCCCAGCTGCAGGATCCGGACAGCGGCTACGACAGCCTGTCGACGCCGGGCGGGGTGGTGGTCACCCGGGATACGGCCGATCCCGAGGCGGCCATCGCCGAGTCGGCCTGGAAGAAGCACCAGATGCCGGCCTACCACCTGACCGCGCCGGGCTGGAACGGGATCAGCCTGGTCAACATCGGCGTCGGCCCCTCGAACGCCAAGACCATCTGCGACCACCTGGCCGTCACCCGGCCGCACGTCTGGATGATGATCGGCCACTGCGGGGGTCTGCGCGACAGCCAGACGGTCGGCGACTATGTGCTGGCCCACGCCTATCTGCGCGACGACCATGTGCTCGACGCCGTGCTGCCGCCGGACATCCCGATCCCGTCGATCGCCGAGGTCCAACGCGCCCTGTACGACGCCGCCAAGGCGGTCTCGGGCATGCCCGGCGAGGAGATCAAGCGGCGGCTGCGCACCGGCACCGTGGTCACCACCGACGACCGGAACTGGGAGCTGCGCTATTCGAAGTCGGCGCTGCGCTTCAACCAGAGCCGGGCCGTGGCCATCGACATGGAGAGCGCCACGATCGCCGCCCAGGGCTACCGCTTCCGGGTGCCCTACGGGACTCTGCTGTGCGTGTCGGACAAGCCGCTGCACGGCGAGATCAAGCTGCCGGGGCAGGCCCATCGTTTCTACGAGGGCTCGATCTCGGAGCACCTGCAGATCGGCATCCAGGCGGTCGACCTGCTCCGCGCCGAGGGCGAGCGCCTGCACTCCCGCAAGCTGCGCGCTTTCGACGAGCCCCCGTTCCGGTAAGGGTGAAGAGTGTTCGTGAGCGAAGGGGTGAGCCGGTCGTGGCTCAGCTCTCGCTCACTGTTCACGCCCTGCTCACTCGGCCGCGTTCCTCAGCCGCCGTGCGTTGGCCGTGGCGGCGGCGTGGATCGGCTGCAGGGCGTCCGCCTGCAGCTTGAGCATGGCCGCGCCCAGCGCCCAGCTGTCGCGGAGCGTCCGGTTCCAGGCGTTGAGCGCCCACAGGCCCTGCGCCCCGGCCGCCTCGATGGGCGTGCGGGCCGCCGCCATGGCGTCCAGCGCCTTGCGGGCCGCGACGCCCTCGCGCTGGGCGGCCCGGCGGACGGTCTCCGCCGCCCGCAGCGCCCCGGAAACCCCGATCGCGGCCGAGGCGGTCAGCGCCTCGACCTTCTCCGAGCCCATCAGGGCCAGCTCCGCATAGTCGGCCTTCAGCGGGTCGCGCACCGCCTCGGCGATGATCTCCAGACGGCGGGCGACGACGTCGCCGGAGGCTTCCATCAGCTCCTGGCTGGCGCGATGGGTGCGGGCGGCGTGGCGGGCGTGTTTCATCGGCGGACCGTGCGCCCCGCCCGGCCCTACGGCAAGCGTTCGTTCGAGAACTCGGCCACGTCCTTCAGCAGGGCCGGAACGGCGGCCTCGATGATCTGCCGGCCCTTCTCGGGGCTGGCCTGCAGCGGGTCGGAGCCGATGCGCCCGTCAGGGAACCGCGCCCGGTAGTCCAGGGCGTCGCGGATCGGGCCGACGGGGGCGATCTTGGGGTCCAGCTCCGCCGTCTTGACCCGCTCCGGATAGGCCGCCTGGGTGACGGCGATCTCGGACGGGGTGGCGTGCATGCCGTGGCCGGTCGGGAACATGTTCGAGCAGAAGGCGTGCACCCCGGGCAGGTCCCACCAGTTGCGCAGCTTGAGGACGAACGGCGGCTGCTCCTCGACGAAGGACCACTCCGCGTAGATTTCGGCGAAGGTCGCCTCGATGGTGGCGACGTTGCCGCCGTGGCCGTTGAGGAAATAGATCCGCTCGAAACCGTGCCGCGAGAGCGACGACACCCAGTCGGTGATCGCCGCCATGAAGGTCGAGGGGCGCAGCGAGATGGTGCCGGCGAAGGCCAGATGGTGCTGGGCCATGCCGATGTTGAAGGTCGGAGCGACGACCAGGCTCTCGTCCTGCTTCTCCGCCGCGTGGGCGATGATCTCGGGGCACAGCCAGTCGGTGCCGAGCAGCCCCGTCGGCCCGTGCTGCTCGTTCGAACCGATCGGCACCACCACCGTCTTCGTGGTCTTTAGCCGCGCGTCGATCTCGGGCCAGGACGACAGATGGATCAGCATGGGGAACTCCGGAACTTTCCGCGCCCGTCTAGGCCGATTGGCCGCCCGAGCCAACCGTCAGGGGGCGAAGGCGCGCAGGAAGCGCCGCGCCGCCTCGGCCGCCCGCGCCGACCTGTCGAACGGCGGGTGCGGCAACCCCAGCAGGCTGCGCAGATGCCCGTGGCCCAGCACCATGCCGGAGAACATTTCGGCCGCCGCGTCCGGGTCGGGGATCGACAGCGCGCCGGCCCGATCCTGCGCCGCCAGCCACGCCGACAGTCGGCGCAGCCCCTCGGCCGGCCCTGCCTCGTAGATCGCCCGCGTCAGCTCCGGCGCCTCCGGCGACATCAGGGCGACGCCGCGCATCGAGCCGCCGCCCTCCGGCGCGCACAGCTTCTCCAGCAGGGTTGAGGCGACGGCGGTCAGCACCGCCTCCGGTCCCCCGCCTTCGCGCAGGGGCGCGCTGACCGCATCCGAACGCCGCGCCGCCAGCGCACGGCCGATCTCCACCTTGGACGGGAAGCGGTTGTACAGGGTCTGACGCGAGACCCCGGCGCGACGGGCGATCGCCTCCATCGAGGCGCGCGCGCCCATTTCCTGGAACAGGACGAGCGCGGCGTCGAGGATCGCCTCGGTCTTGCTCTCGTCGATCTGGCCGGGGCTGCGAGGCATCAGTGGGCGTCCGTCATCGGAGGGGCGGTCCTCACCGGTTTCGATAGCAGGGTGACGAAGGCCGCGAAGCCGCAGGCGATGGCCAGCATGGCGAAGGCGTCGCCGAAGGCCAGCGTCGTCGCCTGCCGCTCCAGCATGCCGTAGACCGCCTTCATCGCCGCCCCGGCCGGGTCCATCGACCCGGCGAACCGCGCCTGCAGGCCCGTCAGCAGATCCTGCATGCCGGCGTCGGAGGTCGGGATGGCCTGGGTCAGCTCGTTCATGTGCAGCGCCGTATTGTGCGTCAGCGAGGTGTTGAGCAGGGCGAGCCCGAAGGCGCCGCCGACGTTGCGGCTCAGATTCACCAGGCCGGAGGCGTTCTTGACCATGTGCGGCGGCAGGGTCGACATGGTCACCTGCTGGGCCGCGATCATGGCCAGCATGACCCCGGCCCCGCGCAGGGCCTGCACCCCGGCCAGCTCCCAGAAGCCCCATTCCGAGGTCAGGGCGTGGGCGTCCCACATGCCCCAGGCGCACAGCATGAAGCCGCCGAACATCAGCACGCGGGCGTCCAGCTTGCGCACCAGCCGCCCGGCGAACGGGCCGGTGGCGAACATCGCCAGGCCCGAGACGACCATGGTGGTGCCCACCTCGGCCGCCGAATAGCCGCGCACCCGCGACAGGAACAGCGGCATCAGGAAGGTGCCGCCGAACAGGGCCGCCCCGACGGTGAAGGTCATCACCACCCCGACCATGAAGTTGCGGTTGGCGAAGGCGCGCAGCTCGACGATCGGGTTGCGGTAGCTCAGCGCCCGCCACACGAAGGCGGGCCCGGTCACCGCGGCGGTGACCGCCAGCAGCAGGATCAGGTCGTCGGCGAACCAGTCGTTCTTCGCCCCTTCCTCCAGCACGAACTGGAGGCTCATCAGGAACACGGCCATCAGGCCCAGACCCCACCAGTCGAAGCCGCGCGCCAGCGACGGATCGCCCCTGTCGAAGTCGGCGTATCGGGCGACGAGGAACAGCACCGCCAGCCCGGGCGGCACGTTGATGAAGAACAGCCAGCGCCAGTCGAGCCACTCGGTCAGGTGGCCGCCCAGGGTCGGGCCGATGGTCGGCGCCAGGGTGACGATCAGGCCCATGACCACGCTGGCGGTGACCCGCTTCTCGGGCGGAAAGGCGGTGAAGGCGACGGCGAAGACGGTCGGGATCATCGCCCCGCCGACAAAGCCCTGCAGGGCGCGGAACACGATCATCGCCTCGATCGACGACGACAGACCGGTGGCCACGCTCATCAGCATGAAGCCGGCGCAGGACACGAGGAAGACGTTGCGGGTCCCCCACAGCCGCGACAGGTAGCCCGACAACGGGATCATCACCACCTCGGGGATCAGGTAGGCGGTCTGGATCCAGCTGATCTCGTCGGCCGAGGCCCCGACCCCCGCCTGGATCTGCGGCAGGGACGAGGCCACGATCTGGATGTCAAGGATGGCCATGAACTGGCCGATGACCATGCCGGCGAAGCCGAGCAGCAGGGCGGTCCAGTTGATCTCCGGCCGGTCGCCGGCCGCAGCGACGGCGGGGGCGGCTGCGGTCACCGGCCGGCGCCCGCGCCGAGATCCGCGGTGCGCACCGGCGCGATCGCGGCCTCGGCGAAGCTCGGGCCGCCGCGGCTCTTCAGGTCGACCCTGACCTCGACCGACAGGCCGGGCCGCAGGGCGGCGGCGTCCGCGCCCTCGATGCGGATCCGCACCGGCACCCGCTGGGTGATCTTGGTGAAGTTGCCGGTGGCGTTCTCGATCGGGATCAGGGCGAACTCAGAACCCGTGGCCGGGGCGAAGCTGTCGATCCGGCCGGACAGGGTCCGTCCGGGGAAGGCGTCGGCCTCGATCTCGACCGCCTGGCCGAGGCGCAGCCGGTCCAGCTGGGTCTCCTTGAAGTTGGCCACCACATAGGCGTCGCCCAGCGGCACGATCGACAGCACCGCTCCGCCGGGCCGCACGTACTGGCCGACGCGCACGCCGCGGGCGCCGACCACGCCGGCCACCGGGGCGCGGATCACCGTCCGGTCCAGCCGGATGCGGGCGCGTTCGACCGCCGCCCGGGCCTGTTCGACGGAGGCCAGCGACTGGCTGCGGGTCGAGCCCAGCACCCCGGCGGCGCGCTGCTCGGCGGCCAGCGCCGCCTGCGCCTCGGCCACCGAGGCGCGGGCGGTCCGCACCCCGGCCCGCTCGGTCTCGATGCGCTGTTCGGACACCCAGCCCTGCGCGGCCAGCCGGCCGTAGCGGTCCACCTGTTGCGCCGCCAGTTCGGCCTGGGCCTCGGCCTGGCTCACCGCCGCCGCCCGGGCGGCGATCAGCGCCTGCTCCTGGGCGGCGCGAGCGTCGACGTTGCGCACCCCGGCCTTGAGCGCCGCCAGGTTGGCCTCCGCCTCGGCGAGCTCCGCCCGGGCGTCGGCGTCGTCCAGACGCAGCAGCACCTGCCCCGCCTCGACCCGCTGGTTGTCGCCGACCAGCACCTCGACGACATAGCCCTCAATCTGCGGGCTGACCTCGGTGGTGTCGGCCTGGACGAAGGCGTTGTCGGTCGCCTCCCAGCGCTGCTTGCCCTGCCACCAGAAGAAACCGCCCACCAGCAGGGCGAGGCCGACCACGGCGGCGACGATCAGGGGCAGACGCTTCTTGAGGACAGGATTCATGGACACGCTCGATCGGGGAGAGAACGGGCGTTAAAATGGACAGTCTCGTCCATAAATCAACCGGCTTGCTCTCGTCGGACGACACGTCATGTTTCAGCGCGTTAGCGACCCATGACCGACAGCCTCCCCGCCGCCCTCGACATCGCCGTCATCGGCGCCGGCCCCGCCGGCGTCGCCGCCGCCCGCGCCCTGCGCGGCCGCGGCCTCGCCGTGGCCGTGCTGGAGGCCCGCGACCGCGTCGGCGGCCGCGCCTTCACCCTGCAGGCGGCAGGCTTCCCGCTCGACATGGGCTGCGGCTGGCTGCACTCGGCGGACGAGAACCCGCTCGCCGCCCTCGCCGAACCGCAGGGCCTGACCCTCGACCGCACCCCGCCGCCCTGGGAGCGCCAGGCCTTCGATCACGAGATGACCCCGGCCGAGCAGGCGGAGTTCCGGGCGGCCTTCGCGGCCTTCGAGGCGCGGCTGGAAGAGGCCGCCGCCCGCGGCGAGGAGGGGCCGGCCTCGGCCCTTTTCGAGCCCGGCTGCCGCTGGAACCCGCGCATGGACGCCATCTCCGGCGCGCTGAACGGCGCCCGTTTCGCCGAGGTGTCGATCCGCGACTACGCCGCCTACCGCGACACGGACGTGAACTGGCGGGGGGTCGAGGGCTACGGGACGCTGATCGCGCGGCTCGGCTCCGGCCTGCCGGTCGCGACCGGCTGTCCGGTCAGCCGCATCGACCGCTCCGGTTCCGTCCTGCGGCTGGAGACGGCGCGGGGCGTGGTCGAGGCGCGGGCCGCGATCGTCACCGCGCCGACCGACCTGATCGCCGCCGGCGCCCTGCGCTTCGACCCGCCGCTGCCGGACCTCATCGAGGCCGCCGCCGACCTGCCGCTGGGCCTCGCCTCCAAGCTGCACCTCGCGGTGACCGGGGCCGAGGACTTCCCGCCCGACAGCCAGCTGTGGGGACGAAACGATACGGCGGAGACCGGCGGCTATCATCTGCGTCCCTTCGGCCGCCCGATGATCGAGGCCTGGTTCAGCGCCGACCTCGCCCGCGCCCTCGAGGCCGAGGGCGAAGCCGCCTTCGCCGCCTTCGCCGCCGACGAACTGGCGAACCTGCTCGGCTCGAACATGCGCCGGCGCCTCGAACCGGTCGCCGTGTCCATGTGGGGGGCGGACCCGTGGTCGCGCGGCGCCTATTCCCACGCCCGTCCCGGCGCCGGGGACGCCCGCGCCCGCCTCGCCCGGCCGGTCGAGAACCGCATCTTCCTCGCCGGCGAGGCGACCTCGCCCGACTTCTACGGCACGACCCACGGGGCGTGGCTGGAGGGGGAGCGGGCGGCGCGGCAGGCGCTGGCGGCGCTCGGCCTTGACCCGGCGCCGGGCCCCGGCGACGAGGAGGGATGAGACCGCCCAAGGCCCGCGCGAGATCCGTCGCCCCGGAACGTCCCGCCGTCCTGACCGGGCCCATGGTCCCGGTGCTGCGCTGGCCGCCGGACGAGGACCGGGTGGAGGCGATCTTCGCCCGCCTGTCCGGCGTCATGCCGGACCCGAAGACGGAGCTGAACTACACCAACCCCTTCACCTTCGTGGTCGCCGTCGCCCTTTCGGCCCAGGCCACCGACGTCGCGGTCAACAAGGCCACCGCGAAGCTGTTCGCCGTCGCCGACACGCCGGAGAAGATGCTGGCGCTGGGCGAGGCGGGGCTGATCCCCTTCATCGCCTCGATCGGCCTGTACCGGAACAAGGCGAGGAACGTCATCGCGCTGAGCCGCATCGTCCTCGAACAGCACGGCGGCGAGGTTCCGCTGACCCGCGAGGCGCTGCAGGCCCTGCCGGGCGTGGGGCGCAAGACCGCCAGCGTGGTGCTCAACGAGCTCGGCGTCGAGCCCGCCATCGCGGTGGACACCCACGTGTTCCGCGTCTCGCACCGTCTCGGCCTCGCCAACGCCGCCACGCCCGACAAGGTAGAGGCCCAGCTGCACGAGGTCGTGCCGGAGGCCTGGCTGCCCAAGGCCCACCACTGGCTGATCCTGCACGGCCGCTACGTCTGCACGGCGCGCCGGCCGAAGTGCAGCGCCTGCGCGATCGCCGACCTGTGCCCCTCGCGGGCCGGATTGCAGGCGCTGGGGGAGGCGGCCTAGAGGCGCGCCTTGACCGCCGCCGCGAACCGCGCCCCGCCCTCCGGCGCCGCGCCGAGGTAGAAGTCCGGCTCGATCAGCTCCGCCTCCATCAGCCGCCAGCCGCCGTCGGGCCCCTGCGCCATGTCGATGCGCGCGTAGAGCAGGTCCTCGTCGATGGCGGCGAGGGTGCGTTCGGCCAGCTCCAGCGCCCCCGCCGGCGGCTCCGGCAGGGCGACGTAGCGGCCGCCGAACTGGGTCTGGATGCGGAAGTCGCCCTGTACCGGCCGCTTGTTCACGACGTGGCTGAGCGCACCGCCGAAGAACAGCAGGCTGGTCTCGCCCTCGCTCTCGATCGACGGCAGGTAGGGCTGGATCATGGCCGGCCCCTCCGGCGCGTCGGCCAGCCGGTCGCCGCGCGACAGGCGCAGGGTCTTCCACGCCCCGCCGGACACGCGCGGCTTCACGATCACGGTGTCGGTCCCGAGGCGGTCGAAGGCGGCGTCGACGTCGGCCTGGGCCACCCCTTCGGCCCAGATCGTCTCAGGGACGGCCACGGCCCGGTCGGCCAGCCGGCCGAGGTAGGCCTTGTCGGAATTCCACGCCAGCACCGACGGCGGGTTCAGCATCCGCACCCCGGCCGCCTCCCAGGTCGCGCAGGCCTGCATCCAGCGGGCGTGGTCGCGGTGATAGCCCCAGGCGATGACCGGCAGCACCAGCGGAAAGCCGGCAAGCCCCGCGGCGTCCGTCACATGCGCCGTCCAGGGCGTCGGCCGCGCGGTGATCCCGGCCCCGGCCAGCGCCGCCGCCAGCCGCTCCAGCACGCCGGACCACTGGCCGGCGAAGGACGGGTCGGCAGGGTCGGGGGTGAGGACGGCGATCTCGGTCACGGCGGGCTCCGGTTGAGGTCGTCCTGCCATATAAGGGCATCGTTATATGTCCAGCGGAAAGGCTGGCGCGGGCCCGCCGCAGCCGCTAAGGGCGCGCCATGACCCAGTCCGCTCCGCCCGCCGCCTTCGACGTCTGCGCCGTCGGCAACGCCATCGTCGATGTCCTCGCCCCGTGCGAACCCGCCTTCCTCAAGGCCCAGGGGCTGACCCCCGGCTCGATGCAGCTGGTCGACGCTGACCGCAGCGCCGCCCTCTACGCCGCCATGGCGGCGGGGGTCGAGGCCTCGGGCGGTTCGGCCGGCAACACCGTGGCCGGCGTCGGCAGCTTCGGCGGACGCGCCGCCTACATCGGCAAGGTGGCTGACGACCAGCTGGGCGGGGTCTTCACCCACGACATCCACGCCGTCGGCGTCCACTTCGCCACCCCGCCGCTGCACGACGGCGCCGCCTCGGGCCACGCTACCGGAGTGTGCATGATCAACGTCACCCCGGACGGCCAGCGCACCATGTGCACCTTCCTCGGCGCCGCCAACCAGCTGACCGTCGCCGACATCGACGCCGACCTGATCGGGGCCTCGGAGATCGTCTACCTCGAGGGCTACCTGTTCGACCCGGCCCCGGCCCGGGCCGCCTTCGAGGCCGCCGCCGCCGCCGCCCACGCGGCCGGGCGCAAGGTGGCCATCACCCTGTCGGACAGCTTCGTGGTCCACCGCTGGCGCGCCGAGCTGCTGGCCTTCATCGAGGCCTCGGCCGACATCGTCCTCGCCAACGAGGCGGAACTTCACGCCCTGTTCGAGACCGAGGACTTCGACCAGGCCGCCGCCCACCTCGGCCGCATCGTCGACGTCGCCGCCGTCACCCGCGGGCCGAAGGGCTCGGTGGTGTTCGGAAGCGGCGGCGCCGAGCGGGTCGAGGTCGCGGCCTGCCCCGTGGACAAGGTGGTCGACACCACCGGCGCCGGCGATCAGTACGCCGCCGGCTTCCTGCTCGGCCTCGCGCGCGGCCTGTCGCTGGAGGACGCCGGCAAGCTTGGCTCGCTGGCCGCGGCCGAGGTCATCGCCCACTGGGGCCCGCGGCCGATGACGTCGCTCGAGACGCTGGCCCGGGACGCGGGGCTGAGGCTCATCCCCGCCTGATCGTCACGTAGAGCGCCCCGTCGCCGCCGTGGTGGCGAGCGGCGGGAGCGAAGCCCGAGACCACGCCGCGCAGCGCCGGCGCCTGCAGCCATTCGTGGACCGAGGCGCGGATGACCCCCGAACCGCCGCGGCGGCCCTGCCCCGTGATGACCAGCACCGCCCGATAGCCCCGCGCCTGCGCCCCCAGCAGGAAGGCGGTCAGGGCGTCCTGGGCCTGGAAGCGGCCGTAGCCATGCAGGTCGATCCGGGCCTCGATCGGATCGCGCTCGCGCGACAGGCGGCGCTGCCGACGCGGCTCCAGTTCCTCTGGATGGCCGCGGACGCGCCGGGGCGGGGAGAGAGCGGCGGGCGTCGGGGCCGGCGCCGGCGCGGGACGGGTCGACGCCTTCGCCGCAGGCGCGACCGTTCGCGGAACGGGCGGGGCCTCGCCCGGCCTGGCGACGGCGATGCGGGCGGCCTTCTTCGGTTTCGCCGGCGTGACCGTGCCGGTCACCCGGGCCCAGATGCGGCGATCCTCCGGCGTGAGGTCGTCGCGACGGCTCATTTCGAGCCCGGGTCGTTCCCGTCGGGGTCCTCGTCGGAGCCGGGATCCTGCGGGCCGGGCGCCCAGACCAGCAGGTCGCCGGGCTGGCAGTTCAGCTCGCGACACAGGGCGTCGAGCGTGGTGAAGCGGATCGCCCGCGCCTTGCCGGTTTTCAGGATCGACAGGTTCGCCAGCGTCACGCCGACGCGGTCCGCCAGCTCGGTGAGCGACATGCGGCGTTCGAGAAGGATGCGGTCGAGCTGGACGCGTATGGCCATGAAGAGCTCTCTATACCGGCGCCGGGCGGGTCGGGAAGGCGGCGGCTCAGATGGTGAGTTCGGATTCGCGGCGCAGCCGGGCGCCTTCGCGGAACACCTGGGCGAGCACGAAGACCACCAGCACCGAGAAGGTCGGGGTGACCAGATCGAACAGGCTGGGCGGCTCCAGCGCCCCGCGCACCAGCCGCGACACCAGCGTCTGGCCGACCCAGGCGCCGCCGGTGACCGTGGCCAGGGTCAGGCCGATCTGCTTGAGGCGGCTGACGTTGTCGGGATGGAAGGGATCGCCGATCCGCAGAGTGTGCACCATGGCCCTGAGATTGCGCAGGATCAGCGCGAAGCCGCCGAGGTAGGCGATGATGGCGCCCAGGGCGAACAGGACATAGGCGCGCGGCACGGGCACGCTGGTGCCCTCGTCGCCGGCGGTGACGGTCAGGCCGAGCGGGCCGAGCGGCACAAATGTGGTGAAGATGAAGGCCAGGACGACCGCGCAGGTGGCGATCACCAGGGCCCAGAAGGCCGCCCCGAGGGCGACGCCGAGCAGGCGGGTGATGGGTCCGGGCCCCAGCGCCGGGAGGGCGGCGGTCCGGACGACAGGCAGGCGGATCCCGAGCGATGGCGTCTTCGGGAAGCGCATGGGCGCGTGGCCTTTCAGGCCGGAAGTCGGGGCGCGATCGCCGCGCGGGGTCCGGCGAACCCTCGCGCGGTCTTATTCATCGCGGTTGTCATGCAGATCGTCAAAGCTCCTGCGATCGCCAGAAGGATGATCACAGGAACTGGACGATGGTGGCGACCAGGGCGGTCGGCATGGCGGCGAGCAGGAAGGCGTTCAGAATGCCGTGGCCGACCTTTTCGATGAAGTAGGAAGCGTTCATGGTGTCCATAGTCTTTCTCCGTCAGTCCTGAGAAGGGGCGTTTTTGCCCCGGTTGTCCGTTACCGCTGCAATGATCGTCCGGCTTTGCCTTGGATCAAGGAACGGTGCGGCCTCCGTTCTTGGGATAATAGATAGGCTCTGCCCCGCCGGAAATCACGTTACATATCGTTTAACGATATTAAACTTGTGCAATGAAACGTAACAGCGACGCCTGAGGCCAGAATGTTGAAGCTTGTCAGAGGGATGCGGCTCGTGGCCGCGACCCACAACCCGGGCAAGGCGCGCGAGATCGAAGCGCTGCTGGACGGACATTACGCGGTGGTCACCGCCGGCAGCCTGAATCTTCCCGAGCCCGACGAAACCGAGAGCACCTTCGCCGGCAACGCCCTGCTCAAGGCGCGGCACGCCGCCGAGCGTTCCGGCGAGGTGGCGCTGGCGGACGACTCGGGTCTGTCGGTAGCGGCGCTGGGCGGAGCGCCGGGCATCTTCTCCGCGCGCTGGGCCGGCCCGGACAAGGACTTCGCCTTCGCCATGCGCCGCGTCGAGGAGCGGCTGGAGGAGACCGGCTCGGACGACCGGCGGGCGTGGTTCACCTCGGCCCTGGCGGTGGCCTGGCCCGACGGCCCGGCCGTGGTGGTCGAGGGCCGGGTCGACGGAACCCTGACCTTTCCCCCGCGCGGCGATCGCGGCTTCGGCTACGATCCGATCTTCATCCCCGAGGGCTACGGCGAGACCTTCGGCGAGATGGACCCGGCGCTGAAGGATTCGATCAGCCACCGCGCGCGAGCGTTCGCCAGGCTGAAGGCGGCGCTGATTGACTGACCCGGCTCCCGGTCCCGCCAGCGACGTCGCCCTTTACGTCCACTGGCCGTACTGCAGCCGCATCTGCCCCTACTGCGACTTCAACGTGGTGCGCGATCGGGGGCGGGCGGAGGAGCAGGCGGCGCTGGTCGCGGCGATTCTCGACGACCTTGAGGCCCAGGCGGCGCTGGCCGGTCCGCGCCGACTGGCCTCGATCTTCTTCGGCGGCGGCACGCCCTCGCTGATGGACCCGGCGGCCGTCGCGGCCGTCATCGACCGGGCCCGCGCCCTCTTTCCGCCCGCGGGCGACATCGAGATCAGCCTCGAGGCCAACCCAACCGACGCCGAGGCCGACCGGTTCGCGGCGCTGGCCGCCGCAGGGGTCAACCGCCTGTCGATGGGCGTGCAGGCGCTGGACGACGCCGCCCTGACCCGTCTCGGCCGCAACCACTCGGCCGACGAGGCCCGGCGCGCGGTCGCCGTGGCCGCGCGGGCCTTCCCCCGCCTGTCCATCGACCTGATCTACGCCCGCCCCGGCCAGAGCGTCGCCGCCTGGACCGCCGAGCTGCGCGAGGCGCTGGACCTCGGCTTCGAGCACGTCTCGCCGTATCAGCTGACCATCGAGCCCGAGACCGCCTTCGGCCGCGCCTTCCGGCGAGGAACCCTGGTCCCGCCCGACGAGGACCTGGCCGCCGCCCTGTACGAGGCCACCCAGGCGGTGCTCGAGGCCGCCGGCTTCGAGGCCTACGAGGTCTCCAATCACGCCCGCGGGATCGCCGCCCGGTCGGCCCACAACCTCCACGTCTGGCGCGGCGGCGACTATCTCGGCGTCGGTCCCGGCGCCCATGGGCGCCTGACCCTCGACGGGACGCGAACCGCCACCGTCGCCTGCCGGGGCATCGCCAACTACATCGCCGGCGTCGCGGCCGGGACGCCGTGGAGCGAGCGAACGGCCCTGTCGCCGGCCGAGGCCGCCGAGGAGCGGGTGCTGCTCGGCCTGCGCACCGTGGAGGGTGCGGCGCTGGCCGATCTTGAGACGCTGGGCCGTAGTCCGGATCGTTCGCCGCTCGCGGACCTTCTGGCCGACGGCTTCCTCGCCCGCCGGGGCGGCCGCGTCGCCGCCACGACCCGCGGCCGCCCGGTGCTGGACGGTGTGCTGAAGGCGCTGCTGGCGTAATAGCGGTGAGCGAAGGGAGGCCCGTATGGACGAGCAGAAGCGCACGAGGGTCGTATGGCTTTGGCTCGGACGTGCCGGAGCGACGTTCCTGATCGTCGTCGGCCTTCACGCTATCAGCACTGTCGTTGACGTCGCCCCATACTTGGGGACGCCTCAGATCGACTATCCCGCCTTCGATATCGACCTTCCGTTCTGGCCGCAGTTCCTGTTTGGCTATGGCGGGCCGGGACTGGCCGGCGCGTTCGTTGCAGGCCTGGCCCTTTACCGACTTTCGACGGCCATTTCCCTGCCAAGGCTGGGCGTCATCATTTTAGGCGCCGTGACGGCGGGCCGGCTCGGGTGGGATGCATCCCTCTATCCCCTGCCGTGGAGCGCCGCGGAAACCGTCTGGAGAGCGAGGCATGCCGCCGTGAACGGACTGGCGTCAGCCGCGGTCGTGGTGATCTGCTACGGGGTCGTACGGCTGCTGCTGCATCGAACTCCGCGCAGTCCTCCATGGTTCAGGTTCCTCACCTGGTCGGCGTCGACCGCGAGCCTCTTCCTCGCGACCGCTGCCATCCTCGATCTGGCGGGCGGTCTGCTCGGGCCCGGATGGGTCAAGGGAGCCCTCCTGATCTCGGCCGTAACGGCGCCGGTCATTGGCATCCTCGCGGCTACGGCACCTGTTCCTGTGGGGGCCGTCGCAAGGGGTTGAGCCAGTTACCCGCCGCTGGCACGGTCCGCCCGATGTCCGAGCCCGCCGCCTTCCCGCCCGCCGTTCCGCCGCCGCGTCCGGTGGAGCCGGGCCTGTATCTGGTGGCCACGCCGATCGGGAACCTGCGCGACATGACCCTGCGCGCCCTCGACGTTCTCGCCGCGGCCGACCTGGTGCTGGCCGAGGACACGCGCGTCACGGCCAAGCTGCTGTCGGCCTACGGCCTCAAGGCGAAGCTGGAGCGCTGCGACGACCACGCCGCGGCCCGCGCCGCCGAACTGGCGATCGAACGCCTGAAGGACGGGGCGGTGGTCGCCCTCGTCTCCGACGCGGGGACGCCCATGGTTTCGGATCCCGGCTTCGTGGTCGCCCGCGCCGCCATCGCCGAGGGCCTGCCGGTGCACCCGGTGCCCGGGGCCTCCAGCCTGCTGGCCGCCCTGTGCATCGCGGGGCTGCCCGCCGACCGCGTGCTGTTCGCCGGCTTCCTGCCGCCGAAGTCCGGCGCCCGTCGCGCAGCGCTGGAGGAGCTCCGCCCCGGACGGCAGACGCTGGTCTTCTTCGAGAGCGGCCCGCGGCTGGCCGACAGCCTCGCCGACATGGCGGCCGTGCTCGGGCCCCGCCCCGCCGCCGTCGCCCGCGAGCTGACCAAGCTCTACGAGGAGTGCGTGCGGGGCAGCCTGCCGGAGCTCGCCGCCGACCCGCGCTGCCAGTCGCCCAAGGGCGAGATCGTGATCGTCGTCGGTCCCGGCGCGGCGGAGATCGCCTCCGCGGCGGACGCCGACGCCGCCCTGTCCGAGGCCCTCACCCGCCTGCCGCCGGGCGAGGCCGCGGCCGAGGTCTCGAAGGCGCTCGGCCTGCCCCGCAAGCCGCTGTACCGCCGGGCGCTGGAGTTGCAGGGCCGGTGAGCGCCGCCCGGCCCGCGCCGCGCCTCAGGCCGGTCCGGGTCGCCCGCGCGCGCCGCCCGTGGCGGGTGGCGCTGGGGGCCCTGTCGCACCGGCTGGGCCACCGCTCGGAATGGCTGGCGGCCGCCTTCCTGATGCTGCGCGGCTACCAGATCCTCGGCTTCCGGCTGAAGACCCGGGCCGGCGAGATCGACATCCTCGCCCGCCGCGGCCGCACCCTGGCGGTGGTCGAGGTCAAGCGCCGGGCGACGCTCGCGCTCGCCCTCGCCGCCCTCAGGCCGGCGCAGCACGAGCGTCTGCTCGCCGCCGGCCGCGCGGTGCTCCGCCAACGGCCGGCCCTGGCGGGCCACAGGTTGAGAATCGATATTGTGGCGCTGGCCCCCGGGCGATTTCCGCGTCATCGTCGGGGCGTGACCGGTCCGGAGCGGACATGACGCGCGAAGACGCAGAGACGGTGCTGACCGAGGCCGGACAGGCCGGGGACGCCGGTTTCCCGCTGCTGGAGGCGGCGATCGCCTGCGCCATCCACGACTATCCGTTCCGCGATCCCGAGCCGGTGCGGGTGCTCGCCCGCAACGCCGCCGAGCGGCTGGCGGAGCGCATCGGCGGCGAAAGCCCGGACGAGGCCCTGGCCGAGACCATGGCCGCCGACCTCCGACTGAACGGCGACCTGCTCAACTACGACCACCCCGGCAACACCGACGTCATCGACGTCGCCGAGCGCCGCCGCGGGCTCTCCGCGGCTCTGTCGGTCTTCTACCTCGACGCCGCGCGACGGGCGGGGGTGAAGGCGCAGGGCGTCGACTTCCCCGGCCATTTCCTGGTCCGCGTCGAAACCCCGGAGGGCCCGGTGGCGCTGGATCCGTTCAGCCAGGGGCGGCTGGTGCTGCCGTCCGAGCTGACCCGCCGGGCCCTGCGGGCCGGCCTGACCCCGCACGTCGCCGACCGGCTGGACGTGCTGATGGCGCCGGTCACCGAGCGACAGGCGCTGATCCGGCTGCAGAACGTGCTGTTCACCCGCGCCCTGCGGGCCGGCGACTACGAGGGCGCCGAGCGCTCCGCCCTGCGCCGGGCTCTGCTCGATCCCGACGACCACCGCCCGTGGCTGGACGTGGCCTCGGCGCGCGAAAAGCAGGGGGCGCTGGCCGGGGCGCTGGAGGCCCTGTCGCGCGCGCGCACCCTCGACGATCCGGCCGAGACGCAGCGGAAACTGTCGATGGATCGTGTTCGGCTGCAGCTGAACTGACCTTGCGCCGCCCCGCCGCGGCGCCCATTAGCCAAGCTGGTCAAACGCAGGAACGCCCGATGCTCAGAGTCGCGATCCAGATGGACCCCATAGAGGGCGTCGACATCGAATCCGACACCACCTGGCTGCAGGCGATGGAGGCCCAGAACCGCGGCTATCCGTTGTGGGTCTACGACTTCCGCACCCTGGCGCTGGAGGACGGCCGGCTGTTCTGCCGCGCCCGCCCGGTGACCCTGCGCCAGCAGCGGGGCGATCATGTCGTCTTCGGCGACTGGGAGAAGCTGGATCTGGGTTCGGATGTCGACGTGATCCTGATGCGTCAGGATCCGCCGTTCGACATGGCCTACGTCACCGCCACCTACCTGCTGGAGACGGTGCACCCGCACACCTTGGTGGTGAACGATCCGGCCGAGGTCCGTTCGGCGCCGGAGAAGCTGCTCGCCACCCGCTTCCCCGGGCTGCAGCCCCCGACCCTGATCAGCGCCGACCCCGTCGCCCTCGACGACTTCCACGTGCGCCACGGCGACGTGGTGCTGAAGCCCCTGCACGGGGCGGCGGGGTCGGGCGTGGTGCGGCTGAAGGCGGAGGATCCCAACCTCGGCGCCCTGGTCGAGATTCACGCCGCCGCCAGCCGCGACCCGCTGGTGATCCAGAAATTCGTGCCCGCGGTCTCGAAGGGCGACAAGCGCATCATCCTGATCGACGGAGAGCCGGTCGGCGCCATCAACCGCATCCCGGCCGCGGGGGCGGTGCGCTCCAACCTGCGCGTCGGCGGCGTCGCCGCCCCGGTCGAGCTGACCGACCGCGACCGCGAGATCTGCGCCGCTATCGGGCCGACGCTGAAGGACCGCGGCCTGATCTTCGTCGGCATCGACGTCATCGGCGACTTCCTGACCGAGATCAACGTCACCTCGCCCACCGGTGCCCAGCAGCTGAAGCGCTTCACCGGCGTCGACGCCGCGGCGCTGATGTGGGACGTGATCGAGCGCAAGCGCACCGCGTAACATCGGTCTTGCACCCGCCCCGGGTTCGTGTTTTGTTCTCTTCCGGATGACGGGAGGGAGCCATGCACGCCAGCGTGGTGACAGTCGCGTTCGAGGGCGTCGACGCCCGGCGGGTGGACGTGCAGGTCCAGCAACTGTCGGCGGACCAGCCGTCCTTCACCATCGTCGGCCTCGCCGACAAGGCGGTGGCCGAGAGCCGCGAGCGGGTGCGCGGCGCCTTCGCCGGCATCGGGCTGGCGCTGCCGTCGATGCGGATCATCGCCAACCTCGCCCCCGCCGACCTGCCCAAGGAAGGCAGCCATTTCGACCTGCCGATCGCCCTGGCCCTACTGGCCTCGATGGGGGTGATCCCGCCGGACGCCCTGTCGGGCTGGGCCGCGGTGGGGGAGCTGGGGCTGGACGGACAGATCGCCCCGGTCGGCGGAGCCCTGCCGGCGGCGGTGGCGGCCGACGCCATGGGGCTGGGCCTGATCTGTCCCGAAGCCAACGGCCCCGAAGCAGCCTGGGCGGGAGACGCCCCGGTGCTGGCCCCCCGCTCGCTGATCGGCCTGGTCAACCACTTCAAGGGAACCACCGTCCTGCGCCGCCCCGAACCGGGCGCGCTGCGCTCCGGCGAGCGGGTCCCGGACCTGCGAGAGGTCAAGGGGCAGGAGAGCGCCAAGAGGGCGCTGGAGATCGCCGCCGCCGGCGGCCACAACCTGCTGTTCATCGGCCCGCCGGGCTCGGGCAAGTCGATGATGGCGGCGCGTCTGCCCGGCCTGCTGCCGCCGCTGACCTCGAAGGAGTTGCTCGAGACCTCCATGGTCTGGTCCGTGGCGGGGCTGATCGAGCGGGGCGCCCTGACCCGCGACCGGCCGTTCCGCAGTCCGCACCACTCCGCCTCCATGGCCGCCCTGACCGGCGGCGGCCTGCGGGCCCGGCCGGGCGAGGCCTCGCTGGCGCACAACGGCGTGCTGTTCCTCGACGAACTGCCCGAGTACAGCGCCCAGGCGCTCGACTCGCTGCGCCAGCCGCTGGAGACCGGCGAGATCGTCGTCGCCCGGGCCAACGCCCATGTCCGCTACCCGGCCCGTTTCCAGCTGGTGGCGGCGATGAACCCCTGCCGCTGCGGCGTCGGCGGGCCGGGCAAGGGCGCCTGCGGCAAGGCTCCGCGCTGCCAGCGCGACTACCGCAACCGCATCTCCGGTCCGATGTTCGACCGCATCGACCTGACCGTCGAGACGCCGCCGGTCACCGCCTCCGACATGGCCCTGCCCGCGCCGGCGGAGGGCACCGCCGAGGCGGCGGCCCGGGTGGCGACCGCGCGGGCCATGCAGGCCGGGCGGCTGCGGTCGGCGGCCCTGGACCCCGAGGCGGGCTGGGACCAGACCGTCAACGCCCGCGTCTCCGGCGAGGCGCTGGAGCGCTTCGCCACGCCCGACGAACCGGGGCGCGCCCTGCTGATGCGGGCGGGCGAGGCCGGCGGCCTGACCGCCCGCGGCTGGACCCGGACGCTCAGGCTGGCGCGCACCATCGCCGATCTCGACGGCTCGGACGGGGTGCTGCGCCGCCACGTGGCCGAGGCGCTGATCTACCGGCCGCCCCCGGCCGCGGAGACGGAACGCCGGCAAGCCCCGGCCGGATCGATCCCCGCCTGGTGAGCTGCGGCGCCATCGACGATTGCTTAACCGGACCGGTTGAGCCGGCCTTAAGGGATTGTCGCCACCCTGCGGAGACGGAGGTGGGCATGGCGCGACGGCGAACCGGCGACGAGACCACGGAACGGTCGGCCGAGCCCCCGGCGGAGCAGCAGTTCCTGCGCCTGATGAGCCACGAAATGCGCACGCCGCTCAACGGCGTCATCGGCATGCTCGGCCTGCTGCAACGCACCCGCCTCGACGGCGCCCAGCGGGCCTATCTCGACAGCGCCCGCACCTCGGCCGAGCACCTGCTCGGGCTGGTCAACGACCTGCTCGACTACGCCCGCCTGGAGGCCGGCAAGCTGGAATTCGATGCGGCGCCCGTCTGCCTGGAATCGCTGGTGCGCGGCGTGGCCGAACTGCTCAGTCCGAAGGCGCACGACAAGGGGCTTGAAGTGGCGTGGTCGGTGGCCGCCGACGCGCCCGACGTGCTGGCCGACGAGGGCCGCCTGCGCCAGGTGCTGTTCAACCTGGCCGGCAACGCGGTCAAATTCACCGAAACCGGGGGTGTGCGGATCACCGTCGAGCGCGCCGGCGGCTCCGGACGCGCGCCGAAGCTGGCCTTCATCGTCGACGACACCGGGCCCGGGGTGCCGCCCGAGGCGCGTGAACGCATCTTCGAGGAGTTCGGCCACGTCGACGCCTCCGACGCCAGCCGCTTCGGCGGCGCGGGGCTGGGTCTCGCGGTGGTGCGCAAGCTGGCGACGGCCATGGGCGGCAAGGTCGCTGTGGGCGACCGGCCGGACGGCCCCGGCGCCCGCTTCCGCTTCGAGGCGGTGTTTCCGGCGGCGCCGGGCGGCGCCCGCGAGGCGCCCCTCGCCGACCTGGCGGTCGAGGTGGTGTCGCCCGACCCGTTCGTCGCCACCGCCGCGACGGCCCAGATCGTGGCGTCGGGGGGCCGGACGGCCCGCGGCGCCCCGGTGGTCCTCGTCGACCACGCCGCCCGTGGGCCGGGCTGCGGCCTCGCCACGGCGCCGGCCGGCCGGCGGGCCATCGTCCTGCTCAAGCCGTCCGAGCGCGACCTGATCGCCCGCTACCGGTCCGCGGGGTTTCACGGCTACCTGATCAAGCCGCTGCGCCGCGCCTCGCTCGCCGAGCGGGTGCTGGCCGCCGCCGGCGCCCTGAGGAGCGAGCGGCCCGGCGCGCCCCCGCCGCCGCCGCCGGACGACGACCGCGTGGTCGCCGGCCGCTTCTCCGGCACCCGGGTGCTGCTGGTCGAGGACAATCCCGTCGGCGCCCTGCTCGCCTCGACCCTGCTCAAGCGCGAGGGCTGCGCCGTCGAAACCGCCGCCAGCGGCCACGAGGCGCTGGATGCCATGAAGCGCGCCCGCTACGACCTGGTGTTCATGGACATGCGCATGCCCGGCATGGACGGCCCCACCGCCGCCCGCCAGCTGCGCGCCCGCGGCGACCGGACGCCCATCGTGGCGCTCACCGCCAACGCCTTCGCCGAGGACCGCAAGGCCTGCCTCGAGGCCGGCATGGACGACCACCTGGTGAAGCCGCTGGAGCTCGCCGCCCTCCGCGCCGCCCTGACCCGCTGGACGAACCGCGAAGTCCGCGCCAAGGTCGCCGCCGGATAGCGGGGCGCAAGGGGGCGTCGCCGCCGAGGGACGCCAGATGACTGACAGCAGCGCCGCGAAGCCCGCGAGCCGCAAGGCGAGGACGGGCGACGTTCTCCGCGCGCTCGGCCGCACCCGCGTTCTCATCACCCTGATCCTGGGCTTCGGCTCCGGCCTGCCCTTCCTGCTCACGGGCGCGACGCTGAGCATCTGGCTGGCCGAAGGGGACGTGACCCTGTCGGCGATCGGCTTCATCTCGTGGGTCGGCCTGGCCTATTCGTTCAAATTCCTCTGGGCGCCGGTCGTCGACCGCTTCGACGTACCCTTGCTCGGGCGGCTGGGCCGCCGGCGCGGCTGGATGCTTCTGTCCCAGCTGGTGGTCGGGGGCGCCCTGATCGCCATGGCTCTGATCGGTCCGGAGGGCGGGCTCACGGCGCTGGGGGCGGCGGCCCTCGTGACCGCGTTCGCTTCGGCGACCCAGGACATCGTCGTCGACGCTTGGCGGATCGAGAGCGCCGAGAACGACGAAGACATGGGTCTGCTGACCTCGGCCTACCAACTCGGATACCGCTCGGCGATCCTGGCCGGTAACGCGTTGATCCTGTTCTTCGCCAGCTGGTTCGGCTGGAACGGCGCCTACGCGATCTGGGGCGCGGCCATGGCCCTCGCGATCGGCGCGACCCTGTTTGCCAAGGAACCGGTCGATCGGCAGGAGATCGCGGCCGCCACCGGCGGCAAGGCCCCGTGGACCCTGCGCGGCCTGTTCGATGTGGTGGTGGGCCCGTTCGTCAACTTCCTGAAGACCCACCGGATGGCCGCCTTCCTGATGCTTGCGGCGATCAGCCTCTATCGGCTCCCGGACTTCGTCATGGGCCCGATGGTCGGCCCCTTCTACATCGACCTGGGGCTGACCAAGGAAGCCATCGGCGCCATGCGGCTGAGCGTCGGCCTGGTGGCGGCCTTCGTCGGCATCGCCGCCGGCGGGCTCAGCGCGGTGCGATTCGGCTTCGGCCCCACGCTCCTGCTCGGCGCCCTCATCGGCCCGATGTCGAACCTCGGCTATACCTTGATGGCGGTCGCGGGTCTCTCGACGCCCATGTTCGCGGGGGTGCTCTTCGTAGAGAACTTCTCCGAGGGCTTCGCCGGCGCCGCACTGGTCGCCTACATGTCGAGCCTGACCGGCATTGGCTACACGGCCAGCCAGTACGCCCTGCTGAGCTCGTTCTACGCCCTGCTCGGCAAGTTCCTGAAAGGCTTCTCGGGCGTGGTGGTCGAGGGCCTCGAGCAGGGCCATTCCCTGATGACCGCCTACGCCCTGTTCTTCGCCGGCACAGCGCTCGTCGGCGTTCCGGCGGTGGTGTTGTGCTGGTTCCTCGAACGCAGGAATCAGCGCCTGAAGAGGGAGGCGGCCGCGGCCGGAGCGCCTCCGGCCTGACCCGGGCTCACTCCTCTCCGGCCGCCGCGCCCTCCTCGTAGGCGGCGAAGGTCGCGGCGGTGAGGATCTCGCTGACCGAGGCGCCCAGCGAGACGATCTGCACCGACTTCTCCAGCCCGACGAGCAGGGGGCCGATCACCGTCGCCCCGCCCAAGGCCTGGACCAGACGCGTCGAGATGGCGGCCGAGTGGATCGCCGGCATGACCAGGACGTTGGCGTGGCCGGTCAGGCGCATGAAGGGATAGGCGGCGCGGGCGTCGGGATCGAGCGCCAGCTCCGGCGGCATCTCGCCCTCGTACTCGAAGTCGACGCCGCGCTGGTCGAGGATGCGGATCGCCTCGCGCACCTTCTCGCCGCGGTCCCCCGGCGGATTGCCGAAGGTGGAGTAGCTGAGGAAGGCGACGCGCGGCGTCTTGCCCAGCTTGCGCACGGTCTCGGCGGCCTGCACCGCGATTTCGGCCAGCTCCTCGGCGTTGGGCAGTTCGTGGATCGAGGTGTCGGCCACGAACAGGGTCCGACCCTTGGCCAGCAGCACCGAGAGGCCGATCATCCGCTCCTTCACGTCCAGGACCCGACGCACCTCGCGCAGGGCCATGTTGAAGTTGCGGGTCACGCCGGTGACCATGCAGTCCGCCTCGCCGCGCGCGCACATGGTGGCGGCGAAGTAGTTGCGGTCCTGGTTGATCATCCGCTGCACGTCGCGGCGCAGGTAGCCGCGGCGCTGCAGGCGCTCGTACAGCCAGTCGGTGTACTCGGCGTTGTGCTCGGAGACGCGGGCGTTGACGATCTCCATGCCGAGCTCGTCGAAGTTCAGCCCCGCCTCGGCGGCGTTCTGGCGGATCAGCTCCTCGCGGCCGATCAGGACCGGCGTGCCGAGCTCGGCCTGTTTGAAGGCCCAGGCGGCGCGGATCACCGAGGTCTCCTCGCCCTCGGCGAAGACCACCCGCTTGTTCGGCGCGGCGCGCACGGCGGCCGAGATGTTCTGCATCAGGGCGGCCGACGGGTCGAGGCGGCGCCGCAGCGAGGCGCGGTAGGCGTCCATGTCCTCGATCGGCCTGCGCGCCACACCGGTGTCCATGGCGGCCTTCGCCACGAAGGGCGGGATGTACCAGATCAGCCGCGGATCGAACGGCGTCGGGATGATGTAGTCGCGGCCGAACCTGAGCTTGCGACCCCGATAAGCGGCGGCGACCTCGTCCGGCACGTCCTCGCGCGCCAGGGCGGCCAGCGCCTTGGCGCAGGCGACCTTCATCTCGTGGTTGACCTGCCGGGCCCGGACGTCCAGCGCGCCGCGGAACAGGTAGGGGAAGGCCAGCACGTTGTTGACCTGATTGGGATAGTCCGACCGGCCGGTCGCGATGATGGCGTCGGAGCGGACCGACAGCACGTCCTCAGGCGTGATCTCCGGATCCGGATTGGCCATGGCGAAGATGATCGGATTGGGCGCCATGGAGGCGACCATCTCCCTGGTGATGGCGCCCTTGGCCGACAGGCCGATGACCACGTCGGCGCCGACCATGGCCTCGGCGAGGGTCCGGTGGGGCGTATCGGTGGCGTGGGCCGCCTTCCACTGGTCGACCCCCGGACGGCCGCGGTAGACGACCCCGTCGCGGTCGACGATGACAGTGTTCTCGTGGCGCACCCCGGCGGCCTTCATCAGACCGATGGACGACAGCCCCGCCGCCCCCGCGCCGCTGAGCACGACCTTGATGTCCTCGAGCTTCTTGCCCGCGATCTCGCAGGCGTTGATCAGCCCGGCGGTGGAGATGATCGCGGTGCCGTGCTGGTCGTCGTGAAACACCGGGATGTCGAGCAGGTCCTGCAGCTGGCTCTCGATCTCGAAGCACTCCGGGGACTTGATGTCCTCCAGATTGATGCCGCCCCAGGTGTCGCCGATGTTCTTCACCACGGTGATGAACTCGGCCGGATCGGTGGTCTTCACCTCGATGTCGAAGCTGTCGACGTCGGCGAAGCGCTTGAACAGCACCGACTTGCCTTCCATCACCGGCTTGGACGCCATGTGGCCGAGATTGCCGAGCCCGAGGATGGCGGTGCCGTTCGAGATGACCGCCACCAGGTTGCCCTTGGAGGTGAAGTCGTAGGCCTTGTCCGGATCGGCGGCGATGTCGAGCACCGGCACGGCCACGCCCGGCGAATAGGCCAGCGACAGGTCGCGCTGGGTCGCCATCGGCTTGGTCGGGGCCATCGAGATCTTCCCCGGCGTCGGCACGCGGTGGAAGTCGCGGGCGTCCTCGTCGGAGAAGGTCTGCTTGTCGGTGATGTCGGGCATGCGGGTATCCGGGGGTTCGGCTCCGTTCCTAGTGCCCGCCGCGATAGGGGACAACCGGCCAGCGGCTGACACCCGGGAACAAATGAGGCACAAGGCCCGCATGTTCGCCGACTCGACCCTCGTGCCGCCCTCGCCGACCCTGGCCGAGGCGCGGGCGACGCTGGAGCGGGTCTGGGGCCACCCCGACTTCCGCGGCCTGCAGGCGGCGGTCGTGGCGGAGATTCTCGCCGGCCGCGACGTGCTGGCGGTGCTGCCCACCGGCGGCGGCAAGTCGGTGTGCTACCAGGTCCCCGCCCTGCTGCGACCCGGCCTCGGCCTGGTCATTTCGCCGCTGATCGCCCTGATGACCGACCAGGTCGAGGCGCTGAAGCAGCAGGGCGTGCGCGCGGCGCGACTGGACTCCGGCGTCTCCCTCGACGACCGCTCGGCCATCTGGCGGGCGGCGCGCGCCGGCGACCTGGACCTGCTCTACGTCTCGCCCGAAGGGCTGGCGTCCGGCGCCATGCTGGACCGTCTGGCCGAGCTGCCGCTCAGCCTCATCGCCATCGACGAGGCCCACTGCGTCAGCCAGTGGGGCCACGATTTCCGCCCCGACTATCGGACCCTCGGCCGCCTCGCCGAGGTCTTCCCCGGCGTGCCGCGCATCGCCGTCACCGCCACCGCCGACGCCCGCACGCGCGAGGACATCGTCCGGTCGCTGCGGCTGGAGGGGGCGAAGGTCCTGGTCGACAGCTTCGCGCGGCCGAACCTGCAGCTCTCGGCGGTGCGCAAGGAGAGCGGCTCGCGGGCGAAAACCGACGCGGCGGTGATCGCCCTGGTGCGCGAGCGGCGCGGCAAGTCCGGGGTGGTCTACTGCGGCAGCCGCGATGGCTGCGAGCGGGTGGCGCAGGCGCTGCAGGAGGCCGGGACCAACGCCATCGCCTACCACGCCGGCATGGACGCCCGCGAACGCGACCGGCGGCTGGAGCGGTTCCTGGCCGAGGACGGGGCGGTGATGGTGGCGACCATCGCCTTCGGCATGGGTGTGGACAAGGCCGACGTCCGCTTCGTCATCCACGCCGATCCGCCGGGCTCGCTGGAGGCCTACTGGCAGGAAATCGGGCGCGCCGGCCGCGACGGCGAGCCGGCCGAGGGCGTCACCCTCTACGGCCCCTCCGACATCGCCTGGAGCCTGCGCCGGCTCGAGGGGCGGCCGATGGCAGAGGAGGTCAAGGCCGCGCAGGTGCGCAAGGTCCGGCAGCTCTTCGCCATGCTGGACGGCGCCGTGTGCCGCCCGCAGGCGGTGCGCCGCTACTTCGGGGAGACCGACGCGCAGCCGTGCGGCGTCTGCGACATCTGCCAGGACCCGCCGGCCATGTTCGACGCCACCGTCCACGCCCAGAAGGCGCTGGCGGCGGTGCAGCGGCTGGGCGAGCGCTTCGGTCGCGGGCGGGTGATCGATCACCTGCTGGGCAGGACGAAGGACGTCCAGCCGTGGGAGACGGCCCTGTCCACCTGGGGAATCGGCGCCGAGGCCCCGCTGCACACCTGGCGCGACGTGCTCGACCACCTGATGTTCGAAGGCCTGCTGGTCGAGGATCCCAACGACGGCAAGCCGCTGGTGATGCTCGGCGATGCCGCGGCCGTGCGCGCCGTCTATCGCGGGGAGCGCACCGTGGAGGTGCGCCTGACCCCCGCGCGGGTGTCGGCGCCGCGCGCCCGCACCGGCCGCAACGCCGCGCTGGAAACGCTCGACGCCGACGTTCGCGCCCGCTTCGAGGCCCTGCGCGCCTGGCGCCGCGAACGGGCGGCCGAGCAGCGGGTGCCGCCGTACGTGATCTTCCAGGACCGGACGCTGCTGGAGATCGCGATGGCCGAGCCCGGCACGCTCGACGCGCTCGGCCACATCCCCGGCGTGGGTCAGACCAAGCTGGATCGCTACGGCAAGGCCGTGCTGGCGGCGCTGTCGACCGCCGCCTAGCCCCAGGGGCCGCGCCCGTGGCCGGCGTTCGGAACCGAGGTCGTGGCCGCGAAAGACGGGGCCGCCGGCGCTGGGAGGCGAGCCGCGCCGCCGCCCATCCTCATCGCCAGTTCGGTCAGCGCCCGCACCCGGTTGCCGGTGTTCGGATGGGTCGAGAACAGGTTGTCGGCGCCGCGCCCGGCCAGCGGGTTGATGATGAACAGCTGGCCCGAAGCCGGATTGCGCTCGGCGGTCGGGTTGTGGATCCGCTTGGCGTAGGCCTCGATCTTCTGCAGGGCGGACGCCAGGGCGTGCGGATCGCGGGCGATCTCGGCGCCGACCCGGTCGGCGTCGTATTCGCGCGTCCGGCTGATCGCCATCTGCACCAGGCCGGCGGCCATCGGGGCCAGGATCATCAGCGCCAGCGTGCCGATCAGTCCGCCCGGCCGCTCGCGGTCGTCGCCGCCGCCGAAGAAGAGGGCGAAGTTGGCCAGGGCGGCGATGGCGCCGGCGATGGTCGCGGTCACCGTCATGGTCAGGGTGTCGCGGTTCTTCACGTGCGCCAGCTCGTGCGCCATCACCCCGCGAATTTCGTCGCGCGTCAGCATGTCCAGCAGACCCGTGGTGGCGCAGACGGCGGCGTTGTCCGGGTTGCGTCCGGTGGCGAAGGCGTTGGGCTGGTCGCTGGGGATGATGGCGATCTTCGGCCGCGGCAGGCCAGCGTCGCGGGCCATCTGCAGCACGTCCGCGACATAGGTCCGCACCACGGCGTTGGGATGGGTCTCGTCGACCGGCTGGGCCCGGTACATGCGCAGCACGATCTTGTCGGCGTTCCAGTAGCTGAACAGGTTCATGCCGCCGGCGAACAGCAGGGCGATCAGCATGCCGGTCGTCCTGCCGATCATGTAGCCGATCCCCATGAACAGGGCGGTCAGGACGGCGAGAAGGGCGAAGGTCTTCAGGTGGTTCATCGTCGCTCGGGTCGGAAGCACTGGCGCCGGGCTGGCGAAGGCCCAATTTGTGGATCACAACGCCGTGGCTCAAGCGGAGGACGCTGTGACCGATCATCCCACCCTCGACGACGCACCGTCTCCGGCCTTCAACGCCGACGTCCCCCACGCGACTCCGGAACGGCCGCTGTCGGAGGTCGCGCGGCGGGCCCTGCTGGAGGCGGCGGAGCGCCGGCGGGCGGCGCAGGACGCGCCCATGGCAGTCGAGCACGGCGGCCCGCGCGGGCCCGAGCCGACCCGCTACGGCGACTGGGAGAAGAAGGGGCTGGCGGTCGACTTCTGAGCGAACAAAGGCGGTCGAACGGCGTTAACCCTGACCGCTTCAGGAGCTCACGCATGTTTCGTCCGTTCGTCGCAGCCGTCGCCTGCGGTCTCGCCGCCGTCGCCATCGCCGACACGGCCCAGGCCCAGAATTTCGCCCCGTCCTGGGGTCAGCCGGTCTACCTCGACGCCTGGGGACGGCCTGTGGGCGGCTCTCCGCTGTCCGAGGTCGAGACCCGCGCTTACGTGGAGACCGGCCGCTGGGCCGACGGTTATCACGAGCGCCCGCGGGTCTATGTGCCGGACCGCGCCCCGACCTACGGCCATCGGGACCGCCACGGTTATGGCTACGACCACGACCGGCGGCGGTATCGCGGACACGCCTCCTGGCGCGGCGGCCGCGGCGCCCGCCCCTGGCAGGGCTATCGCGACGCGTGGGGCTACAACGACGACCGGCATCCTTCGGCCCGTTACGGCTGGCGGGAGACGCGCCAGCGTCATCGCCACAGCGACGGGTGCGGGTGCGGCGACGTCTATCTCTACGACCGCTGACGACGGGTACGGTTAATTTTCACGCCCCTTGGCGAACCGCGCGACGCCGCTTCCCGCCCTCGGTGCAAGCGCGGGTCTTCCGGCGCCAGAGGCGGATAAGGACT
>Ga0154912_121_pt2 | contig 30328 bp, 32 predicted proteins | sample RifCSPhighO2_01_FD_105881 | JGI IMG/M metagenome (GOLD analysis project Ga0154912, IMG submission 105881) | Caulobacterales bacterium RIFCSPHIGHO2_01_FULL_70_19 | reverse complement strand
ACGGCGTGGTTCTCGCGGCCGGAGTTCGACGCCCTGCGCGAGAACCCCGACTTCGTGCGGCTGTCGGGCGCGGCCGAACGGCTGACCACGCCCGGGCAGCTGATGGAGACCTACCGCGACCTGAACTCGCCGGACGCGGGCCGGACGGACGCCGACCTGCAGTGGCTGATCATGCTGGACCGGCCGTCGGACGGGAACATCGCGCGGGTGCGCATGGGCGAGTGGGAGGCGCGCAACCTGCGCCAGGTCGCCCACATCCGCGAGGCCTCGCTGGAGGCGCCGGGCGGGCGGGTGCTGGTCATCGTCGGCTCGGCCCACAAGCCGTGGTTCGACGCCTACCTCGGCATGATGACCGACATGGAGGTGGTCGACGCGCAGGCCGTGCTGCGCTGACTCCCGGTCCTCGATAGCCGGCGCCGCGTGGTCGGGAATTGCGTCGACGCGCGAAGTCGGACAAGAGCCGCGCCATGCGCACGCTCTTCCCGACAACGATCTTGCTGCCCCTCGCCCTGTGCGGCGGAATTGTCTCCGGGGGAGAGGCGCGGGCCCAGGCCGCTGACGGAGACGCCGCGGCGCTCGACGAGGTCGTGGTCACAGGCTCGCTGATCCCGCGCCCGAACGCCGCCTCGCCGGTGGAGACGCTGGGGCGGGGCGCGCTGGAGCGGCGAGGGGCGCTGGACCCCTCGGTCCTGCCGTCGCTGACGCCGGCCAACTCCGGGTCGGAGTGGCAGGTCGACCAGCTGGGCCAGCCGCAGACCTCGGGGACGTCGCAGTTCAACCTGCGCAACCTGGGCCTGGGCTCGACCCTGGTGCTGGTGGACGGGCGGCGGTCGGCGGTCAGCGCCGTGGCCGCCACCGACGGCTCGACCTTCGTCGACGTGGGCGCGCTGGTCCCGCTGATCGCGCTGGAGCGGATCGACATTCTCAAGGACGGGGCCTCGGCGACCTACGGGTCGGACGCGATCGCGGGGGTGGTGAACCTGATCACCCGGCGGCGGGCGGACGGGGTCGAGGCGCGGGTGCGTCACGCGGCGGCGGACGGCACGGCCGAGACCGCGCTGGAGGCCGTCGGCGGGGGCCGGTGGCTGGGGGGCGACCTGGTGCTGGCGGGGGCGATCTTCCACCGTTCGTCGCTGGGAAGCGACGACCGCGACTTCACCCAGGCGGCGACCCACGACTTCGCGCCATGGGCGGCGGTGACCAGCTACGGCCAGCCGGGATCCTACTTCCGGCCGTCGACCGGCGGCTTCTCGCCCGACCCGGACTGCGACGACCCGGCCTTCGACAAGGCGTTCCGCACCTCGGCGAGCGATCCGTTCTGCCGGCTGGACTACTCGGACTTCTTCGACCTCGCGGCCGGGGAGGATCGCGGCCAGGCGTGGGCGAGCTGGCGCGGGGCGCTGACGCCGACGGTGGACCTGCGCCTGCAGGCCGGCTGGGCGCGGACGGAGACCACCGTGCGGCAGTCGCCCTCCCTGCCCATCCTGGCGGGCTCGCCGGTCGTGCCGGCGAGCCACCCCGACAACCCGTTCGGCGAGGACGTCGGCTTCCGCGGCAGGCTGCTGGGGGCGGAGGCCGGCGCGTCGACCGCCGACTTCGCCTACGACACGCGGCGAGCGGCGGCCGAACTGGACGGCGACTGGCGCGGCGGCTGGCGGTGGAGCCTGGCGGCCGCGGTCAGCCGGCAGACCGTCGCCTACGACAAGCCGGACGTGATCCGCAGCGCCTTCGCCAACGCCCTGCGCGGCCTCGGCGGGCGGGACTGCGACCCGGCGACGGGCCAGCCGGGGCAGGGCGGCTGCCTGTACTTCAATCCGTTCGGCAGCGCGCAGCTGGGAACCGGGACCGCCAACCCGGCGGCGCTGATCGAGGACCTGACCGGCTCGACCGGGCTGCGCGGCGCCTCGAGCCTGGCGACGCTGGACGGCCTCGTCTCCGGACCGGCGGCGGAGGGCGGCTGGGGCGCGCTGGACGTCGCCGTCGGGGCGCAGGCGCGACGCTCGGCCTTCCGCCAGGACTGGAGCGACCTGGCCAATGCGGGCGAGTTGCTGACCGCGGGCCTGTCGCCGGACTTCGGCGGGTCGCAGACCGCGGGCGCGGTGTTCGGCGAGGCGCGTCTGACGCTGGGCGACCGGCTGGAGGCGCAGGTCGGGGCCCGGTACGAGCGGGAGGCGGGGACCGGCTCGCTGAGCCCGAAGGCGGCGGCGGCCCTGCATCTGTCGGACCGGCTGACCCTGCGCGCCTCCTGGGCCGAGGGATTCCGGTCGCCGTCGGTGTTCGTGCGCGAGGGGGCGCAGGCGTCCCAGCCCTCGGTGTTCGACGGCGGGGCCTTCGTCTTCGTCAATACGGTGACGCGCGGCGACCCGGACCTGAAGCCGGAACGGTCGGAGACGTGGACGCTGGGGGCGGTGTGGCGGCCGTTCGAGGGGGCGCTGGTGTCGCTGGACGGCTGGCGCTTCGACTATCGGGACCTGGTGGTGAAGGCGCCGGCGCAGCCGCTGATCGACCAGGCCCGGGCCGACGATGCGGCCGGGCTGAGCGGCACGGAGGCCCAGCGGCGGGTGCAGCGCGACGCGACCGGCGCGCTGAGCCTGGTCGAGCTGGACTTCATCAACGCCTCCTCGATCGCCACCAGCGGGCTGGATCTGGCCGTGCGGCTGGAGCGACCGACCCGGCGCGGCAGGCTGTGGCTGTCGACGCAGTGGGTCTATGTGCACAGCTATGAGGTGCGGCTGACCGCGGACGCTCCGCCCGTCTCCGGAGTGGGTTCGACCAACCTGTCGAACATCGGCCGTTCGCTGCCGCGCGTGCGCGGCGAGGCGGAGATCGGCTGGGCGGGGGACGGCTGGTCGATCGCCGCCCTGGCGCACCATGTCTCGGGCTACCGCAACGACCGGGCCGGGATCACCGACCCGCACATCGGCTCGCAACTGACCTTCGATCTGGTGGGGGAGACGGCGCTGGGGCCGGATCTGTCCGTCAGCCTCGGCGTCCGCAACCTCGCGGACCGCGATCCGTCGCTGGCCCAGTTCGCCCTCGGCTACGACCCGATGGTGGCCGATCCGCGCGGGCGGGTGGTGTTCGTGTCGCTGTCGCGGCGGTTCTGATCGCCGCGAGGAATGCACGGTGGGCTCCCGCTCAGACCCGATGTGGGCGGAAGATAATCGAGATCAAGGATTGGCGGGCGGCGATTTTTTCGCAGGCTGACGGCCGTCCCTCGCCCTCGCCGGAGCCCCGCCCATGACCGCCGCCGCCACGCCCTTCGTCGCCGCCTTTCTCCACGGAACGCGGGCCGCCCTGGCCCCCGGGGATCTGATCGAGGCGGGACGGGCGTCGAACTACGGAGCGCGCCGGGCGGCGGGGTGGGTCTATGTGAGCGCGACGCTGGACGCCGCCGTGTGGGGGGCGGAGCTGGCGGTCGGCGAGGGGCCGGGGCGGATCTATGTGGTCGAGCCGACCGGGGCGCTGGAAGACGATCCGAACCTGACCGACCAGCGCTTTCCCGGCAATCCGTCGCGCTCGTACCGGACGCGGGAGCCGCTGCGGGTGCTCGGCGAGGTGGTCGGCTGGGTCGGCCATGAGCCCGCGCAGGTGGAGCGGATGAAGGCGGGGCTGGCGGAACTGGCCGCCAAGGGGATCGAGGCGATCGACGACTGAGGCGGCGCGTCGCCGGGACGCCGAAACATTAACTCCTGACATATCGGCGCGCCTTCGGCCCTTGATCGGAAAGGGTTTTCGGGGGGAGGCAGCGTCATATTCCCGACGGTCTTCCGAGGCGGCGGATAATGCCGTCCGGGATCAACCGGACGGGGCGGAAGGTGTGGCGAAGCGGACGGCGAAGGCGACGGAAATCGAAGCGGGCCTCGCCGGGGCGGCGGTGTTGCAGACGACCACGCCGAAGCGGGTCACACGGTCGCGGCGGTGGGAGGCGTGGCCGCCCGACAAGCCCTACCCGCAGAGTCATTCGGGGATGACGCCGCGCCGGTGGATGGAGCTGCTGAACCGGTATCTCGCGGGGGAGCCGACGGCCGCGCTGGCCGCGGAATACGGGGTGGCGCCGAGCTCGATCTGGCGCACAGCGGCCAACGAGGGGATGCGCAAGGCCGACCATCCCGGCGCCGTGCGTCTGCCGAAGGGCCCGGCCCCGGTGAACGCCGAGATGCTCGACAGCGGACGGGTGCGGCTGGTGTGCGCCGAACTGGCCTTCGAGTTCGACCGCGACGACCCGGTGGCGACGGTGCACTCGATCTACGACCGGCTGGATACGGCCTCGCGCAGCGGGCACGAGCCGCATGCGTCGAAACTGTTCCGGCTGGCCAGCCAGTCGATCCTCGTCAACGAGCGCTTCACGCGGCTGCTGCGTCGGACCGGGGACGCCGCCGCCGCGGCCGGGACGCCGCGGCCGGCGCATGTGCTGAGGGAGAGCCAGCGGCCGCCGGCGGGGGACTGGACGACCTGGCTGTTCCTCGGCGGGCGGGGAGCGGGCAAGACCCTGGCCGGAGCCGAGTGGCTGGCCGACCAGGCCGAGGCGCTGGGGCCGGAGGGGCGGCTGGCGCTGGTCGGGCCGACCCTGCACGACGTGCGCGAGGTGATGATCGAGGGGGTCTCGGGGCTGCGCTCGCTGCCGCGCTGGACCGCGGCGACGCGGCCGGTGTTCGAGGCGGCGCGGCGGCGGCTGCGGTTCGCCAGCGGGGCGGTGGCCTACGCCTTCTCGGCGGAGGATCCCGACAGCCTGAGGGGGCCGCAGTTCGCCGCCGCCTGGGCCGACGAGTTCTGCGCCTGGCCGGCGAAGGGCAGCCGCGGGGCGGGCGAGACGCTGGCCCTGCTGCGCATGGGGCTGCGGCTGCCGGGGCCGGGCGGGGCGGCGCCCCGGCTGTGCGTGACCACCACGCCGCGGGCGACGCGGGCGCTGAAGGCGCTGCGGGACGAGCCGGGGTGCGTGCAGACCCACGCGCCGACGACGGCCAATGCGGCGCACCTGTCCGACGGCTTCGTCGAGGGCCTGCGGGCGCTGTACGGCGGCACGCGGCGCGAGGCCCAGGAGCTGGAGGGGCGGGTCGTGGAGATGGACGGTGCGCTGTTCACGGCCGAGATGCTGGCGGCGGCGCGGGGGGCGGGCGACGCCCCGGCCGCATTCGAAAGGGTGGTGGTGGCGGTGGACCCGCCGGCGACGGCGGGCGGGGACGCCTGCGGCATCGTCGCGGCCGGGGCGCGGCGGCGGGCGGACGGGCGGCGCGAGGCGGTGGTGCTGGCGGACCGCTCCATCGCCGGCATGGGGCCGGACGCCTGGGCGCGGCGCGCGGTGGAGCTGGCGCGGGAGGTCGGGGCGACGACCATCGTGGCCGAGGTCAACCAGGGCGGGGACATGGTGCGGCAGGTGCTGCGCACGGCGGGCTGCTCGATCCGGCTGCGGGAGGTGCGGGCGACGCGGGGCAAGCGGTTGCGGGCCGAGCCGGTGGCGGCGCTGTACGAACAGGGACGGGTGCGCCACGCGGCGGCCTTCCCGACGCTGGAGGAGGAGCTGATGGCGCTGGGCGGCGAGGGGGAGGGGTCGCTGGACCGGGCCGACGCCTTGGTCTGGGCGGTGACCGACCTGCTGGTCGATCCGCCGGGCGGCGGTCCGCGCATCCGCCAGGCCTAGGCGGCGGCCGCGGCCCCGTCGCGGTCGTCGAGAGCCCAGGGGTCGGGACGGGAGGCGGGGTCCGCGAGAAGCCGCTCGACCGTCGCGGCGAAGGTCGCCAGCCGCAGCGGCTTGGTCATCACCTCGTCGGCCCCGAAGACCCGCGCCGCCTCAAGGTAGCTGAGGGCGCCGCCGCGGCCGCCGGAGGAGATGGCGAGAATGCGGATGTCGGGGTGCGAGCCGCGGACGCGTCGGATGACTTCCAGTCCGTCGACGTTCGGCATCAGCAGGTCGAGCACGATCAGGTCGACGCGGGCCGCCTCCACGATCTTCATGGCCAGGGCGCCGTCGGCCGCCTCGACGATGGCGTGGTCGCTGCGGCGCAGCAGTTCGGTGGCGATCAGACGGACGGTCGGGTCGTCGTCGACGATCAGGATCGAAGCCATGGCGGTCCCCCCAGAGCAGCTGAACCGTCCAAACACCGGCCAGGCCGGAGCGTTGCAAACGGCGGCGCTTGCTAACCCTCTTTCCGGGACTTGAGCGGCCGGCGGCCATGGCGCATGCAGGGAGCCTGTCCCGAGGGGAGCCCGATGCAGCACGAACAGACCGCCGACCTGCCCTATCTGCGCAAGGTGGTCGGGGCCTCGATGGCCGGCACGGTGGTCGAGTGGTACGAGTTCTTCCTCTACGGCACCGCCGCCACCCTGGTGTTCGGTCAGCTGTTCTTCCCGCAGACCGGCAACGAGCTGGACGGCATCATCGCCGCCTTCGCCACCTATGCGGTGGGCTTCATCGCCCGGCCGCTGGGCGGGGTGGTGTTCGGGCACATCGGCGACAGGGTGGGGCGCAAGTCGCTGCTGCAATTCAGCCTGCTGCTGATCGGCGCCTCGACCTTCCTGATGGGCTGCCTGCCCAGCTTCGCCTCGATCGGCTACCTGGCCCCCATCCTGCTGGTGACGCTGCGCTTCATCCAGGGCTTCGCCCTGGGCGGGGAGTGGGGCGGGGCGGTGCTGCTGGTCACCGAGCACAGTCCGAACCGCAGCCGGGCCTTCTGGGGCAGCTTCCCGCAGGCGGCGGTGCCGGTGGGCAACCTGCTGGCCACGGTGGTGATGCTGGCGCTGTCGGCGCTGCTGAGCGAGGCCGACTTCCTGGCCTGGGGCTGGCGCATCGGCTTCTGGCTGTCGGTCGTGATCATCGCCGTCGGCTACTACATCCGCACCCAGGTGACGGACTCGCCGATCTTCACCAAGGCGCGGGAGGAGGCTGAGCAGCGGGCGGCGGCGGGCTATGGCCTGACCGAGGTGTTCCGGCGCGAGCCGCGCGGGGTGTTCACCGCCATGGGCCTGAGGTTCGGCGAGAACATCCTCTACTACATGGTGGTCACCTTCTCGATCACCTACCTGCACCACCGCGAGGTGGACACGACGCGCATCCTGGCGCTGCTGTTCCTCGCCCACATCCTGCACGTGGCGGTCATCCCCTTCGTCGGGCGGGCGGCGGACCGGATCGGGCGGCGGCCGGTGTACCTGGCCGGGGCGGCGCTGACGCTGGTCTGGCCCTTCGTGGCCTTTCCGATGTTCGACACTGGCGGCGCGGCGATGATCCTCGGCGCCATCATGCTGGGGCTGGCGGTGCACGGGCTGATGTACGCCGCCCAGCCGGCGATCATGACCGAGATGTTCCCGACGCGGATGCGCTATTCGGGGGTGTCGCTGGGCTACCAGGTCACCGCCATCGTGGCGGGCAGCTGGGCGCCCCTGATCGGCACGGCGCTGCTGCGCGAGTACGATTCGTGGGTCCCGATCGCCTGGTACATCCTCGCGGCGGGGGCGGTGAGCCTGGTCGCGGCCCTGATCATGCGCGAGAGCAAGGGCGCCTCGCTGGCGGCGATCGACGCCGCCGACCTGCGGCGGCTGGAGGCCGGCGGCCGCTGACTAGAGGAAGGCCCCGGCGGTGCGCACCAGCATGTAGACGGCCACGGCGAAGATCAGGCCGGCGAACAGCAGGTTGAGCGCGCCGCGGCGACGGCCGAGGGCGCGGGCGGCGCGGGCGCCGAGCAGGCCGCCGCCGAAGCCGCCGGCCACGAACAGGCCGGCGACGCCCCAGTTCACCAGTCCCGCCAGGGCGTAGCTGGAGGCGGTGGTGACGCCGAAGCCGGTCACCGCCAGCAGGGAGGAGGCCATGGCGTTGAGGATCGGCATGCCCGTGGCGGCAATCAGGCCGGGCACGATCAGGAAGCCGCCGCCGATGCCGAAGAAGCCCGACAGCAGCCCCGTGCCGAGGCCGAAGCCGACCAGCTTCGGCAGGTTGTCGCGGCCGAGCCGGACGTCGGCCCGGCCCTCGCCCTTGCGCCCGCGCAGCATCAGGCCGGCGACGACCATCATCAGCAGGGCGAACAGGGCCAGCAGCTTCTCGCCGTCGACCTGGCGCCCGAACCAGGCGCCGGCCATGGCCCCGACCACCCCGGCGACGGTGAAGACGGCGGCGCAGCGCCACTTCACCGTCCCGGCGCGGGCATGGTTGGCGAGGTTGAGCAGGGCGTTGGCGGCCACCGCCACGGCGCTGGTGCCGATGGCCACGTGCGGGTTGGAGATCCCGACGAGGTAGACCAGCAGCGGCACGGCCAGCACCGATCCGCCCCCGCCGACGAGGCCGAGCGAGAAGCCGACCAGCGAGCCGGAGCCCACGGCGAGGAGGGAAGGGAGCAGGTCCATGCCGGGCTCCGTCAGCGGCCGGGCTGGACGGGCAGGCCGGCGGCGCGCCAGCCGTCGATGCCGCCCTCGAGCAGGTAGATCTCGTCGCTGGCGACAACCCCGGCGAGGGTGCGGGCGTTCATACGGGTGCGGGCCCCGCTGCGGCAGTGGAAGATCACCGGCCGGCCGGGCTCGGCCTCGACGCCGCGCGCGCCCTTCGACAGGGGGGCGGAGCGGGCGCCGGCGATGACGAGGGCGCATTCCTCGGGCTCGCGGATGTCGACGAGCAGGGCGCCCTGCTCGACGAGGCGGGCGGCGTCCTTGGGGGTGATGGGTCGGGCGGTCATGAGGGTCTCCGGAAGGGGAGGGTGGAGGGACTTGCAGTAAATTAGGAAGTGCTAATATATCCGTCAACAGCGAACCCCTCCAGGGAGCCTCCGATGACCGCCCGACCCGAGATCCACGCCTTCTTCGACGAGCCGACCAACACGGTCAGCTACCTCGTCGCCGATCCCGCCACCCGGCAGGCCGCGGTGATCGACCCGGTGCTGGACTACGACCCGGCCACCGGCGCCTTCGACACCCGCTCGGCCGCCGCCATCCTCGCCGGGGCGGAGCGGCTGGGGCTGAAGATCGTGTGGGCGCTGGAGACCCACGTCCACGCCGACCACCTGAGCGCCGCGCCCTTCTTCAAGGCCCGCACGGGCGCCGCCGTGGGCATCGGCGAGCATATCCGCGACGTGCAACGCATCTTCCGTCCGGTGTTCGGGGCCGAGGACCTGGCCGCCGACGGGGGCGACTTCGACCGGCTGTTCCACGACGGCGAGCGCTTCGCCCTGGGCGAGCTGGAGGTGGAGGTGCTGCACACCCCCGGCCACACCCCGGCCGACGTCAGCTACCGCATCGGCGACGCGGTGTTCGTGGGCGACACCCTGTTCATGCCCGACTACGGGACGGCGCGGGCCGACTTCCCCGGCGGCGACGCCCGCCAGCTGTACCGCTCGATCCGCCGGCTGCTGGACCTGCCGCCGGAGACGCGGCTGTTCATGTGCCACGACTACAAGGCCCCCGGCCGCGAGGCCTACGCCTGGGAGACCACCGTCGCCGCCCAGCGCCGCGACAGCGTGCACGTCCACGACGGCGTCAGCGAGGACGACTTCGTCGCCATGCGCACCGCCCGCGACGCCACCCTGGCGGCGCCGAAGCTTCTGTTGCCCTCGATCCAGGTGAACATGCGCGCCGGCCGCTTTCCGCCGGCCGAGGCCAACGGCGTGCGCTACCTGAAGATCCCGGTGAAGGCGGCGGCGGGGGCGTAGGCGTCAGGCCGCGTTGCGCCGCGCCTGCGTGACGCAGTAGCCGACCGTCACGGCGATCCCCAGGACAATGGCGCCGCAACCCGCCCAAAGCGCCACGTCGAACGGGGCGAAGACCCACAGCCCGCCGTAGACCAGTCCGCTGATCGCCTGCGACCAGCCGGCCACGCGGTTGACCCGTCGCGCCGCCGCCTGCGGGACCCAGGTCTTGGGCATGCGGTTGCCCGCCCAGGCCAGCATCAACCCGGTGCCGCCCATGACGATGCGGGTCACCGTATCGCCATCGATCCAGCCGACCTGCCGCGCCGCCGTCGCCGCCAGCGCCGCCGCGATCAGCCCGCCGGCGACCACGAGGTTGGGGACCAGGTCCGATTTCAGTTCGCTCATGTCGCCGGTTCCTCTTCGGGGATGTCGTCGGGAACGGTCCGGGACCCCTCGGCCCCCGCCCCGAACGAGTGGACGAAGCCCAGCAGCGCCTCTTCCAGCACCGACAGCTTCAGATGGTAGATCACGCTCTTGCCGGCCTTCTCGGCGTGCACGAGGCCGGCCTCCCTGAGCACCGCGAAGTGGGCCGACATGGTCGGCTTCGACACCTCGAACCGGGCCGCGATCTCTCCCGCGCTCATCGGCCCCGCGCGCAGCAGCTGCAGCACGCGGCGTCGGGTGGGATCGGAGAGGGCCTTGAATACGGAGCTCATGGAAGACGTTTAGCTAACCATCGAACTAAGAGTCAAGGAGGGGAGATCCCCCTGACGCCGGGACCGGGTCACGCCTCGCCGGCGAGCCGGCGAGCCGGCTCCCGGCGGCGCGACCTCAGCCGCTCCGGTCGACCGCGCCGGCCAGCTTGCGAAGGCGCGGCGCGACCATCGGAATGGTCAGCATGGTGGAAGCCACCGCCATCAGCAGCAGGGCGGTGAAGGTCTCATTGGTGATGATCTTCTTGTCCAGCAGGATGTTGGCGAAGATGATCATGATCAGGGCCTTGGTCTGGAGCAGCCAGCCGATCAGGCCGGCCTCGCCCTTGCCCCACTTCAGGATGCGGCCGGCGATCCGGACGCCCAGCAGCTTGCCGCTGACAGAGGCGACGAGCAGCAGGCCCGCCGCGCCGAAGACCATCAGACCGCCGACGTCCCACTGGGTGCGCAGCCCGGTGGACAGGAAGAAGACCGGCATCACCGCGATCAGGATGTGGTGGCGGAACTGGTCCATCCGCTTCTGGTCGAACCAGTCGGCGTCCAGCACCGCACCCGACAGGAAGGCTCCGACCATGAAGTGCAGCCCGGCCCAGTCCGCGGCGAGGCCGCATCCCGCCAGCCAGATCAGGGACACGTACCAGCGGTCGGGCTCGGGTATCCGCCGCATCAGCGCGCGCACGGCGAAGGTCGCCGCCGCGAAGCCGACGAGGAAGCCGCCCTGGCGGCCAATCCGCTCCCAGTCCAGCAGGATGAGCGCCAGCACGCCCCAGATGGCGATGTCGTCGAGGGAGGCGTAGCGTAGCGTCCGCTGACCGATCGGCAGCCGGAGAATCTCGAGCTTCTCCATCAGCAGGACCAGGATCGGCAGGGCGGTCACCGCGCAGGCCATGCCGATGCCGAGCACCACCTGCCAGGTCCGGCCCTCGGCGCCCGTCCAGCCGGGGCTGGTGGAGATCATCACCACGGCGGCGGCGGCGCCGAACAGCAGGGGGACGGCCATGGCCATGCCGGCGGCGACGCCGGTCTCGCCCCTGCGCGCCCAGGCCTGCCTCAGATCCAGTTCAATCCCCGCGATCCAGACGAAGATCATCACCGCCCACCAGGCGATGCCGTTCAGGGCGGCCACCACTTCGGGACGGAAGACGAAGTCGTAGTAGGCCGGAAAGGCCGCGCCGAGCACGCCGGGCCCGAGCAGGACGCCGCCGATGATCTGGACCACCACCAGCGGGGCCCAGTAGTCGGTCCTGAACAGACGCCAGACCAGATAGGGCACGCTGAAGATGATCAGCATCGCCAGAAGGAAGAGTTCCGTGGTCGTGATCGCGTGCGGCATCGGTTCCTTCCAGGTCCAGGCTGCGAATGTCCGTCGCCGTCGCTCGGCGATCATGTCGACGGTGATACGGGGCCCGGACCCTCCAGATCGTCAATTGTCGGGCGGAGGAGGTTGCCGACGGCCGGCCGGCGCCCGCGCGTGCAGCTGCGTCATGTTCAGGCGAATGAGAGCGGAAGCCAGGGTCGCGCCGGACCGTCAGATTCGTCGCTGGCCCGGCTCGGCCTCCTGACCCGGGCGCGATGGGGGGATCGTCCACCGCGGCTCCGCTTCAACCGATCGACGACCACCCGGACGGGCGCCGACAGGACGGCCCTGACGCGGGTCGTGGCGGACAGCGTCACGCCCAGAACAAGTGCGTCGAGGTAAAGCGAGATATCGAACAAGGTGAACCAGACAACCACATCCGGCGCCATAAGGCTGAAGAGCCGAAGCCCCTCCGCTTCAAACAGCCAGAACAGGGCCCCGCCGATCAACGTCAGACCGCAATAGAAGAGGACGTGACCGAGCCGAACCCTTTCGAGGCGCCGCGCGGGAGCTTCAACGAGCAGACGTCTGAGGCCCGACCCCGGCGGGGCCAGACAGGCGGCGAGGAGCACAACGCCCAGCAGCGCGAACAGCATCGAAGTCTCCGACCAGCGTCCCCTGGTCACATGGCATGATTGCCGGATCCTTCAAACGGGGTGGAAGTCCATTTTGACTGTTCCTCGCCCACCGCGCTTCTGCTGCATGGGTCTCCTGTACCGAAGGGAGCCGCTCATGTTGTGCAAGCCAGCGTGGCTTCAGTGTTTCCCCGGTTCAGCCTTCCTCGCTGTTCTCGCGGAACCCCGTCCCCAGCGAGACTGAAGCTGCCGGGCGCTGCGGCGACCGATGATGCTTCGCCGGATGTTGCCATGTCCTTCCCGACGGCCGGCGGCTCCAACCCAGGTGCGCCGGCGCAGGCGGGCCCGCGGTAGTCCTGGACACAGGACCTGGTCTGGAGTCTTCAGTCTCGGCGCAGGTTCAGCCGGAGCTCGCTGCGATCGCCGGCGCGTACGACGCGCCGGCTATGGCCTGAGCGACTCCGGACCGCGCCCTCACCTCGAAGGCAGGGCCGGCGTCGCCTGGCGGCGCGTCATCGTCACGGCGCCGATATGCCCGCCGACGGGAAGGAAGCGAACGCTCATGCGGGCCGTCCCGCTGAACCCGTCGCGCGTCCGGTCCGTGAGGGTGAAGGTCATCCTGGCCGCGCCCGATCCTGTGGGCATGCCGATCACCAGTTTGCCGCGGTCTATCCGGCACGGGGCCGCGGCGCCGCGGAGGACACAGGCGATCCGGCCGCCCCCCTGACCTGTGATCGTCAGGGGCAGATCGCCGTCGTCGATCTCGATGTTGATCTCAAGTCCCTCTCGCTCGGCCGGAGTGATCATCAGCATCCAGGCGCCGACCACTTCCCGATCGTTGATCGGAGATGCGTCCCGGGCATGGACCATGTCGCCGATCGCGACAGCCGCCGCCATCGCCCCCGCCACCGCCTGCAGCTTCGCCATGTGGACCTCCGGCCAGACACCTTGCAGTAGCATCAGGGCGCCGAAAGAGATTGGCACGTGAATTCCTGGAGATGTTCGCAGCTACGCGCCGGGAAGGCGAAGCCACAGCGCTGCCTGGACTTCGGGAAGGCGAGCCGACCGCCGCAACGGGTCGGAAGCCGTCGCCTACCCGAACTCCACCAGCACGTCGTCCGCCGCCACCGGATCGCCGGCCCTGGCGCCGACCGCCTTCACCACGCCGTCGCGCTCGGCCTTGAGGATGTTCTGCATCTTCATGGCCTCGATGATGGCGACGGTCTCGCCGGCCTTGACCTCCTGGCCGGGCTCGACCGGGATGGCGACGACGAGGCCGGGCATGGGGGAGAGGACAAGCTTGGAGGTGTCGGCCGCCTGCTTCTCGGGCAGGCGGGCGTAGAGGGCGGCGATCGCCGGGGTGAGGACGCGGACGCGGGCCTTGGCGGCGCGGTGGCGGATGACGAAGCCGTCCGGCGCGCGGGCGACCTCGGCGGTGAAGGGCTCGCCGTCGAGAACGGCGCGGAACTGCGCCAGACCGGGGCGCCAGTCGATGTCGGCGAGGCGTACGACGGCGCTCCCGTCGGACCCCTCCACCGCTTCGCGGTTCCCCTCCCGATGTTCCATGGGGAGGAGACGCAGGGTCAGGGCTTCGGCGTCGTCGTAGGACAGGCTGACGGGGTGCGGGGCCTTGTCGACCAGCACGACCCAGTCGGTGCGGGCGGAGGGATCGCCGGCCTGTTCCGAGAGTATCTCGTGCATGGCCATGGCGGCGGCGACCATCAGCCGGGTCTGGGCCGGGGAGGGGGGCAGGCCGTGGAAGCCGTCGGGGAACTCGTCCTTGATGTAGCTGGTGGAGAGGGCGCCCGAGCGGAAGCGCGGCTGGTCCATGACCGCGGCGAGGAAGGGGACGTTGTGGCCCAGGCCGGCGAGGTGGGTGTCCTCCAGCGCCCGGGCCATGCCCTCGACCGCCTCGGCGCGGGTCGGGGCCCAGGCGCACAGCTTGGCGATCATCGGGTCGTAGAACATCGAGATCTCGTCGCCCTCGCGAACGCCGGAATCGTTGCGCACGGTGTAGCCGTCGGGGTGGAGGCCCTCCTCGGGCTGCTCGTAGCGGACCAGCCGCCCGATGGACGGCAGGAAGCCGCGGTAGGGGTCCTCGGCGTAGATGCGGCTCTCGATGGCCCAGCCGTCGATCTTCAGGTCGTCCTGCTCGAAGGCCAGCTTCTCGCCCCAGGCGGAGCGGATCATCTGTTCGACCAGATCGACGCCGGTGATCAGTTCGGTGACCGGATGCTCCACCTGAAGACGGGTGTTCATCTCTAGGAAGTAGAAGGATTTGTCCTGACCGGCGACGAACTCGACGGTGCCGGCCGAGTCGTAGTTCACGGCGCGGGCGAGGGCGACGGCCTGGGCGCCCATGGCGGCGCGGGTCGCCTCGTCGAGCAGGGGGGAGGGGGCCTCCTCGATGACCTTCTGGTTGCGGCGCTGGATCGAGCATTCGCGCTCGAACAGGTGGACCACGTTGCCATGCTTGTCGCCCAGCACCTGGATCTCGATGTGGCGCGGGTCGACGATGAATTTCTCGAGGAAGACCCGGTCGTCGCCGAAGGCGTTGAGGGCCTCGGCCTTCACGGCGGCGAAGCCCTCGGCCATGTCGTCGTCCGAACGGGCGACGCGGATGCCCTTGCCGCCGCCGCCGGCGGACGCCTTGATCATCACCGGATAGCCGATCTCGCGGGCGATGCGGACGGCCTCTTCGGTCGATTCGATCAGGCCCATGTGGCCCGGAACGGTGGAGACGCCGGCCTCGGCGGCGAAGCGCTTGGAGGTGATCTTGTCGCCCATGGCCTCGATGGCCTCGGGGTTGGGGCCGATGAAGGCGATGCCCTCGTCGCGCAGGCGGCGGGCGAAGCCGGCGTTCTCGGACAGGAAGCCGAAGCCGGGGTGGACCGCCTCGGCGCCGGTCTGGCGGACGGCCTCCACGATGCGGTCGGCGAGCAGGTAGGACTGGTTGGCCGGGGCCGGGCCGATGAGCACGGATTCGTCGGCCATCTCGACGGCCAGCGAGCCGGCGTCGGCCTCGGAGTAGACCTGCACCGTGGCGATGCCCATGCGGCGGCAGGTCTTGATGATGCGGACGGCGATCTCGCCGCGGTTGGCGATCAGGATCTTCTTGAACATGCAGGCCCGGCTTTGAAGCGAACGTGATCGTCGCGTGAAGGCGAGCGCCCCGATTAGGCCGCGTTCGGGGCTGAGTAAACCGACGGGGGCGTTCGCCTGCGAGGGGCGACGGGGTTGGCAAGGCGTGCGCCGATGGGGTTTAAAGCCGCCACTCCCTGTTCAAGGCTTCCGGAGCTGACCGACCGATGAACCGACTTCTCACCGCCGCGGCCTCGGCCGCTCTCGCCCTCGCCGTCAGCGCCGGCGCCGTTGTGGCCCAGGACTTCCGCGAACTGGCCCGCCAGGATCTGCAGAAGATGCACGACGAGCTGGCCGCCAACCATCCGGCCGCCGTGGTCGAAGGCCAGGCCAGCCAGACCTTCCGCAGCTGGCTGGACGCCGGCCTGCAGGAATCGCTGGGCATGGCCTCGCGCGCCAACAGCGGCGACGCCCACTCCTACCTGCTGCGCTACTACGCCCGCGGCTTCCGCGACTCGAACATCGCGGCCACCCCGACCTTCGAGGGCATGGGGCCGTACTTCGGCATCAGCTGGCCCGGCTACACCACCGGCTGGCGCGACGGGAAGTATGTGGTGACCTATGTGAAGCCGGGCACGCGCAACGCGCCGCGGGTCGGCTCGGAAGTGGTCGAGTGCAACCTGCGTCCGATCGAGGAATTCGCCCGCGAGAAGCTGGACCGCTGGGAGGGCAACCTCGAGACCGAGGCCGGCCGGACGACCTCCGCGCCCTACCTGCTGTGGAACCGCAACAACCCCTTCGCCGACGGCGTGCCGTCGATGTGCAGCTTCCGCACCGGCCGCGGCCGGCCGCGCGAGTATGAGATCCGCCCCGTGCCGCTGCAGCCGGGCGACCTCGAGGCCGCCTATCGCGCCACCGTCTACATGCCGCCGGCCACGCCGCTGGCGGTGGAGACGGTCGACGGCCGGCCGTGGCTGCACGTGCATTCGTTCTCGGACGAGGCCGGCTGGCCCGCCTTCAACGCCCAGGTCGAGGCCCAGGTGGCGCAGATCCGCGGCCCGCAGGGCTTCGTGCTGGACCTGCGCGCCGCCTCGGGCTCGGGCCTGAACTCCTCGACGGCGCGCGGCTACGGCCTCGCCAACCGGATCTGGACGCCCGAGTTCACCGTCAGCCGCCAGCCGGCGGCGGGCGACATCACCTACCGCGCCAGCCAGGGCAACCGCGACTGGTACGCCGCCGCCCTGGGCCGGATGGAAGCCGATCCGCAGTTCGTGGCCGAGGCCGGGCCGGTGATCGAGCAGACCCGCGAGATCGTCGCCGCCTTCGACGCGGCCATCGCGGCGGGCCAGTCAACCTTCACCCTCGCCGGCCGCCCGGCGGTGCCGGACACCGGCGCGCCGAACCCGGTGCAGGGCCCGGTGGTGGTGCTGGTCGACGCGGGCTGTTCGGGCGGCTGCCTGGACACCCTCGACCTGCTGTCGAAGCTGCCCAACGTGCGCATCGCCGGCACGACCACGGCGACCGACACCATCTTCGTCGAGCCGACCATCCTGCGACTGCCGTCGAACTATGCGGACCTGAGCTACGGCCACAAGGCCTGGACCTCGCGCCCGCGCGGCAACAACGAGCCGTACGAGCCGACCGGCGCCCTGCGCTACACCGGCAACCCGGCCGACGAGAACGCGGTGCGGGCCTTCGTGGGCGGCCTGTTCGGCGGCTGATAGCGGCCCGGGAGCGGAACCGTCAGCGGGCGGGAGCGGCGACGCTCCCGCCCGTTTGCGTTCCGGAACGCGGAGCCACGCGCCAGACCGTGTTCGAGAGGTCGTCGGCGACGAGCAGGATGCGGCGGGCCGGATCGAAGGCGACGCCCACCGGGCGGCCGCGGGCGCGGTCGCCGTCGAGGAAGCCGGTCAGGAAGTCGACCGGCTCGCCGCTCGGCCGCCCGCCGGAGAAAGGCACCCAGACGACCTTGTAGCCGGCCAGGTCCTGGCGGTTCCAGCTGCCGTGCTCGCCGACGAAGGCGCCTTCGGTGAACCGGCCGCCGAAGCCGCCCTCGCGGGCGAAGGACAGGCCCAGGGCGGCGACGTGGGAGCCAAGGGCGTAGTCGGGGACCACGGCGCTGGCGACCAGCTCGGGTTTCTGCGGGCGCACCCGCGGGTCCACGTTCTGGCCCCAGTAGCTGTAGGGCCAGCCGTAGAAGGCCCCCTCGCGCACCGAGGTCAGGTAGTCGGGGACCAGTTGCGGGCCGATCTCGTCGCGCTCGTTGACCACGGCCCAGAGGGCGCCGGTGGTCGGCTCGATGGCCAGGGCGGTGGGGTTGCGGATGCCGGTGGCGACGGTGCGCCGCGCCCCGGTGATGCGGTCCACCGCCCAGACCACCGCCCGCTCCTCCTCGACCGCCATGCCGCGCTCGCCGACGTTCGAGTTGGAGCCGATGCCGACGTAGAGGGTTTGGCCGTCGGCGCTGGCGGTCAGGGCCTTGGTCCAGTGGTGGTTGATCTGCGACGGCAGGCGCGTGACCCGCTGGGGCGCGGCGGTGATGCGGGTCTGGCCCTCCTGGTAGGGGAAGCGGACCAGTTCGTCCTGCTCGGCCACGTAGAGGTACCCGTCGACGAAGGCGAGGCCGTAGGGGGCGTTCAGGTTGTCGATGAAGACGGTGCGGACTTCGGGCCGGCCGTCGTTGTTCGCGTCGCGCAGCAGGGTGATGCGGTTCCCGCTCTCGACCCGGGTGTTGCCCTTCTTCTTGATGACTCCGGCGATGACATCCTTGGGCCGCAGGGCGGGCGCGCCGCCGCCGCGGCCCTCGGCGACGAGGATGTCGCCGTTGGGCAGGACCAGCATCTGGCGCGGGATCTTCAGGTCCGTCGCCAGGGCGGTGACGGTGTAGCCGGCCGGCGCGGTCGGGACCTCGTCGCCCCAGCCGACCGGTTTGGCGATCTTCATCGGCGGCACAAGGGTCTGGCGGACGTCCGGGAGGTCGGGCTGCGGTCCGGTCTGATCGAGGCGGGGATCGCTGCGGCCGCAGGCGGCGACGGCGAGCAGGGCGGCGGCGCAGACGAGGGAACGGATCATCGGGCGACCTCCCGGTTGAGGATGCCGGAGTACGCAACAAGGGCGGCGGCGAGGGCGACGAGGGCGCTCAGGATCGACAGGACCAGGCCGAAGGCGCCGACCGAGCTCCAGGCGTCCTGGCTGTGCTTGAAGGCGTTCAGCAGGCCGAGCACGAACAGGATGGCCAGCAGGCCGGGATAGATCAGCCGGCGTCGGCTCCGGTCGACGCGGAGGGCGAGCAGGAGGTCGACGAGGCTCCACGCCAGCACGACGCCGCAGAAGACCAGCCCGCCCGCGATCAGCCAGGCGGAGAAGTTGGTCCACTGCATCTGGGCGGTGCGCAGATAGGCGATGTCGGTGACAAGCGCGGCGGGGAACAGCGCCGTCGGGAAGGCGAGCAGCATTCGGTGTACGGCCGTTCCGATCATGCGTACGGGGTCCATCGGGCCGCCTCCTCCTGAAGCTGAGCAGTCCACGAGGGAATCCATGAGGGCGGGTTTGGTTCATCCGGGCGCGGCGCGGCGGGGTGGAAGGGCGGCGCGGCGGCGCCTATGTGGGAGCCATGACCGACGCCCTCCGCTCCGCCTCCGGCTATGACCTGACGCCCCCGGACGACGAGGCGCGGGCCCGCCTCGAAGCCGACCTGTCGCCCGAGGAGAAGCGGGTGCTGCTGGCGCACGGCACCGAGGCGCCCTTCTGCGGGACCCTGCTGGGCGAGAAGCGGGCCGGGGTGTTCTGCTGCCGCGAATGCGGCCTGCCGCTGTTCCGCAGCCGGACCAAGTTCGAGAGCGGCACCGGCTGGCCCAGCTTCACCGAGCCGGTCGATCCGGCGCACGTGAAGGCGGTGCGCGATGACAGCTACGGCATGGCGCGCATCGAGACGCGATGCGCCCGCTGCGACAGTCACCAGGGGCACGTGTTTCCCGACGGGCCGCCGCCGACCGGGCTGCGCTACTGCATCAATTCCGTGGCGCTGAGCTTCGTGCCGGACGGCGAGGCGCTGCCGGACCCGCTGGGCCGCGGCGACGGAAGGGCCTGACTTTGGCCGCATTCGGGGTCAGGGTGGAGCCGATGCAGGAGTCCGGCGCATGTTGATCACCCTGATGGCGGCCGCCGCTGTCCTGAGCAGCGACCCCCAGGGCGCGATGGCCACGGCCCCGGAGACGCCGGTGACCCTGGACGTCGCCGCCGCCCCCGCCGCCCCGTCGGTGGAAGGCGCCGCCCAGGAGGCCGCGCCGCACGGCCTGAGCACGGACGCCCAGATCGAGCGCTGGCTGGCGTCGCGCGCGCCCGCCGCCGACCCGTGGGCCGAGGGAATCGCGGGCGACGACCGTGAGCCGCACGGCGAGTTCAGCGTGACCGTGGGCACGGAGGGCTACCGCGACTACGGCGCGGCGGTGTCGCTGCCGATCGGGGAGGACGGGCGGCTGGATCTGAGCTTCCGGCAGGTCGAGAACGGATACTACGGCTATCGCTACGGCGACTGGGGCGATCCCCGGCTGGACGACGCGGGCTACGCCTTTCCCGGCTACCGGCCCGGCGCGGCGACCGCGCACGAACGGCGGGTGATGCGTCCCGACGGGCCGCCGCGGCGCTGGACGGCGGCGGAACAGCCGCGGCCGGCACCCTGACGCCGGTCAGGCCTGGCCGACGAGCCGGCCGGACCCCGCCGGAGACGCCCCGAGCAGGCGGTTGACCGTCTCCGCGAAGGTGGCGAACGAAAGCGGCTTGGCCAGGGTCTCGTCGGCGCCGAAGACGCGGGCCATGTTGAGCAGATTGCCGACGCCGATATTGCCGCCCGAGGAGATGGCCAGAATCCGCACGCCCGGGTGCCGCCGCCGGATCTCCAGGATCGTCTCCAGACCGTCGCGGTTGGGCATCAGCATGTCGAGCACGACGAGCTCGGCGGGGTTGGCGTCGAGCGCGCGGAGCGCCTCGTCGCCGTCCGCCGCCTCGATGATCGCGTGCTGCTCGTCGCGCAGCAGCTCGGTCACGATGGCGCGGATCGTGGGATCGTCGTCGACTACGAGAACTATGGCCATGATAACCTCTGTGGCCGAAAATCGCCCGAAGAACCTGCGATTTCCGAAACGGAAATGATTAACGTCATGCGGCGGCCGCGCCGGCCGGGGGCAGGGCGTCGAAGGCGCCGGCGCGGGCGTAGACCCAGCCCTGGATAAGGTGGACGCCGGCGGTCCGCAGGAAGCGCGCCTGCTCGGGCGTCTCCACCCCTTCGCAGACCACCTGCATGCCCAGCGATCGGCCGACGGCGATGACCGCGTGGATGATGGCCGCCGAGGCGGTGTCGTCGACGCAGCAGGCCACGAAGCTGCGATCGATCTTCAGGGTCGAGAACCGCAGCTCGCGCAGGGCGTGCAGGCTGGTGTAGCCGGCGCCGAAGTCGTCCAGCGCCACGCTGACGCCGAGATCGGAAAGCCTGTCCAGGGTCGGCCGCGCCTGGTCGATGTCGAGAATGGCGGTCTCGGTGACCTCGATCTCCAGACGATCGAGCGGAAAGGCGGCGCGGGCGGCGGCGGCGCGCACCCGGTCGGCGAAGTCCGGGCGCTGGAACTCGCCGGCGGAGGCGTTGACCGAAACCCGGAGGTCGTCGCGGGCGCCGACCACCGTCATGGCCCGCTCCAGCACGAAGTCGGTCAGGTGCTCGATCGCGCCCGCGGCCTCAAATTCGGGCACGAACTCGTCGGGCGGCCGGACCGTCCCGTCCGCGCTGGTCCAGCGCACCAGCGCCTCGACCTTGCCGGAGAAGGCGCCGGTGCGCTCCATCATCGGCTGGAAGACGACGTCGAGCTCGCCGTCGGCGATGGCCTGGCGCAGGGCGGTCGCGGGATCGGCGGGCGCGGCGGCCGCGGATACGCCCATGGCCTCGAGGGTCCGGTCGAGCCGGGCGGAGAGGGCCTCGACCGCGCCGGGGACGCATTCGCCGCGCCGCGCCGCGGTCTCCATGGCGGAGGCCGCGGCGGCCACCGCGCGGGCGCCGAGGCTGAGACTCATGGACTTGAGAGCGTGGGCCGCGCGGGCGAGGGCGTCCATGTCGCCGGCTTCTGCGGCGGCGCGGACGTCGGCGAGCCGGAGCGGCGCGTTCTCGGCGTAGAGGCCTTCGACGCGGGCGACGAAGTCGGCCCGCCCGGCCTCGGCCATCGCCCTGAGCTCGCCCCGCAGGACCGGATCGAACAGGTCGTCCTCCATCTGCAGGGCCGGCGGCGCGGCCGGCGCGGCCTTTTCCGGGGCGGCGCCGACGACGGCGAAGCGGCCGCAGTGCTGCTGCAGGGCCCGCGACAGGTCCTGCAGGGTGAAGGGCTTGTGGATGACGCCGTCCATGCCGGCCGCCTTCCAGGCGTCGGCCGCCGTGCCGACGACGTGGGCGGTGAGGGCGAGGATGGCGGTGCGGGGGCGGCCGTCCCGGGTCTCCTCCTCCCGGATTCTCCGGCTCGCCTCGAAGCCGTCGAGACGCGGCATGGAGCCGTCCATGAGCACCAGGTCCCACGAGCCGGTCCGCAGCGCCTCCACCGCCTCCAGGCCGTCTTCCGCGAAGTCGGCGGTCGCGCCGAGGCGCGACAGGGCCTCGCCCGCCACCTCCCGGTTGACCTCGGAATCGTCGACGACCAGCACCCGGGCGCCGGGGAAGGACAGGGCCTCGACCTCGTCCGCCGACGCCTCGGCGGTCTGGCTTTCGCCGGCCTGGAGGGCGGCGAGGGCGCGGAGGAGCTCGACGCGCCGCACGGGGGTTGGAAGGATCCAGCCCTTGCGGGCGTCGTCGGCGCCGGGGAAGTCCAGCCGCAGGGCGCCGGCCCCGGCGACGAGCACGGCGCCGGCGGGTTCGTCGGCGCGGGCGACGCCGAGCGCGTCGAGATAGAGGGCGACGGCCTCCACTGAGCGAGGCGCATCGCCGGTCAGGCTCACCGTCCAGTCGGGGGCGAAGACCGGGAGCTCGGGGGCCACGCCGGCCGGGGGGAGGGGAACGACGAAGCCGAAGCTGGAGCCGACGCCCTCCTTGCTGGCCAGCTTCCAGTCGCCGCCCATCGCCCTGACCAGTCGGTCGCAGATGGCGAGGCCGAGGCCGGTGCCGCCATGCTTGCGGGTGGTGCTCTGGTCCTCCTGGGAGAAGGCCTCGAACAGCTTCGGCAGCTTGTCGGCGGGGATGCCGGGTCCGGTGTCGACGACGGCGACCTCGATCCCGGCGCCGTCGGCGGGACGGTCGATCCGGATCAGCACGCCCCCGGTCTCGGTGAACTTGATGGCGTTGTTGACGAGGTTGCTGATCACCTGGCGCAGGCGGGTGGGGTCGCCCAGCACCGGGCCGAGACGCGGATCGACATAGACCGCGAGGTCCAGGCCCTTGCCGGCCGCGCGTTCGGCGAACAGGCTGGCGACGTCCTCGGCCACGTCGGCGAGGTCGGTCTCGATGCTCTCGAGCTCCATCTTGCCGGCCTCGACCTTCGAGAAATCGAGGATGTCGTTGATGATGCCGATCAGGGACTTGCCCGACTTCGCGATGACGTCGGCGTAGCGGCGCTGGCGATCCGGCAGGTCGGACTTCGCCAGCAGCTCGCTGAGCGCGAGGATGCCGTTCATCGGCGTGCGGATTTCGTGGCTCATGACCGCGAGGAAGTCCGACTTGGCGGCGTTGGCGGCCTCGGCGGCGGCCTTCGCTTCGGACAGCTCGGCGGTGCGCTCGGCGACCTGGCTCTCAAGGCCGGCGACGTGGTCGGCGAGCCGGCGGTCACGCTCGCGCAGGCCGCGCAGCATGTCGCGCAGGCCCGAGACGAGGTCGGCGACCTCGCCGTCGGCGGCGATGTCGGGGTCGGCCGAGTAGTCGCCCGAATCGCGCACCGTGTTGGTGAAGGCGGCGAGGCGGGCGATCGGGTCGCTGATGCGGCGCGCGAGGCGCAGGGCGATGAGCAGGCCGGCCAGGGTGGCGACGCCGACGCCGAGGAGGGAGATCAGCACCGAGCCGAGCACCCGGCCGCGCAGACCGGGGGTCCTGGCCAGCAGCGTGATGGTGCCGACGGTCTCGCCGCGGCTGATCACCGGGGCCTCGACCTCGATGGTGCCGGTGTTGAGCACCGACCAGACGGAGGCCTCTGCGCCGTCCGCGACGCGGGTATCTGATTGCAGGCGGACGCCCCCGCCGGTCTCGGCCACCAGCCGGCCGTCGGCGAGCTGGAGGCGGCCATAGGTGACGGCGGGGGTCTGGGCGATGGAGCGGAGGGCGGCGAAGGCGCCGGGGCGGTCGTTCGCGCGAACGGCGTCAGAGGCGAGGGAGCCGATGACCTTCGCGGTCTGGGTGAGGCGCTCGGTCTCGAAATCGGTCTGACGGCGGGCGTCCGTCCAGCCCATAAGCGTTGCCGTAACAACGGCGGTGGTCGTCAGGGCGGCGATCACCAGCCCGACCAGTTTTCGCCGGATCGAACCCCGGTAATTGGCCGGTCTAATCTTGCGCAATCGGCAACCCCCGACTTCCGATTTTCGAAGTTATACCGTCCCTTAATGACTCGACGCTTAATGATGGCGGCAAGTGGGGGCTGGGAGCGGGGTGTCGCTCCGGGGAGGGTCCCAATGAGTGGCTTCTTTTACGTCCTTGAGGACGACGCGCGGTTGCTGTTCGTCGACGACGATCCGATCCTGCGCGAGTTCGCACAGGTGAACCTCGCCTCGCCCAGCACCCATGTGGACCTCGCCGCCGGCGGCGAGGACGGCCTGCGGCTCATGGCTCGACAATCTTACGACCTCGTGCTGCTGGACCTCGAGATGCCCGGCATGGACGGCTTCGCCGTGCTGGAGCGGATGCGGGAGGACGCGGCGCTGCGCCACGTGCCGGTCGTCGTGCAGACCGGACGGGAGGACGTCGAGGCCATCGACCGCTGCTTCCACCTGGGCGCCGCCTCGTTCGTGATGAAGCCGCTGAACTGGCGACTGCTGACCTACCAGATCCGCTACGTGCTGCGCGCTGAGCGACGCGCCAAGACGGAGCGTGTCGTGGCCGCTGCATGATCGCGCGTCTTGTCCAGCACATGGTGCGGTTCGCCGGCCGGCTCCGCCGGTCGGAGCAGGGGTCGATTGCGCTGAAATTCGCCTTCGCGGGGCCGGCCGTGATCCTGCTTGGCGTCGGCGGGATCGACCTGATGGCGGTGCATACGGCCAAGGCGCGGCTGCAGTCGATCGCCGACGCGGCGGCGCTGGCGGGGGCGCCGGCGCTGGCCCTGGCCACCGACGGCTCGGCGGCGCGCGAACGCGCCGACGCCTTCGTGCGCGGTCAGATGGGCGAATGGGCCGAGGCGCCGACCTACGAGGCCAGCTACGAGATCCTCGACCGGGGCGGGCAGCGGGCCATCCGGGTGCTGCTGCGCGGGCACCGCACCTCCTTCTTCGCCAACATGCTGCCGCCCGGCGGCTGGAACTTCATCGGCGACGCCACCGCCTCGACCGCCGGCCTGACGCCGCTGTGCGTGCTGATCAGCGGCTCGAACGGGGCCAAGCTGCTGAACATCAAGGACTCGAGCCAGATGAAGGCGCCGGCTTGTCTGGTGCACTCGAACCGCGACATCCTGGTGGAGGGCGGCAACATCACCGCCGCCTCGGTGCAGGCGGTGACCACGGCCGGGGGCTCTATCAGCCCGTCGGCCAGCACCGGCGCGGCGCCGATCGACGACCCCTTCGCCGACCTTGATCTTGAGCGCGATCCGGCGCTCGGCGCCCTTTGCTCGCCCATGGAGCTGGCCAACCGGGTCAAGGTGTCTTCGGGAGTCCACTATGTGCAGGCCGGCCGGCACTGCGGCGGCATCGAGGCCTACGGCGCCGCGCGGGTCGTCCTGGCCCCCGGCGAGCACTTCTTCCTGCAGGGCGCTCTGGTGGTGAAAGAGGACGCGCGGCTGGAGGGGCAGGACGTCGTGCTGTTCTTCGACACCATGTCCAAGTTCGACTTCACCGACCGGGCGCTGGTCAGCCTCGACGGCCGCAAGACCGGGCCCTACGCGGGCATCGTCATGGGGGCCATGCGCGACAACCGGCAGGACTTCGTAATCTCCGCCGACCATGTCGAGAGTCTGCTCGGCGTGATCTACGTGCCCTCGGCGCGGCTCATCGTCGACGGCGACGCCGACGTGGCGCGGGACAGCGCCTGGACCGTCATCGTGGCCAAGGAAATGCAGATGAAGGGGGCCCCCTCCCTGTTCATCAACGCCAACTACGACGCCACCGACGTGCCGGTGCCGGCCGGGGTGGGGCCGCGGGGCGGCGCCCGACTGATCGAGTAAGGGAGCGGAGAACCCCGCCATGGCCATGGAAGCAGACGGCGTCGCCGGACGGATCGAGGATCGCGACCAGACAGCGGAGCGGCGCGTGCGCGTCGAGCGCCGCGGCAGGGACCGCCGCAAGCCCGGCAACCGGGTCAACCGCGAGGCCCCGAGCCGGTCGCTGATGAAGATGCTGGGCGCCTACGGCGTCGGCCTGATGGCGGCGGTGCTGGCCCTGACCCTGCTGGCCAGCGAACTGGTCGGGGTCGGCGTCCCGGTGACCGCCCTGGCCTTCGAGACGGCGGCCATGGGGGCGGCGGTGCTGCTGCTGGCCATGGGCTCGCTGGAGCAGCGGCTGATCGAGGTCCGGCTGGAGCTGATGATGCTGAACGGCGGCCGCCGCGAGGGCGACCGGCGCCAGGGCGACCGCCGCGGCGGCGGCCCCCAGGACCGGGCAGGCGCAAGCGAACCTCCCGCCGCCTGATCCGTTCGACCGGGGAGGCGGCGCGCGCCTCTGCGGGAGACGAGCCGATGAGCGATCGCCAGCGGGCCAACCAGGGTCACCAGGAGCATGGAGCCGAGGGGCTGGGCCAGCGTCGGGTCGGCGAAGCCGGGCCGGGGCCGCGGCAGGAGCATCCCTTTCCGCCCTCGGCCGGCGGTGCGGGACCCGGGAGCGGCGACGCCGCCGTGACAGATTCGGAGGATCAGTCCGCCGGGCGCGGCCGCCCGGCCGGCGATCTGCCGGAGGTTCCGGAGGACGCCGCCTGAGGGGCGGGCGAGGCGATGGACCCTGAAACGCGAACGGGGCCCGGCGATGAGCCGGGCCCCGTTGCTGTGGTGGTGCCGCCGGGCAGGATTGAACTGCCGACCTCAGCCTTACCAAGGATGCGCTCTACCACTGAGCTACGGCGGCGAAACCTGAGGAGCGGGCCCTATAGCCAACCGGGGACAACTGGGGAAGCCCCCAATTCGGCAGCTTGCGGAAAAGTTCGTCAGCGGGTCCAATCGACTCATGGACAAGGCTCCGATCCCCGCCCCCGAAACGCCGCCGGCCGTCGAGCCGGCCGCGCCCGCCCCCGTGGCGCCCAAGGCGAAGTCGGAAAAGGCCCTGCGCCTCGCCGCCGCCCTGCGCGCCAACCTGCGCCGGCGCAAGGTCGCCGCGCGACCGGCAAGACAGAGCAACTGAAAGTCATCGGCGCGTCCCTGACGCGGTCTTTCGCAAGCGGCGCCGACCGCGCTAGATAGCCGATCCCCCGGCGGCCCGGCATTTCGCTTCATGGGCCGGCCACAAGAGACGACATGGACAGCATCGCCATCACCGGCGGCGCCCGGCTGAACGGGACCATCCCGATCAGCGGCGCCAAGAATTCCGCCCTGAAACTGATGGCGGCGTCCATCCTCACCGACCAGCCGCTGCGCCTGACCAACATGCCCCGGCTGGCCGACACCAAATTCCTCGGCCGGCTGCTGCGCGAGCTGGGCGTGGAGGTGACCGAGAACGGGCACGGGGCCGAGCAGGAGACCCTGTTCCACGCCGCCGAAATCCGCTCGACGTTCGCCCCCTACGACCTCGTGCGGCAGATGCGGGCCAGCTTCAACGTGCTGGGTCCGCTGCTGGCCCGGACCGGCGAGGCCAAGGTGTCGCTGCCCGGCGGCTGCACCATCGGAGCGCGGCCGGTGGACCTGCACCTGCAGGCTCTGACCGCCATGGGCGCCGAGATCGAGCTGGACGAGGGCTATGTCATCGCCCGCGCCCCGAAGGGGCTGAAGGGAGCCGAGATCGAGTTTCCGTTCGTCTCGGTGGGCGCCACCGAGCACGCCCTGCTGGCGGCCGTGCTGGCCGACGGGACGACGGTGCTGCGGCGGGCGGCGCGCGAGCCGGAGATCGGCGACCTCGCCCGCTGCCTGATCGCCATGGGGGCGAAGGTCGGGGGCCTGGACACCGACGAGCTGGTCGTCACCGGCGTCGCCTCGCTGACCGGGGCCGAATGGCCGGTGATCGCCGATCGGATCGAGATGGGCTCCTACGCCGTGGCCGCGGCCATGGCCGGCGGCGAGGTGCGGCTGACGCGCTCGCGGCCGGAGCTGATGCAGGCGCTGACCGAGAAGATGGTCGAGGCCGGGGTCGAGGTCGCGCCGACCGACGACGGCGTGATCGTGCGGCGTGATCCGGCGGTGCGGCTGAAGGCCGTGAACGTCGCGACCGAGGTCTATCCGGGCTTCGCCACCGACCTGCAGGCCCAGTTCATGGCCCTGATGACCCTGGCCGAGGGCGAGAGCGTCATCCACGAGAACATTTTCGAGAACCGGTTCATGCACGCCCCCGAGCTGGCCCGGCTGGGCGCGGACATCCACGTCCACGCCGGCGAGGCGGTGGTGCGCGGGGTCGAGGCGCTGCACGGGGCGCCGGTCATGGCCACCGACCTGAGGGCCTCCGTCAGCCTCGTGATCGCCGGTCTGGCGGCGCAGGGTGAGACGACCGTCGGACGCGTGTATCATCTGGATCGCGGTTTCGAGCGTCTGGAGGAGAAGCTGGGCGCGTGCGGCGCGGAGATCCGGCGGATCAGGGACGAGGGTCATGAACACTGAGGCGACGGCGAAGGACGGGGCGGACAGGACGGGGATCGAGCCGCTGCGCCTGCTCGCCGAGGACGCCGACGACTTGCAGATCATCTCGGCCGCGCTGCAGGACGCCATCCTGCGGCCGGTGGACATCGTCTGGGAGCGCAGCGCCCGGCGGGTGACGGTCGCGCTCAGCCGGTTCTGCTGGGAGTGCGGCGGCACGCGGGTGCGGGCGGCGATGCAGTTCGGCGACGTCGAGGCGGTGAAGAGCCGGCGCCTGCCGCGGGCCCCGGAGCAGGCGCTGGAGCTGCTGGCCATCGATTTCGAGCCCGGCGAGGCGCCGGGCGGGGCGGTGCTGCTGATGTTCGCCGGCGGCGGCGACCTGCGGATCGACGTCGAATGCCTCGACGCCGTACTGACCGACCTGTCGGAACGCTGGCCGGTGGACACGGCGCCGGCGCACCCCGTCGAGGAGCCGGACGCCGGGGCGAGCGCTTCGTGAGCGAGCACCGGCTGGTCTCCGTCGACCTCGACCCCGTCACCCTGCCGCCGGCCACGGCCGAGATCGAGCACGAGCGGCGGGTGGCGATCTTCGATCTGCTGGAGAAGAACAGCTTCCAGCCGGTCGGCGCCTCCGGCGGACCGTACCGCCTGGTCCTGTCGCTGGTGGACGGCCGGCTGGTGCTGGACGTTACGGGGCCGGACTTCTCGAAGGCCCACGGCCTGTCGCTGACGCCGCTCAAGAAGGCGGTGAAGGACTATATCGACATCTGCGACAGCTATTATGAAGTGCTGCGCGGGGCCGACGCGGGCAGGATCGAGGCGATCGACATGGGGCGGCGCGGCCTGCACAACGACGGCGCCGAGCTGCTGAAGGCCCGGCTGGAGGGCAAGATCGCCGTCGACCACGAGACGGCGCGGCGGCTGTTCACCCTGGTGACGGCGCTGTACCGGCGCTGACGGCGGCGCCAGTCGCCTGGTGCCTCCTCGACTATCGGCGCGTTTTGAGGCATATGCCCGCTCCTTCGACGCGCGCTCCGCCCGGCGCGCGGCGGTTACAGGTGTCCACCGGGCGTGGGAGGCCGCATGGCCAAGGAAGAACTGCTCGAGTTTCCCGGCGTCGTCAGCGAACTGCTGCCGAACGCGACGTTCCGCGTGACGCTCGAGAACGACCACGAGATCATCGCCCACACCGCGGGCAAGATGCGCAAGAACCGCATCCGCGTGCTGGCCGGCGACAAGGTCCTGGTCGAGATGACGCCCTACGACCTGACCAAGGGCCGCATCACCTACCGCTTCAAGTAAGGACGGGGCGTGGCCGCCCGCCCCGAACTTGTGCTGGCCTCGGCCAGCCCGCGCCGCGTGGAATTGCTGGCGCTGGTCGGCATCGTTCCCGACCGGATCGAACCCGCCGACATCGACGAAACCCCGCTGAAGGGCGAGACGCCGCCGCGGCTGGCGGCCCGGCTGGCTGTCGGCAAGGCCGCGGCCGGAGCCGCGCGGTCGCCTGACGCCGTGGTGCTGGCCGCCGACACGGTGGTCGCCGTCGGGCGCCGGCTGCTGGAGAAGGCGGCCGACGAGGCCGAGGCGGAGCGGTTCCTGAGGCTCCTCTCCGGGCGCAACCACCGGGTGCTGACCGGCGTCGCCGTGGCCGCCGGGGGCAAGGTGCGCCATCGGGTGGTCGACACCCGGGTGACCTTCAAGGTCCTGTCCGACCCCGAGATCGCCGCCTACGTCGCCTCGGGCGAATGGAAGGGCAAGGCCGGCGGCTACGGCATCCAGGGGCGCGCCGGGGCCTTCGTGACGCGGATCGTCGGCAGCTATCCGGCCGTGATGGGGCTGCCGCTCCCCGAGACGGTCAACCTGCTCGCCGGAGCCGGCTGGCGCGCGTCGTGAGCGCGGTCGAGGTCTTCCTCGACGAGACGCCCGGCGAGATCCGAGGCGTGGCGGCCCGCGACGGCCGGTTCGAACACCTTCTGATCGAGCGCGAGGACGACGCGGCCGAGCACCGGCTCGGCGCACGCGTGGCAGGACGCGTGGCCGAGGTTCACGCCGGCCTGAAGGGCGCCTTCGTCGACCTGGGCGGGGCGGTCCCCGGCTTTCTCCCGTTCCGCGGCGGCGCGCGGGC
>Ga0154912_142_pt18 | contig 30549 bp, 39 predicted proteins | sample RifCSPhighO2_01_FD_105881 | JGI IMG/M metagenome (GOLD analysis project Ga0154912, IMG submission 105881) | Caulobacterales bacterium RIFCSPHIGHO2_01_FULL_70_19 | reverse complement strand
TCAGAGGCGCTCGGAGACCTTGATCGCCGCCCGGCAGCCCGCCCTGATCACCGCGCTGAGCAGGGCGTAGCCGGGGGCCTCGCGGCTGCCGTGGGCGACGGCGTGGTCGTGGTGGGCCAGCTCCTCGTCGCGGAACCGCGCCAGCTCCGCCGCCAGCTCCGGATCCTGCTCGCGCACCTCGGCGATCTGGTCCGCGTAGTGCTCCCCGATGACGCTCTCCACCGCCTCGGTGCAGGCGTGCGCCGCCTTCTCGCCGAGCAGGGCCGTGCCGGCGCCCAGCCCCAGCGCGGCCAGGCGCCACACCGGCGTCATCGCCGTCGGCCGCACCTTCTCCGCATTGAGCAGGGCGTTGAAGCGGTCCAGATGCACCTGCTCCTGGGCCCGCATCTCGGCCATGTCCGCGGCGATCCGCTCCTTGCCCGGGCGTCCGGCGAAGACCGCCCGCTGGGCGCGATAGATCTGCACCGCCGCATACTCCCCGGCGTGGTCGACCCGCAGGATCTCGTCGCGCCGCCGCTTGCTGGCGCCCCGTCCGGGGCGGGCCAGCGGCGTGCGACGTTCGGTCGGGTCAGATGCGGGGTGCGCGGGCATCCTTGGGCCTCTTGGCGGCGAGCAGGCTGAACACGGCCAATGCCGCGGAGATCAGGGCGTTCCACCCTGCCATGCTCAGGCCGAGGAAGCTCCAGACCACGGCGTCGCACATGGCCGGCCGCTCGACCGGGCCGGTGCCCAGGGCCAGGGCCGTCAGGCTCTCGAGGTCGACCTCCCCGCCGCCGGCGCAGGCGGCCGGCAGCGACCACCAGTCCAGTTCGCCGCCCATGTGGAACACGGCCGTGACGGCGCCGGTGGCGAAGGTCACCGCCAGCAGGAAGGCGGCGATGCGCGGGGTTCCGCGGCTGCCGCGGCTGACCAGGTGCCAGACGGTGGCCACCAGGGCGATGGCCGCGGCGCCCCAGTAGACCTCGCGCTGCTTGAGGCACAGGTTGCACGGGGCCAGCCCGCCGAAGCGCTCGAACGCATGCGCCGCCGCCAGCATGGCCAGCGAGGCCGCAAGCGCGAAGGCGGTCCACCACCGCGTCAGGATTCGGTACAGGCCTCTCATCGGACCTCGTTCATAGCGGCGCCGCAGCGCCGCGTCGATTGGGCTCAACCGCCGAGGCGCGCGATCAGCGAGACAGCCCAGCCGGCCCCGACGAAGAAGCCTATGCCCACGGCCGCCAGAGCCGCCGCCCAGCCCGTCGCCACCGCCGCGCCCGCCGCCACGAACAGGCCGTCGCGCTGGATCAGCCCCACCGACAGCAGGGTCAGCGCCACCGAGGGCACGGTGTTGGTCATGGGCAGGACGATGGTCAGGGTGGCGAGGATCATGAAGAAGGCCGCCGCCCGTTCGGCCCAGCCCTCGGCGAAGACGGTCAGCCGCGGCCGCGACAGGCGCTCGAACCAGCCCATGCGCTTCGTGGCGAAATCGGCCATGCGCTCCAGCCAGGCCTTCGAGACGCGGCGCTGCAGCACCGCGTCCGGGAGCCACGGCTCCACCCGCCCGGCCAGCATCTGCACGGCCAGGATCAGGATCGGGATGCCGACGATCTGGGGCACGCCGTAGAGCGCCGGCACCAGGCAGGGGATGGCGAGGATGAGGATCATCAGACCGAAGGCGCGCTCGTCCAGCCGGTCGCGGATCTCCAGCAGGGTCAGGCCGTCCGGCCCGCTGATCGCAGCCAGGTCAGCCACCAGGGCGATGAACCCCTGCTTCGGATCGTCGGCGTACTGGTTCCGGGCTTCGTTCATCGGTCTCCCCGCGGGTCGAGGCGGGTGGGTAGCCGGAAAGCGGGCGGATGACGAGGGGGCGGAAACCGCCTGTGAGTCGCCGTCACGCCCGTGCGCCGCTATAAGGCGGGCCCTCCCCCTTCGAAACCGACCGAGTCCATGCGCTATCTCCACACCATGGTCCGCGTGGCGGACCTCGACGCCTCCCTGCGCTTCTGGCGCGATCTGCTCGGCCTCGAGGAGGTCCGGCGGATGGACAACGAGGCGGGCCGCTACACTCTCGTCTTCCTCGCCGCGCCGAAGGATCGCGCCCGCTCCGAAGCGGAGCGCTCGCCCGAGGTGGAGCTGACGTACAACTGGGACCCGGAGACCTACACCGGCGGTCGCAACTTCGGACACCTGGCCTACAAGGTCGACGACATCTACGCCGCCTGCCAGCGGCTGATGGAGGGCGGCGTGACCATCAACCGCCCGCCGCGGGACGGCCGCATGGCCTTCGTCCGTTCGCCCGACGGCATCTCGATCGAGCTACTGCAGGAGGGTCAGCCGCTCGCCCCCGCCGAGCCCTGGGCCTCGATGCCGAACACCGGGAGCTGGTGATCTTGAAGCGCCTCGTCGTCCTGCCGCTGGTTCTGTCCGGCCTCGCCGCCTGCGCCTCCACCTCGGAGACCTATCCGTCGCGGACCGCCACCGAGCAGCTGCTCGTGGCCCGCGCCGCCGATCGGGCCGTCGAGGGCCTGACCCTGCCGATTCCCGGCGGTTCGCGCGTCTACGTCGACGACGCCTACTTCCGGGCCGAGGCCGCGCCCTACGCCATCAGCGCCATCCGGGCGGCCCTGTCCGAGGCCGGCTACGCCCTCGCCCCGTCCAAGAACGACGCCGACGCCGTGCTCGAGGTTCGCGCCGGCACCCTGTCGCTCGAGCAGATGCGCCGCGTCTTCGGCCTTCCCGACATGCGCGTGCCGATCAACGACAGCTTCAACGTCGTCTCGATCCCCGAGCTGTCCGTCTACAGCCGCCGCGACCGGGTGGGCGTGGCCGAGTTCTCCGGCTTCCTCTACGAGCCGCGCACCGGCGCGCCCCTCGGCGCCATCGTGCCGATGACCGGCGAGTTCCGCATCCGCAGCCACAAGCTGCTGATGATCGTCTCCTGGGGCCAGCAACGCGTCGACCCCGGCGAACGCGACCCCGGCGACAGCTGGCGGGAGTTCTAGGAGACGCCTTGCGCCGCGGCGCCGGAGCGGTGAAGGTCGCGCCTTCTGTGTTCCGGGAGGGTCCCATGCGTCGTCTGCTCGTCTCCACAGTCGCCGCCGCCGCGGTGCTGGCCCTCGCGCCTGCCGCGCTGGCGCAGGACGCCCACGCCGGACACGCCGATCATGCGGCCCATCAGGCCGCGGCGCAGGGCGAGGACGCGCGGCTGGCCGCCTTCTTCGAGCAGGCCTTCCAGGAGCGGATCGCCCTGTCGCCCCAGACCATGACCTCGCTGGGCATCAAGCGCGACTACGGCCGCCTCGACGACGGCACCGATGCGGCGGCGGAGCGGGCGCTCGCCCTGGCCGAGGCGCAGCTGGCGCGGATGAAGGCCGGGTTCGACCCGGCGAAGGTCAGCGCCGACAGCCGGATGTCGATGCGCCTGTTCGAGTACGGCGTGGAGCAGGCGCGGCTGCAGAACCGCTGGCGCGACTGGGGCTTCCAGTTCGCCGCCAACGGCAATCCGACCACGGGCCTGCCGGTGTTTATGATCAACCAGCACCGGGTCGACAGCGTCGAGGACGCCGAGGCCTATGTGTCGCGCCTGCGCGACGCGGAGCGGGTGATGCAGGAGATCGCCGCCGAGCTGCGCCAGCGCGCCGCGGCGGGTGTCATCTCCCCGAACTTCGTCTTCGAGCCGTCGATCGAGAATACCCGCAACATCATCGCGGGCGCGCCCTTCGACGACGGCGCCGACAATCCGGTCTGGGCCGACTTCCAGAAAAAGATCGAGGCGCTGGAGGCCGACGAGGGGACCAGGGCCCGGCTGCTGGCCGAGGGACGGGCGGCGCTGACCGGCGAGTGGAAGCGCGGCTACGAACATGTGCTGGAGGCCCTGGCCGAGGTGCAGCAACAGGCGGCGGCCATGCCGGACCGCGACGCCGGCGTGTGGCGGTTGCCGGACGGCGAGGCCTACTACAACGCCCGCCTGCAGCTCTCGACGACCACCGACCTGACGGCGGACCAGATTCACGATATCGGCCTGAGAGAGGTCGAGCGCATCCACGCCGAGATGCAGACGATCATGGACCAGGTCGGGTTCGAGGGCTCGCTGCAGGAGATGTTCGCCCTGCTGAAGACCGACCCCCGCTTCCAGTACCCCAACACGCCCGAGGGCAAGGAGCAGTATCTGGCCGACAGCCGCGCCTTCATCGCCCAGGTGATGGAGGCCGCGCCGCGCTGGTTCTCGGACCTGCCCGAGGCGGCGCTGGAGGTGCGGGCGGTGGAGCCGTGGCGCGAGGCGACCGCCTCGATCGCCTTCTACAACGCCCCGGCCCCCGACGGCTCGCGGCCGGGCATCTACTACGTCAACCTGTCCGACATGACCCAGGTGCTCAAGCCGCAGATCGAGGGGATCAGCTACCACGAGGGCGCGCCGGGACATCACTTCCAGATCGCCTACGCCCAGGAGATGGAGGGGCTGCCCTCGTTCCGGCGCTTCGGCGGCTACGGGGCCTACGCCGAGGGCTGGGGTCTGTACGCCGAGCGGCTGGGCAAGGAGATGGGCTTCTACCAGGACCCCTACTCCGACTTCGGCCGGCTCTCGACCGAGCTGTGGCGCGCGGTGCGGCTGGTCACGGACACGGGGCTGCACGCCAAGCGCTGGAGCCGCGAGCAGGCGATCGACTATTTCCGCCAGAACTCGCTTCTGTCCGAGCGCGACATCGTCAAGGAGGTCGAGCGCTACATCACCAATCCGGGGCAGGCGACCAGCTACAAGATCGGCGAGCTGAAGATCATGGAGCTGCGCCAGCGCGCGCAGGCGGCGCTGGGCGACCGCTTCGACATCCGCGACTTCCACGCGGTCGTGCTGGGCTCGGGCTCGGTGCCGCTGGACGTGCTGGAGGACCAGGTCGACGCCTGGATCGCGGCGGGCGGCGGGGCTCCCGCCGCCTGACCGGAGTCAGTGCGAGGACGCGTCCCGGGCGGCCGGGCTGTGGTATTCGCTCTCGGCCTTGCGCTTCTTGCCAAGGACGAAGCGGCGGTCGCAGTAGCCGCACTCGACGAAGTCGTCGTCGCCCATGTCCATGTAGACCAGCGGATGGCCGAGCACGCCCCCGCCGCCGTCGCAGGCCACGCGCTTGGAGGTCACCACGATCTCTTCCGGCGGCGGGACGATCTCGGTGGTCGGACGCGGGGGCATTCGGCGAGCTCTGACTTGGCTATCGGGGCGGGCGCACATAGGTATGCGCCGCCGCTCCTTAGCGTCAAACGGGGCGGCCCGGAACACCCGAAAGCATGCGAATGACCGAGACCGAAGCCCTGCCCGTCAACGCCATCGAGGTGCGCGGGCTGGAGAAGACCTACGCCGGCTCAAAGAAGGCGCCGCCGAAAACGGCCCTCCGCGGCGTCGACCTGGTCATTCCGCGCGGTTCGATGTTCGGCCTGCTGGGGCCGAACGGAGCCGGCAAGTCGACCCTGATCAACATCCTCGCCGGCGTGGTCAACAAGACCGGCGGGACGGCGAAGATCTGGGGTCGCGACATCGACCGCGAGCCGCGCGACGCCCGGGCGGCGCTGGGCGTGGTCGCCCAGGAGATCGTCGCCGACGTCTTCTTCACCCCGCGCGAGTCGCTGGAGGTGCAGGCCGGCTACTACGGCGTGCCCGCGAAGGAGCGGCGCTCCGACGAGCTGCTGGCCGCGCTCGGGCTCTCCGACAAGGCCAACGCCTACGTCCGGTCCCTCTCGGGCGGCATGAAGCGGCGGCTGATGGTGGCCAAGGCGCTGGTCCACAATCCGCCGATCCTGATCCTCGACGAGCCGACCGCCGGCGTCGACGTCGAACTGCGCCGCCAGCTCTGGGACTACGTCCGCCGGCTGAACGCCGAAGGCGTCACCATCCTGCTGACCACCCACTACCTCGAGGAGGCGCAGGAGCTCTGCGACACCATCGCCATCATGAACCGGGGCGAGGTGGTGGCCTGCGAGCCGACGCCGCAGCTGCTGCGCCGCCTGGACACGCGTCATGTGGTGGTCAGCCCGGAAGGCGAGCTGCCGGCCCCGCCGGTGCTGCCGGGCTTCGAGGTCACGCCGCGCCCGAACGGCGCCTTCGCCGTCTCCTACAGGAAGGGGCAATCGTCCGTGGAGCAGGTGCTGGCCGCCGTCCGGGCGGCGGGCGTGACCATAGCGGACATCGCCACCGAAGACCCCGATCTCGAGGACGTCTTCCTCGCGCTCACGTACGGCGACGCCTCACAGGCCGACCCGACCAGGGACTAGGCGGCAAGGCCGCCGGAGCTCGCGAGCGGTCAGGACGCCGGCGCGCGGCGAGTCCCGCGCGGTGTCGCCCTGCCGTCCAACGCCTGCTGGCTAGACCACCATCACCGTGCCGATCAGCAGCCGGGCGCCGCGCCGGCCGAGGGCCTGATCGGTGGCGGCCTGCAGCGAGGCGACAAGGCGCTCCACGTCGGGCGGGTGACCCGGCAGCAGCGCATTGGCCGCGGCCTGCACCACGGCGGCGTAGGCGGCCCGGAGCCGCGGGGCCGACTGGGCGGCGCGCGCCCGCAGGGCGGCGTCGGGCGTATCGATGCCGGTCTCGACCGTCATCACGCCCCGACGGCCGTCCGGCCGCCGGACGTTGGCGGTGATCGTGGGCAGGCGCATGTAGCTGGGCTGCGGCGCGCCGCCCCCGCCTCCGGCCGCGGCGGGCGTGGCGGTCGCGGCGGCGACGGCGGCGAGTCCGAGAAGAGCGCGGCGATCCATGCGGCCATGCTGGCGCCCGTCGCTTAACATTCCCCTGCGCCCGGCCTACCTGCAGCCGATGAGACTCCCGCGCGAGATCGACACCGGTCTGCCCGGCTTCCGCTACTGGCCGGGCGCCCTCGACGCCAGCGCGCAGGCTCTGTTGCTGGCGGAGGTTCTGGCCGCAGCGGAGCGCGCGCCGTTCTACCGACCGGTGACGCCCGGCGGCCGGCCCTTCTCCGTCGAGATGACCAACCTCGGCCCGCTGGGCTGGGTCTCGGACCGGGGCGGCTATCGCTACCAGCCGACCCATCCGCTCACCGGAGCCCCATGGCCGCCGATGCCGCCGCAGCTGGTCGAACTGTGGGCGGCCCTGACCGGCTGGCCGGATCCGCCGGAGGCCTGTCTGGTCAACCTCTACCGGGAGAAGGCCCGCATGGGCCTGCACCAGGACCGCGACGAGGCCGACCTGACCGCGCCGGTCCTGTCGATCTCCCTTGGCGACGCGGCGGTCTTCCGCATCGGCCGGGCGGAGGGCGGTCGCAGCACCAGCCTCAGGCTGACGTCCGGCGACGTCTGCGCCCTCACAGGTCCGGCGCGGCTGGCGCGACACGGGATCGACCGCATCCTGCCCGGCTCCTCCGGCCTCGTCCCGGGCGGAGGGCGCATCAATCTCACGCTTCGGCGCGCCACGGCCGCCTCACAGCAATCGTGACTCGACCGTCGCGGCGAGGACCGCCACTGTCCCGCTTTCCCAAGACGGAGGGCCTCCGATGACGACGCTGATCCGACCCGAAGGACCCGAGCCGGACGACATCCGCCTCAGCCGCCGCGCCCTGGCGACCGGAACCCTCGGCGGCCTGTTCTTCGCGGGCTACGCCCCGGCCGCCCTCGCCGCCCAGGCGGCCCCGGTGACCACCGACGCCGCCGGTCTCGTCGCCGAAGAGGTGAGCTACCCCGCCCCCGACGGCTTCCAGCTCCCGGCCTACGTGGGCCGGCCGGAGGGCGACGGCCCCTTCCCGGTGATCATCGTCGTCTCCGAGATATTCGGCGTGCACGAGTACATCCGCGACGTCTGCCGCCGGCTGGCCAAGGCCGGCTATGCGGCGATCGCGCCGGCCTTCTTCGTGCGCGTCGCCGACCCGGCGCCGCTCTCGGACATGCAGGAGGTGCAGCGCATCGTCGCCGCCGCCGGCTCCGAGCAGGTCATGGGCGACGTCTCGGCGACCCTCGACTGGGCCAGCCAGCAACTGTGGGCGCGCGGCGATCGCGTCGGCATCACCGGCTTCTGCTGGGGCGGCAAGGTGGTCTGGCAGGCCTGCGCCCGCTTCGCCGTGCTCGACGCCGGCGTGGCGTGGTACGGCCGGCTGGCCCCCGCGGCGAACGCCTCGCCGCCACAGACGGAGGCCGGCCGGCCATGGCCGGTCGATCTGGCCGACGATCTGAAATGCCCCGTCCTCGGCCTCTACGGCGAGAACGACCGCGGCATCCCGCTGGACACCGTGGAGGCGATGCGCAGCGCGCTGGCCCGCGCCGGGCAGACCGACAGTGAGATCGTGGTCTACCCCGGCGCGCCGCACGGCTTCCACGCCGACTATCGCGACAGCTTCACGCCTGAGGCCGCCGCCGACGGCTGGCGCCGGCTGCTGGCGTTCTTCGAGTCGCGGGTGAAGGCCTGAGGCGTCAGTCCTTGTCGGCCGCGGCGGCGTAGGCCGCGGCGCCGGCCGCCTGGTCGGCGGCGTTCGGCCGGGCGCTCGAGCCCTTGGCGGCGACCACCACCATGGCCGCGCGGACGGTGCGCCCGAACAGGGCGTAACCCGGCTGCAGGGTCTGGATCACCTTGCCGCCTTCCACCGTATCGGACGGCTGCTCCATCATCGCCTGGTGCAGGTGCGGGTCGAAGGGATCGCCCGGCTCCGGCGCGACCCGCTGCAGGTTGTTGCTCTCGAACGCCTGCATCAGCGACTTGTGGGTGAGCTCCAGTCCCCTGACCAGATTGGCCACGGCCGGATCCTCGCTGCCCCCCAGATCGACCGCCAGGGCCCGCTCGAGCGTGTCGGCGACGCCCAGCAGGTCACGGGCGAATTTCTGGATGGCGTAGGCGCGGGCGTCGTTGTTCTGCTGCTCGGCCCGTCGTTTGGTGTTCTCGGCCTCGGCCACCGCGCGCAGGGCGCGATCCTTCCACTGGTCGCGCTCGGCGATCAGGGCGTCGATCGGGCCAAGGTCCTCGCCCGGCGTGGAATCAAGACCGGCTTCGGCGTTGGCCTCGGTTTCCGACTCGCCGATGTCGGCGTCCAATTCGTTGGCGTCGCGGGTCTCGGGGGTGTCGTTCACGTCTCTTGTCCGTCCAGCATCCGGCCCAGCACCCGGGCGGTGTAGTCCACCAACGGGATGACACGGGCGTAGTTCAGTCGCGCGGGCCCGATGACGCCGATGGCGCCCAGCACCCGCTGTCGGCCGCTCATATAGGGCGCCGCGATCACGGCGGAACCCGAAAGCGAGAACAGCCGCGTTTCCGCCCCGATGAAGATGCGGACGCCCTGGGCGTTCGACACGCCGTCCAGCAGCCCGATCAGCTGTTCCTTCTGCTCCAGATCGTCGAAGAGGACGCGGACGCGTTCGAGGTCCTCGACCGCCTCCCTGTCCTGCAGCAGGTTGGCCCGGCCCCGCACGATCAGGGCGCGCTCGCGTTCGGCGCCGCCGGACCATGCAGCCAGTCCGTCCTCGACCAGCCGCGCCGCCGCCGCGTCCAGTTCGCGCCGGGCCGCCTCCAGCTCGGTGCGCATCTCGGTTCGCGCCTCGTGCAACGGCCGTCCCTTGAGCCGGGCGTTCAGGAAGTTCGAGGCCTCCTGCAGCGTCGATGGCGTCACCCCCGCCTTCAGCGGCATCAGGCGGTTCTCGACCGTGCCGTCGTCGGCGACCAGCACCGCCAGCGCCTGGTCATGGCCCAGCGCGACGAACTCCACATGCTTGACCCCCGCGTCGCGCACGGGACTGGCGACGATGCTGGCCCCGCCGGCGAGACCCGAGAGCAGGGTGGACGCCTCGTCCAGCGCCTCCTCGAAGCTTCGCCCCCGCCCGGCCAGTCTTGCGTCGATCTCGCGGCGTTCGTCGCGGCTGATGTCGCCGATCTCCAGCAGGCCGTCGACGAACAGGCGCAGGCCGGCGTGCGTCGGAATCCGCCCCGCCGAGGTGTGCGGCGAGGCCAGCAATCCCGCCAGCGTCAGGTCCTGCATGGTGTTGCGGATCGAGGCCGGCGACAGCGACACGCCGGTCAGCGAGAGGGTGCGCGAGCCCACCGGCTCGCCCGTCTGCAGATAGCTTTCGACGATGCGCCGGAAGATGTCGCGGGCGCGCTCGTCCAGTCCGACGAGGCCCGGGCCCTCCATGGCCGTCGAGCTCAGCAGCGGTCCTCTCATCGCGCCCGCGCCTCCCAGTCCGCCCGCATCAACCGGTGAACCAGACAGTCGTCGTCGCCGAACATGCGCCGCCCTTCGGGCCGGAAGCCCAGCCGCTGGTAGAAGCGATGCGCCTCGACGTTCGACGCGAGCGGGTCGATGACGATCCCGTGCACCTCCGGATCGGCGAAGCAGGCGTCGAGGGCCTGCCGCATCATCTCCGTGCCCCAGCCGCGGCCCAGGGCGTCGCGTGGGCCGATCCAGATGTCGATCGCCCGGAGGCCGGGTTCGATCTCACCCCAGTAGTGGGTCGGCTCGGCGTGGGGGTCGCAGATCTGCATCACGCCGATCGGCCGGCCGCCGACCTCTGCGATGCGGTAGAAGCTGATCCCGGACTGCCCGGCCAGTTCCTCGCGCCACTCGATGCCGCCGAAGGCCACCTCGGCCTCCGGATCGTCCGTCGAGCAGGCGATCACGTGCGGCTCCCGATCCCACGCGGCCAGCAGCTCGGCGTCGTCGAGCGTCGCCGGGCGCAGCCGGAGCGTTTCTGTGGACGCGGCGGGGGGATACAGGCTCACGGTTTCAGGATAAGCAGCGCCGCCATCGCTTCAAGGATTTCCCATGCGCCCGTCCGAACGCCGCCCCGACCAGCTCCGCCCGGTGACGCTCGAGATCGGGGTCAACCGCTACGCCGAGGGCTCCTGCCTCGTCTCCTTCGGCCACACCCGGGTGCTGGTCACCGCCACGGTCGAGGAGAACGTGCCCGGCTGGATGCGCAACAAGGGCTCCGGCTGGGTCACCGCCGAGTACGGCATGCTGCCCCGCGCCACCCACACCCGCGGTCGCCGCGAGGCGGCCGCCGGCAAGCAGTCGGGCCGCACCCAGGAGATCCAGCGCCTGATCGGGCGCAGCCTGCGGGCGGTGGTCGACCTGAAGGCGTTGGGCGAGCGCCAGGTGGTGCTGGATTGCGACGTCGTCCAGGCCGACGGCGGCACCCGCACCGCCGCCATCACCGGGGCCTGGGTCGCCATGGCCTCGGCGCTGGACTACCTGCGCGCCGAGGGCGTGCTGAAGACCGACCCCATCCTCGACCAGGTCGCCGCCGTCTCCTGCGGGGTGTGCTCGGACGAGCCGGTGCTCGACCTCGACTATGAGGAGGACTCCACCGCCGAAGCCGACTCCAACTTCGTGCTGACCGGAGCGGGGACCATCGTCGAGATCCAGGCCACCGGGGAGAAGCGCGGTTTCAGCCGGCCGGAGTTCGAACGCCTGTTCCAGCTGGCCGAAGGCGGCTGCGCCGAGCTGTTCGCCCTGCAGCGCGCCGCCCTCGGACGCTGAGGGTTCCTCGGCCCGGCGAACCTGCCTAAGGTCAGCTTTCCGCAACGGCCGGAGCCCGCCATGCGTCGGATCGTCCTCGCCCTGACGGGCGCCGCCCTGATCACCGCCTGCCAGCCGCCGGCGGAGACGCCCGAGGCGCCGCCGCCCGGCGTGGAGCTTCCGGCCCCGGAGATGCCCGCCGACGCCCCGCCGCAGGAGGAGGTCGAGCCTGGCCTGCCGGCGGACCTCGCAGGGCCGCCGTCGCCCGCCGTCGCCAACGACGGATCGTGCCAGTCCCAGATCGGCGAGGCGGCCGCCGCCCGGCTGGTCGAACGCTGCGTCATGGTCAGCCCGGCCACCCACCCGCCCTGCAACGTCGCCAACCCCTGCGCCCTCATCCAGGGCGAGATCGACCGGTCCTGCGCCCTCTTCGCCCCGGACCGGAAACCGGCGGAGTGCGGCGCTTAACGAATCCTGCAGGCTGAAGCCGTAGCCTCGGCGGGCCATGACCCCTGTCGCCACCCCGCCCGACCTGCGCGCACTGACCACCCTGCGCTTCCTCGCCGCCGCCTGGGTGGTGCTTTACACGGCCTGGGCCTATCTCGATTTCAGCCTCGTGCCGACGGCGGTGACGAAGGGCTACCTCGGAGTCGAGGTCTTCTTCGTCCTCTCCGGCTTCATCCTCAGCCACGTCTACCTCGAGCAGTCGGGCTCCCGCAGCTTCTCGTACGGCGGTTTTCTGTGGGCGCGGATCGCGCGGGTCTACCCGCTGCACCTCGTCACCCTGTTCGCCATGGTCGGGCTAGGGGTCGCCGCCACCCTGGCCGGCGTCGCCGTGGACGCGAGCCTGACGGACTGGCGGGCGCTGCCGGCCCACCTCAGCATGACCCACGCCTGGGGCCTGGCCCCGCTGGCCGCCTTCAACCATCCCTCCTGGTCGATCTCGGCCGAATGGTTCGCCTACCTCAGCTTCCCCGCCTTCGCCTTCGTCGCCTGGCGCCTGCGCCAGCGGCCGTGGCTCGCGGTCGGCCTGACCGCGCTGGCCGCGCTTGGCGTCTACGCCGCCTTCGAGCGGCTGGCGGGCTTTCCGCTGACGGAGGCGACCTTCCGCTGGGGAGCCCTGCGCATCGTCCCCTGCTTCGCCCTCGGCTGCGCCCTCTACCTCGTGTACCGGCGGGGGCCGATACGGCGCGCCGGGCTTGTCGCGACCGCCTGCGGCCTCGGCCTGCTCGCCAGCGCCTCGCTGGCGCTGTGGGACCCCGTCACGGTGCTGTTCGCGGGCGGCCTGATTCTCGGCCTCGGCTCCCTCGCCAACGAGCGCGCCGGAATCTTCGCGTCGGCGCCCGGGGTCTACCTCGGAGAGGTCAGCTATTCGATCTACATGGTGTGCGCGCCGGTGCTGCTGGTCATGACCAACCTCGCGGCGCGGCTGCTCGGCGCCGACGAAAAGCGGTTTCACGTTTTTGTGTGGCTGGGGATTCTGGCGGCGATCCCGGTCGCGGCCATGGCCACCTACCACCTCGTAGAACGCCCGGCCCGCAAGGCCTTGCGCGGGTTCGCGGCGCGCAGGCAGCCGGGTCAAGCCGGAGCGCCCGTCCCGGCCGATTCGCCTGAGAGGGTGCTTCAACCCTCGAAAACTATCGTCTAAGGACGAATCCGAGGCAGGTCGGGAAGCACGCCAGCATGATGAAACGGCTCCAAGCCGCCGCGGTTGCGGCGCTCCTCGGGATTTTCGCGCTGGGCTTCGGCGCGCCGTCCGTGAAGGCGGAGCCTTACTGGCAGTGCGTAACCTTCGCCCGCATGTTCTCCGGCATCGACATCTACGGCGACGCCCACACCTGGTGGACCCAGGCGCAGGGCAAGTTCGCCACGGGGGAGCGGCCGCGCACGGGCGCCGTCCTCGCCTTCCAGTCCAATGGACGCATGCGCCTCGGCCACGTCGCCGTGGTCTCCGAAGTGCTGACGGACCGGGTCATCCGGGTCACTCACGCCAACTGGGGCGGCAGCCGCGGCAAGGTGGAGGAGAACGTCACCGTGGTCGACGTCTCGGACGCCAACGACTGGTCGGCGGTCAAGGTCTGGTACAACCCGATCAACGACCTGGGCACGACCGTCTATCCGACCCACGGCTTCATCTACAACAGCCCGGACCGCCCCTCCGAGGGCCTGCTGCTGGCCGCGGCCTCGTCCAGCGTCGGTCAGCCCTGATCGCTTGACCCGGCTGCCGCCGCGGCGCTTGTTGGGCGGCCCTGTTCCCGGAGCCGTCCATGCGCCCCACCTTCGTCGCCCTCGCTGTCCTGGTCCTCGGCGCCTGTTCCGCGGAGCCTGAAACGCCCGCCGGGTCCGCGCCGGAGCCGGAGCCGGCGCCGACGCTGGCCGGCGTCGACCTGTCGCGCCCGGTGCGCCTGCTGGGCACCGAACCGTTCTGGGGCATCGACCTGACGGGGACCGAGGTCGTCTACTCCGGCGCAGACCGCCCCGAGCAGCGCGGCCCGCAGCCGAAGCCGACGGTCCAGGGAACGGTGGCCACGCTCGAGACCACCACAACCACCGGCACCCCGATCGCCGTCACCCTCACCGCCACCGAGTGCTCGGACGGCATGAGCGACCGCACCTACCCGCTGACGGCCCTTGTGGAGGTGGGCGGGGAGACGCTGATGGGCTGCGCCGCCTCGACGTCGGCGATCATGAGCGTCGGCGAGAGCGGCCGCGTGGTCGACCCGCCGACGGCTCAGCCGGTCGGCTGATCCCTCAGGCTCCGCAGGGCGCCCAGCCGCGCAAAGGCCAGCGTCAGGGCCTTGCGACGCGCCGGCGCCAGCGGCGCCAGCGGAGCGTCGCGCACCACCGCCCCGCCGAAGCCGTCGGCCACGATCAATCCCGGCTCGTCCGGCAGCGCGCCATCGGGAAATTCCGGCGCCACGGCGAAGTAGAAGGCGTCGCAGTACGGTCCGTACTCGCCCCACTTCCGGTCGACGCGATAGTCCTCGAGGCCGGACTTCACCTCGCAGATGACGATGTCGCCCTTCGGCCCCAGCGCCATGACGTCCGCCCGCCGCCCGTTCGGCAGACCCACCTCCAGCAGCGGCGCATAGCCCATGTCGACCAGCAGCCGCGCCGCCCCGCGGGTGACGGACAGGGTGGTCTCCGGGCGGCTGAAGACCAGCTCGATGTGGACGGCGGCGGCGGGCATGCGGACGTTATGTTCCGCATGTGTTCCGCTTTCAAGCGCGCTTACAGGATGAACCGGCTCAGGTCCGCGTTCTTCGCCAGGTCCGCCACCCGCTCGCGCACCTTGTCGCCGTCGAAGACGATGGTCTGGCCAGCGAGGTCGGAGGCCCTGAAGCTGGTTTCCTCCAGCACCCGCTCCAGCACCGTCTGCAGGCGACGGGCGCCGATGTTCTCGACCGCCGAGTTGGCCGCCACGGCCGCGTCCGCCAGCGCCTCCACCGCGTCGTCGGTGAACTCCAGCGTCACCTCCTCCGTGGCCAGCAGGGCCTGGTTCTGGCGGATCAGATTGGCTTCGGGCTCGGTCAGGATGCGACGGAAGTCGTCTCGCGTGAGGGCCTTCAGCTCGACCCGGATCGGCAGGCGGCCCTGCAGTTCGGGCAGCAGGTCCGACGGCTTGGCGACGTGGAAGGCGCCCGAGGCGATGAACAGCACATGGTCCGACTTCACCGGCCCGTATTTCGTCGACACCGTGGTGCCCTCGATCAGCGGCAGCAGGTCGCGCTGCACGCCTTCGCGCGACACGTCGGCGCCGCGCGCTTCGGATCGCGCAGCCACCTTGTCGATCTCGTCGAGGAAGACGATGCCCTCGTTCTCGGCCAGCAGCAGGGCCTCCTTGGTCAGGCTCTCCTGGTCCAGCAGCTTGTCGGACTCCTCGGTGACGAGCGGCCCCAGCGCATCGCGCACCGGCAGCTTCACGCTCTTCGTCCGGCCGCCGCCCAGCTTTCCGAGCATCTCGGAGAGATTGATCATGCCGACATTGCCGCCGCCGGGCAGGTCCAGCCCCTGGATCGGCGAGGTGGTGTCGGCCAGCTGGATCTCGATCTCCTTGTCGTCCAGCTCGCCGGCGCGCAGACGCTTGCGGAAGGCCTCGCGCGTGGCCGGCTGCGAACCGGGGCCGACGAGGGCGTCGAGGATGCGCTCCTCCGCCTGCCCCTCGGCGCGGGCCTTCACTCCCGACCGTCGCTTGTCGCGCACCATGACCAGCGCCGCCTCGACGAGGTCGCGCATGATCTGATCGACGTCGCGGCCCACGTAGCCGACCTCGGTGAACTTGGTCGCCTCGATCTTGATGAAGGGGGCCCCGGCCAGCTTCGCCAGCCTGCGGGCGATCTCGGTCTTGCCGACCCCGGTCGGCCCGATCATCAGGATGTTCTTGGGCGTCACCTCGTCACGCAGGTCCTCGGGCACCCGCTTGCGCCGCCAGCGGTTGCGCAGGGCCACGGCGACGGCGCGCTTGGCGTCGTGCTGGCCGACGATGAAGCGATCCAGTTCGGAGACGATTTCGCGGGGAGAAAGGTCAGTCATGCCGTCGAGATAGGACGGCTCAGCCGCCGGCGGGAGGGGGCGCCGGCGCCGCAGGCGCGGCCGGGGGCGCCGGCGGCGGCGGCGGGGCGGGGATCAGCTGCGCCAGCACGATCCTCCAGCCGCCTTCCTGCCTCTGCCACAGGCGGACGTAATGGCCGGTCCGCTCGCCACCGTTCCGCTCCCACGCGGCCGGGCCGTAGGTCCAGACGAGGTCTCCGTACGCCGACTGACCGCCGCCCTCGGTCGGGCCGAACCGGAAGGTGGCCGGCCAGCCGTCCAGCGCCCCGGCGAAGGCGTCGCGCCCGATAGCCGGCGGCCGCGGGGCCACGTACAGCCGTCCATTGTCGGCCATCACCGCCAGATGCGCCGCCTTCTGGTCGACGGCGGCGGCGCGGGCGAGTTCGGCTTCGGCCTCCCGCACCTCGGCGAGCGCCCAGTCCCCGGCGGCCGGGGCGGGAGGCCCGTCGACCGAGCCGACGACACGCAGCAGCTCCGGACCGGCTTCCAGGATCACCGGTTCGCTGTCCGGGCCCGGCACGTCGGCCGCGCTGGCGCCGGAGCCGCCGTCGTAGACCCATTTCCACGACCCGTCGGCCTGTCTCTTCCAGATGGTGAAGTAGTGTCCCGTCCGCTGTCCCCCGACCGCCACGCCGCCGGTGGTGAAGCCCAGATCGCCCGAGCGGGCGATGCCGGCGAAGTTCGGCCACCATTCGAGCAGGGGCTCGTCGGCCGGTCGCGGCCGGTCGGGATAGACCTCTCCGATGCGCTGCGCCCGGCCGCCTGCGATGACGATCGCCTCCGGCGTCGACCACTTGTTGAAGCTGCCGGCTATCCCGAGTGTCGGCGCATCGGCCGCGAACGCCCGCTCGGCGGCGACGACCGGGGCGGGGTCGGGTTGTCCGGCGGCGGCGGGCGCGCCGGCCAGCAGGGCCCCGACGAAAACAAGCGTGTGCATGCGGTGTTCCTCCGTCCGCAAGGAAGCGCAGCGGGAGGCCCGCTGTCCCGTTAAATCGGCGAAAGGTGCCCTGTCCCCGGCTCCGACCCGGATCACCTGTCCCGGCTTCGCTTGCCCAGCGACGATATCGGTGTTCTGATCGACGGCTCACAGACCGTTCAGGGGAACGCCCCATGCTGACCGTCACCTTGCTGGCCCTGGCGCTGGGAGCGCCTGAAGTCGCCTCCGGGCAGGTCGCCGTCATCGCCAACGCGCCCACCCCCGCCGAGGCTCGCCGGAGCGAAGCGGAGCCGACGACGCGCCGCGTCTGCCGCCTGGAGCGGGCGACCGGCTCCAACATGCAGCAGCGCGTCTGTCGCGATGTGCCCCGGGCCGGGTTTGTCCAGGATCAGCAGACCCGCGAATTTATGCGAGCCCAGCAGCGCGTCCGCCTGCCCGACGAGGGCGTCGCCGCCACCCCGGCCGGCCCGAACGGCTGACCCAGCCCGCTTGCAATCGTCGTTCCCTGAACGCTAGGTTGCACGATCCTCCCTGCGTCCCCAGGAGTACGCCCATGTTCGCCGCCTCGCTCGTCGCCCTGACGCTCGGCTTCTCCCCACTCCAGGCGGCCCCGCAGCAGCCTCAGGAAAGCGCGACGCCGCTGCCTCCGGTCGACGCGACCGCGGCTGAGCCCCAGCCGGAGACCCGTCGGGTCTGCCGCTTCGAAACGGTGACCGGCTCTAACCGTCGGACGCGGGTCTGCCGCAACATTCCACGCCAGGGCATGCAGGATCAGGCCACGCGGGACTTCATGCGCGACAGCCAGCGTGTGCGCACCCCGGACGTCTGACCGGACTCAGTCCGGCCAGGTCTCGCGCGCGGCCCCCAGAACCTCGCCGGCCAGGTAGAGCGACCCGCAGATCACCACCCGACCTGCGCCCAGCCGCAAGGCCTGGGACAGGGCCTCGCCGACGCTGGCGGTCGACTGTGCGCCCAGCCCATGGCCACGCGCCACCGCCGCCAGCGCCTCCGGCTCCGCCGAGGCGCCCTCGAACGGCGTCGTGAACACGGCGGCTCCCGACCCGGCCAGGGCCTCGAAGAATCCGCCCGCGTCCTTGTTCGCCAGCATGCCGACGATCAGGGACGTCGGTCGCGGCGCCTTCGCCTGCCGCTCGGCGAGCGCCGCCGCCAGCGCCCGGCCGGCGTGCGGATTGTGTCCGCCGTCCAGCCACAGCTCCGCGCCCGCAACCCTCGCCGCCTCCCCGAAGGGTCCGGCGGTCAGCCGCTGCATCCGAGCCGGCCACCGGACATCTCGAAGGCCGTGGGCGATCGCCGCCTCAGGGAGGTCAAGCTCGAGCGCGACCGCCACGGCCAGGCCGGCGTTGGCGATCTGGTGCGGCCCGGCGAGCGCCGGAGCCGGGAGATCGAGGAAGCGGGTCTGGTCCTGGAAGGCCAGGCCGCCGCGCTCGCCCCACGCATCGAAGTCCACGCCCATCACCGTCAGCGGCGCGTGCACGGCCGCGGCCGCAGCCTCGATCTCCGCCATGGCCGCCTCGGCCTGCCGCGCGATCAGACCGCGCGCGCCGGCCTTCAGCACTCCCGCCTTCTCGCGGGCGATCCCGGCGAGGGAGTCGCCCAGGAACTCCGCGTGGTCGAGGTCGACCGGCGTGATCACGCTCAGCAGCGGCCGCTCGATGACGTTCGTCGCATCGAGCACCCCGCCCAGCCCGACCTCGATCACCGCCAGATCGGCCGGCGTCTCGCTCATGGCCAGGAAGGCCGCCGCGGTGGTGCTCTCGAACACCGTCGCCTCCAGCCCCGGCGCCTCGACCCGGTCGAGGATCGCGTTCAGCCGGTCGTCGTCGATCAGTTCGCCGGCCAAACGAATGCGTTCGTTGAAGCGCACCAGGTGCGGCGACGTATAGACATGCACCCGCAAGCCCGCCGCCTCCGCGATGGCGCGGATGAAGGCGACGGTCGAGCCCTTGCCGTTGGTGCCGGCGACATGGATGACCGGGGGCAGCCGGTGCTGCGGATCGCCCAAGGCCGCGCACAACGCCCGCATGCGGTCGAGCGACAGGTCGATGCGCTGCGGATGGCGCGCGCGCAGGCGTTCGGAGATCGGGTCCATCGGCCGGTTCTAGGCCGCGCGGCGCGTCCCGCCCATCAGCATCGACAGGATCTGGCCGATCACCCGCGGCAGGTCGGCGCGGGTGACGACCTTGTCCACCATGCCCTTCTCCTGCAGGTATTCGGCGCGCTGGAAGCCCGGCGGCAGCTTTTCGCGAATGGTGGCCTCGATGACCCGCGGTCCGGCGAAGCCGATCAGGGCCCCCGGCTCGGCCAGATGGACATCGCCCAGCATGGCGTAGCTGGCGGTGACGCCGCCGGTGGTCGGGTCGGTCAGCACCACCAAGAAGGGCAGTTGCGCCGCCTTCAGCTCCTGGATGGCGAGGGTAGTGCGGGCCATCTGCATCAGCGACAGCGCGCCCTCCTGCATCCGCGCGCCCCCGGCGGCCGTGAAGCAGACCAGCGGCACGCCCCGCTCGATCGCGGCCCGGGCGGCGGCGATGAAGGCCTCGCCCGCCGCCATGCCCAGCGAGCCGCCCATGAAGGTGAAGTCCTGGACGATGACCACGGCCGCGGTTCCGCCGACGGGGCCGAAGCCGATGGCCATGGTGTCCTTGCGGCCCGCCGCCTTGCGCGCGGCCTCGAGGCGCTGACGATACGGCTTGCCGTCCGAGAACTTCAGCGGATCCTCGGGCACGTCGGGCGTCTCGATCGGCTCGTACGCGCCGTCGTCAAAGGTGAACTTCAACCGCGTCGGCGCGTCGATGCGCATGTGCCGGCCGGACGGGGTCACCCACAGGGAGGCTTCGAGGTCCGACCGGTAGAGCATCTCGCCGGTGTCGGGATCCTTGACCCACAGGTTGTCCGGCGTGTCGCGCCGGCTGACGATCTTGCGCACGCCGGGGGCGAAGCGGCTCAGCCAGCCGCCGCGCTTCTCGGTCTGGGGCTTGTTCTTGTCGACCATGGGCGGGCCTTTAGAGCATTTTCCGGTCGGATGCGAAGCGTTCGGCCTCAGAACGCTGCGTCTCTCCGTCAGACCGTCTCCGGCGTCCGTGCATGCCGGACGGCGTCGGCCAGGGCGCGGACCTTCGCCAGAACGCGCCCGGCGGGGGAAGCGTTCTCCGCCAGGGCCGCCGCCACCTCGTCGACCAGGACCGACCCGGCGACCACCGCGTCGGCGACGCGGGCGATCTCGGCGGCGCGTTCCGGCGTCTTGACCCCGAAGCCCACCGCCACCGGCAGGCCCGCGGCGCGACGAACACGTTCCACCGCGGGCGCGACCGATCCGGCCTCGGCTTCCTTCACCCCGGTCACTCCGGCCACGGAGACGTAGTAGACGAAGCCCGAGGTCCCTTGCGCGATCACCTTCAGTCGGGCGTCGTCCGAGGTCGGGGTGGCCAGGCGGATCAGCGAAACCTGCGCCGCGTCCAGCGCGCCGGTCAGCACACCCGCCTCCTCCGGCGGACAGTCGACGACGATCACCCCGTCCACGCCCGCCGTCGCGGCGTCCCGGGCGAAGGCCTCGTAGCCGTAGCTCTCGATCGGGTTCAGGTACCCCATCAGGATGAGCGGGGTGTCGGCGTCGCCCGCGCGGAAGGCCGCGGCCAGCTCCAGCGTGCCCTTCAGCGTCAGCCCGGCCTTGAGGCCGCGCAGGGCCGCCCGCTGGATCGGCGGCCCCTCGGCCATCGGATCGGAGAACGGGAACCCCAGCTCGATGATGTCCGCGCCGGCTGCGGGCAGGCCGCGCAGGATCTCCAGCGCCTCCTCGCGCGACGGGTCGCCGGCCATGACGTAGGCGACGAAGCCGGCCCGCCCCTCCGCCCTCAGGGCGGCGAAGCGGGTGTCGATACGGGCGGTAGTCATTGCTGGGGAGCGGGCGCCGGGGCGGACTGTTCGGCGCAGACGTCGCCGGGAATCGGCCCGAAGCCGAGGTAGCCGATCGCCTCGGGCCCGGCCGGACGGGAGGTGTCGTAGAAGGCCTGCATCTGCAGGCCGTCGCAGCCGCCGCCGTCGCGGCGGCGGACGAAGACCACGCGATTGTCCTCGCCGCCGGCGGGGATCCAGCCCCTGGTCTGCAGGTCGGCCACATAGGCGTCGGCCAGGGCGCCGATGCTCGCCAGCGGCGCGCTGACGCAGAAGGCGCGTCCGGCGAGGCCGTACAGGTTGCCGCAGTCGGGGGCGAGGGTCGCGCCCGGCAGGACCATCTGCTCCGGCGTGGCCGGCGCGTCCTGGGTCGGCGGCGCGGCGAGGAGAGCCGCCGCGGCGGCGAGGATGAGGGTGTTCATGATGTCCTAGAGCTCCACGCCCAGATGCTTCGCCACGGCGAAGATGTCCTTGTCGCCCCGCCCGCACATATTGAGCACGACGTCGCCGCCCTTGCCCACCTCTTTCGCGATCTCTCCGACCCGGGCCAGCGCGTGGCTCGGTTCGAGGGCCGGAATGATCCCCTCCAGCCTCGCGCACAGCTGGAAGGCCTCCAGCGCCTCCTCGTCCGTGGCGGCGCGATACTCGGCCCGGCCGATGTCCTTCAGCCAGGCGTGCTCGGGTCCGATGCCGGGATAGTCGAGGCCGGCCGAGATCGAATGGCCCTCGACGATCTGGCCGTCGGCGTCCTGCAGCAGGTAGGTGCGGTTGCCGTGCAGCACGCCGGGGCGACCGCCCTGGATCGAGGCGGCGTGGTCCGGCGTGTCGAGCCCGCGCCCGGCCGCCTCGACGCCGATCAGGCGCACGCCGGCGTCCTCGATGAAGGGGTGGAACAGGCCGATGGCGTTGGAGCCGCCGCCGATCGCCGCGACGCAGGCGTCGGGCAGTTTCTCCCGACGCGCCAGCATGGCCGCCCGGACCTCGCGCCCGATGACGCTCTGGAAGTCGCGCACCATGGCCGGATACGGGTGCGGGCCGGCCGCGGTGCCGATCAGGTAGTAGGTGTCGGCGACGTTGGTGACCCAGTCGCGCATCGCCTCGTTCATCGCGTCCTTGAGCGTGCCGCGGCCCGAGGTCACCGGCACCACCTCGGCGCCCAGCAGCTTCATGCGGAAGACATTCGGCGATTGCCGCTCGACGTCGGCGGCGCCCATGTAGACCACGCAGGGCAGGCCGAAGCGGGCGCAGACGGTGGCGGTGGCCACGCCGTGCTGGCCGGCGCCGGTCTCGGCGATGATCCGGGTCTTGCCCATGCGCATGGCCAGCAGGATCTGGCCCATGCAGTTGTTCACCTTGTGGGCGCCGGTGTGGTTCAGCTCGTCGCGCTTGAACCAGATGTCGGCCCCGCCATGGTGCTCGGTCAGGCGTTCGGCAAGGTACAGGGGGCTGGGCCGGCCGACGTAGTCGGTCAGGAAGCCGTCCAGCTCGGCCTGGAAAGTCGGATCGGCCTTGGCCGCCTCGTACGCCGCGTCCAGCTCGTGGATCAGCGGCATCAGGGTCTCGGCGACGAAGCGGCCGCCGTAGGGGCCGAAACGGCCCTCGGCGTCAGGCCAGGCGTAGGCGTTGGGGAGGATTGCGTTCACAGGCGGAGACTCGCGCGGGGGAGCGGCGGAAATCAGGCCGACCTCGCCGCCTCCAGAAAGGCCGCGATCCGGCCGGGGTCCTTAACACCGGGCGCGCTTTCGACGCCAGAGGACACATCGACCGCAGGCGCGCCGGTGATGCGCACCGCCTCGCTGAGGTTGTCCGGCGACAGGCCGCCGGCGAGGAACCACGGCTTCCCGAACGCCCGGTCGGCCAGCAGGGTCCAGTCGAAGGCGGCCCCGACGCCGCCCGGCAGAGCCGCGTCCGCGGGCGGCTTCGCATCGAACATCAGCCAGTCGACCACCGGCTCGAAGGCCGCCGCGGAATCGACGTCGTCCGCCGTCCGCACCGGCAGGGCCTTGATGATCCCGGCGCCCGTGAGCATCCGCGCCCGCATCGCCCGTTCGGGCGTCTCCGAGCCGTGCAACTGTACGAAGTCAGGCCTCAGGATGAGAGCGATTTCGGTGAGCAGGGCGTCGTCGGGGTCGACGGTGACCGCAACCACCCTGGCCCGGCCCCGCGCCCGCTCGAACAGGGCGGCGGCGGCGATCAGCTCCAGGTGACGCGGGCTCCTGGGGAAGCTGACCGCCCCGACGAAAGCCGCGCCGCCGGCCAGGGCGGCGTCCAGGGTCTCGGGGGTGGTCAGGCCGCAGATTTTGGCGAGTACGCTCATACGGCGAAGATGGCGGCGATTTCGCCGTCGTCCAGCAGCCGCCATTCCCCCGGCGCGAGGTCGGCGGGCAGAACCAGTCCGCCCAGGCGTTCCCGGTGCAGAGCCTCGACATGGTTGCCCACGGCCGCGAACATTCGCCGCACCATGTGGTAGCGCCCCTCCGTGACCGTCACCCGCGCCTCGGTCGCCGACAGCGCCTCGAGCCCGGCCGGCTTCAGGGGCCGGTCGTCGCCCTCCAGCATCAGCTCGCCCGAGGCGAACAGCGCCGCTTCAGTCCCGGCCAGGGGCCGCGCCAGCGTGGCGCGGTAGATCTTGGCGACGTTCTTCTTCGGGCTGATCACGCGGTGCAGCAGGTCGCCGTCGTCGGTCATCAGCAGCAGGCCCGAGGTCTCCTTGTCGAGCCGCCCGATGGTCGAGATGGCCGGATCGCGCCGCCGCCAGCGGTCCGGCAGCACGTCATAGACCAGCGGCCCGTCCTCCTTGTGGGAACAGGTCATCCCGACCGGCTTGTGCAGCATCAGCACCAGCCCGTGCGACGGGTCGAGCGGCTCGCCGTCGACCTGCATTCGCGACGGCAGGTCGGGCGTCACCGGTATCCGACGCGACACGTCGTCGACCTCGACCCCGTCCAGCGTCACGCCGCCGGCCCGGGCCAGCCTCGCCATCTCCGCCCGCGAGCCGTAGCCGAGCGAGGACAGCAGCTTGTCGATGCGGGCGGTCGGAACCCTGCTCACTTCACCGCCTCGAACACCTTGTAGCCGCCGGCGTCCGCGACCATCCGCACCCGCTTGAACGCGGCGTCGAGCTCGGCCTCGTAGGGCAGGTGCCGGTTGGCCACCAGCCACAGAACCCCGCCCTTCTTCAGCAGGCCGGCGGCCTTGCGAATGAAGGCCTGGCCCAGCCGCCGGTCCTCGGCGCCGCCGTCGTGGAACGGCGGGTTGGTCACGACGAAATCCAGATCGGCCGTCTCGGGCAGGGTGCGCGCATCGGCCCACTCGAAGCTTGCGCGGGCGTCCGTGACGTTGCGGCGCGCCGCATCGACCGCGCGGCGATCCAGGTCGACCAGCCGAAGCGCCGTCACGACCGGCGATCGCAGCGCCACCGTCGCGAGAGCGCCATAGCCGCAGCCGAGATCGACGCCCGCCCCCTTCAGTTCGGGCAAGGACCGCGCCAGCAGGGCCGATCCCGGGTCGATGCGGTCCCACGCGAACACGCCCGGCTGCGACCAGGCGTCAAGGCCGGGCACGATGCGCCGGCCGCCGCCGGCGATCGCCTGCTCCAGCTGCGGCAGCGGCCCCTCGGGCCGCACGGCGACGCACCTGCGGTGGTGGGCCTTGGCCGTCTCCGCGACCTCCAGCCCGAAGGCCTTCAGTTCCTTGCCCAGGCGCGACCCACCCTTCCCCTTCGGCGCCATGACGTCCAGTCGCCCGCCGGTCTTCAACGCCCGCAGCGCCAGGGCGAGAACGTAGCGACGCTCAAGGACGCCGGGCGGGGCGTAGACGGTCACCGCGTCGGCCGAGCCTTCGGGGATGTCCTCCAGGGCGGCGGAGCCGGGGATGAGCGGGGAAGTCTGGACGGCGTCGCCGGGCGGATCGAAGACGGCGGGCGGCCGGCCGTAGAGCAGCATGGTCATGCGGCGCCTATAGCCTTATCGGACCGGCGCGCGAAGCCGGCGACCGGCTCAGACGCGATCGTCCGGCAGGTCCGAGCCGACCGGAGCGCGGTAGCATTCGCAGGCCGCGCCTTCGAGCGCCGCCCGGTCGACGACGGTGATCCGGCCGCGGGCGTAGCGGATGGCCTTGCGGTCGACGAGCGCCTGGGCTCCCTCGTTCACGGTCGTGCGCTGGGAGCCAAGCATGCTGGCCAGGTACTCCTGCGTCAGCGGCAGGACCTCGCGGCGGACGCGGTCGTGACAGCGCAGCAGCCACTTGGCCAGCTTCTGGTCCGCCCGGTGCAAGGCGTGGCAGGCGGCGCTCCGCTCCAGCTCGTGCTGCAGTCCCGTCTGGAACCGCAGCAGCGCCTCGCGGAGGGCAGGCCGAACTGCCGTCAGCTCCCGCATGCGGGCCGCCTCGATGCTAAGGCAGGAGCCGGGCACCTGGCAGGTCATCCGGGTGGCCGCCCGCGCCGGAATCAGCGCCGCCTCGACCCCGGCCGCGCCTTCGTGGCCGATCATGAACACCTCGACGGAGCGGCCGTCCCTCATCTCGCCCACGGCGGAGATGACGCCCTCGAGCACGAAATGCACGCCGCGGATGGTCTCGTCGGGCGCGCAGAACTCCTCGTCCAGGGTCATTGTGCGCCGCGTGCAGAAGCCGAGCACGGCGGCCCGGTCCTCATCGGAAAGCGCGTCCAGCAGGCGGTTTGACGACGGCTCGGCCATGGTTCCGGAACCGGCCGCCACCGCGAAGGTTCCGGATCACCCCCGCCGGTCGTCCCGCACGGACGCCGTGGCGCGGTAGCATTCGCAGGCGACCCGCTCGAGCGCGGACCGGTCGAGCACCCGGATGCGGCCACGGGAATAGGCGATGGCGCCCGCCTTCTGCAGCCCCTGCGCCGCCTCGTTCACGGTCGTGCGCTGGGACCCGAGCATGGAGGCCAGGTATTCCTGCGTCAGGTTGATGGTGTCCGCCTCCACCCGGTCGTGACTGCGGAGCAGCCACTTGGCGAAGCGCTGCTCCGCCCGGTGCAGCGCGTTGCAGGCCGCCGACTGCTCCAGCTCGCCCTGCAGGTGGGCGGCGAAGCCGGCGATCGCCTCGCGGATACCAGGTCGGGTCGCGCACAGCTGACGCAGGCGTGCGGAGTCGATGCGACGCGAGGCTCCATCCACCTGGGCGGCGTTGCGGGTGAAGGCCCGGTGCGGAACGATGGCGGCCGCGGACCCGGTCAGACCTTCGGGACCGATCATCACCGTCTCGACCGTGCGACCGTCCTCCAGGACCGCAACGGACGACGCGATGCCGCTGTCGATGAAGTGGATGTGCTCGATCTCGTCGCCCGGCTCGAAGAACACGAACCCTTGGGCAAACCCGGTGCGCGTGCAGTGCTGGAGCAGCGCCTCCCGGTCCTCGGCGCCAAGAGCGTTGATCAGGCGATTGCCCGGCGGAAATCCGTTCATTTCGCGCGCATAGGGCGATCCGACCGGGCCGTCTGCCGGAACTCGACTTAGCGTTGCGGCCGCTTCGCCGGGCGCCAGGAGCCGGCGCGAAGGGACCAGGCGTCGGGGGTGCGCGCAGCAAGGAGCGGCGGGCCCACAGGCAGGACCTCCGACCGGGCGCGTTCCATCCGGATCACCAACCGGTCGCCCTCCCAGATCTCGACCCCCATGGCGCTGCCATGCTGTCCGAGCTGACTCATGCCCTCGCGGACAGCCTCGCCGTCGTCGGCGCAATCCGAGAAATCGAGCGTCGGCCGGTCTCCGTAGGCCCCGATTAAGTGGAACTGATACAAAGACATCCGCGCCTCCGCTGGAGAGACGCTGTTACGCGTATCCGTGGGGCCCGTCTGTCCGTTGGACGACGCCGGTCCTCAGGTCCTGCGGCGGGGTCCGGCGGAACGATTGGCGTCGCACAACGGCCGCTCGGCGGCCCCGAAGAGTCCGCGGGCGGGGACCCAGCCGCGCATCCGCCGGAAACGGACCTCGCACCATCCCTCCTCGCAGTCCTCGAGCGAGATCAGCGACCGCGGCGCAAGGCGGGCCCTGACCGGCGCGTCCGGCGACCGGGCTGTCCGGACCGGGACCTCGCGCGCCTCGGGGTTGAACAGGCTGCGCCGGCTGGAGACCACGCTGCGGTGAACCCAGGCGACCGATCCCTCCGGATCGCAGATCTTCCGCCACTCGCTTGTCTCGGCGATGACCTGGACCGGAAGTCCGGCGGCTCGGTATTCCCAGAGGATGCGGTAATCCAGCCCGGGCCCCTGCCGGGCGTGGACCTCATCCGACTTCAGCGACAGCCAGCGCGGCACAGGCTGGCCGCTCGGCGTCGGACGTCCATCGGGCATGCGGTCTCCGGCGGCGGCCAGGACGGCGACCACAAGGGCCGCGGCCACGGTCGCCGAACGGACAAGACCATCAGGTGCTTTGCGGGGCGAGAGGTTGGCCATTAAACGGGGGCGAGCGGAGTGAAGCCCCGAATGTCGACATCCAGGCTTAAGGTCGTATTAACCAGGCGCCTCCCGGACGCCGTCGAGACCCGTCTCCGCGAGCTGTTCGACGCCGAGCTGAACCTCACGGACGCGCCGATGGACCGGGCCGCCCTCGAGGCGGCGGTGCAGCGCGCCGACGTCCTGGCGCCCACCATCACGGATCGGATCGACGCCAGCCTGATCGCGCAGGCCGGCGAGCGCCTGAAGATGATCGCCAACTTCGGGGCCGGCGTGAATCACATCGACATCGAGGCGGCGGTCGAGCGCGGCATCGTGGTCACCAACACCCCCGGCGTGCTGACGGAAGACACCGCAGATCTGGCCATGGCCCTGATCCTGGCGGTCAGCCGCCGGATGGTGGAGGGCGCCCGCGTCGTCGAGGAGGGCCGATTCGAGGGCTGGACCCCGACGTGGATGTGCGGCCGCAGGCTGGGCGGCAAGCGGCTGGGCATCGTCGGCATGGGCCGGATCGGCCAGGCCCTGGCGCGCCGCGCCCGGGCCTTCGGCATGCAGGTGCACTACCACAATCGCAAGCCGGTCCCGGAGCTGGTGGCCGAGGAGCTGGGCGCCACCTGGTGGGACGACCTCGACCAGATGCTGCCGAGGATGGACGTGGTTTCGCTGAACTGCCCGGCCACGCGCGAGACGCATCACCTGATGTCCGCCGCCCGACTGGCGCGGCTCAAGCCCGAGGCCCTGCTCATCAACACCGCGCGCGGGGAGCTCATCGATGAAGCGGCGCTCGCCGCGGCGGTGGCGGCCGGCGCCATCGCAGGCGTGGGCCTGGACGTCTTCGAGCACGAACCGGCCGTGCACCCCGGCCTCGTCGGCCGCCCCAACGTGGTCCTGCTGCCCCACCTCGGCTCATCGACCATCGAGGCGCGGCAGGACATGGGCGAGCGGGTGATCGCCAATATTCTCACCTTCGCCAACGGCCACCGCCCGCCCGACCGCGTGATCCCGGCCATGCTCTGACGAGCGCTTGACGCGACGTGCAGCCTCCGGTTGGCTGGTCGGCGAGTCGGGGGGAGTACGATGTCGAAGGGATTTACGCGCGCCGCCGCGGCGGCGCTGTCGCGGCGCGGCCTGCTGTTCGGCACGGGGGCCCTGCTGGGGGCCGCGACTCTGGGCGGCGGCTCGCCCGCTGTTGCAAGAGCGGCGCCCTACGCCCTGGACGCCTTCTTCACGCCGAGCCGCACACGCGCCGCGGTGCTGTCGCCCTCTGGTGGACGGATCGCCGTGCTGGAGCAGCTGGGGACCGAGGACGAGCCGGAAGGCGTCATCGACATCATCCAGGCCGACGACCCCGAAGGCGCACGCCGCCGCATCCAGCTCGGCCGGATCGAGGCCGAGGCCATGGAATGGGGCAATGACGATCGCCTGCTGGTGCGGGTGGCGATCACCGATTCCACAGGCGCCCGGGCGGCGATCGGATCGAACATCCGGCGGCCCGGAATCGAATTCACCTCGCGGAGAATCCTTTCCGTAAGCGCGACCACCGGAGACGCGGTCGTGATGTTCCAGGACCAGCGCCAGAGGCTCCGCCACTCGCTGGACATGGGCCGGGTGATCGACCTTCTGCCGCAGGACCCGGATCACGTCCTGATGATCGCGTGGGAACGCGACGGAGTGCTGGGCCTGCACCGGGTCAACATCAACGACGGCAGGGCCGAACGGCTCGAGCGGGGGTCCGCCGGCACCTTCGGCTGGAACACGCAGAACGGCGTGGCGGTGATGCGTCACGACATCAACTCCCGCGGGACGGTGGAGACCGTCTACGGCCGCGCGCCCGGCGAGCAAGACTGGAAGATGATCCGGCGCACCCGCGTCAACGATGCGCCCGATTTCTCCTGGGTCGGCAGCACCGACCGGCCGGGCGTGGTGCTGGTCTCCGCGCGCGTCGAGGGCGAGGATGTCGAGGCCGTGCGCGAGCTCGACCTCGCCTCGTTGAGCTTCGGACCGCCGATCAATGCGCGCGAAGGACGGGACGTCCTGTACGGCCTCCGGGATTCGGCAGGGCGCTACGTGGGCGCGGCCTACTACGGGCAGCGCCTCGAGTACGAGTTCAGCGAACCGGCCCTCGGCGCCCACCATCGCGCCCTGAACCGCTTCTTCGGCGACGAGTGCGACGTCCACCTGTCCGACATCGACACGGCGCGGAACCGCTTCATCGCCGTGGTCACCGGGCCGCGTGAACCCGGAGCCTGGTTCTTCTACGATCGCACCGCCCGCGCCATCGTTCCGATCGGCGCCGCGCAGACGATGGACGTCGAACGCCTCGGCCCGACCGAGACGCTGGCGGTCCGGACCCGCGACGGGGCGACGATCGAGGCCTATCTCACCGCGCCGCCGGGCGCCGCGCCGGGGCCGCTGGTGGTTCTGCCGCATGGCGGGCCCGAGGTGCGCGACACCCTGGCGTGGGACCGGCAGGTGCAGGTCCTCGCGGCCCAGGGGTGGTGGGTTCTGCGACCGAACTTCCGGGGCTCCGGCGGCTACGGCCTCGGCTTCGCCAGCCAGGGCTGGACGCGCTGGGGCGACCGGATGCAGGAGGACGTGGAGGACGCCGTCGCGCACGCCGTGGCGCTGAAGGGGCTGGACTCCGGGCGGATCGCGATCATGGGCACGAGCTACGGCGGCTATGCGGCCCTGATGGGGGCGGTCCGCCGGCCGGAACTGTACAAGGCGGCCATCGGCATCTGCGGCGTCTACGATCTTCCGGACATGATGGCCTGGGAGCGACGCGAGGACGATACGCCGGGGCAGATGATCTACGAGTTCTGGACGCGCCGCATCGGCGATCCCGAGGCGGCTGGTCCGGCCCTCGAGACGGCTTCTCCGCGGCGCCGGGCCGCCGAGGTGTCGTGCCCCGTCTTCCTTGTGCATGGCGTCGAGGATCCGATCGTGCCTGTGATCCAGTCACGCCGGATGCGCGACGCCCTGCGCGGCGCCGGCAAGTCGGTCGAGCTGTTCGAGGTCAGGGACGCGGGCCACGCAGACTGGCCCGACGCGACCGAGCGGGACCTGATGACCCGCTATGTCGAACTGCTGCGACAGGCCTTCGCCTGAGCGGGGTCCGGAGCCGCCGGGCGGCTTGACGCATTCCGCGCCTCCCGCTTGTGTGCGCATACAAGCATCGGGGGATTGCATGAAATCGAAGGAGGCGGCGGCCGGGGCCGCGGGCGCGCGCCTTCGCGCGGGTTCAGGTCTGCGCGCGCGGATCATCGCCGCCCTGGCCGCCGTCCTGCTGGCGGCTGCGCCGGCGGCGGCGGCGGACC
>Ga0154912_142_pt11 | contig 31866 bp, 26 predicted proteins | sample RifCSPhighO2_01_FD_105881 | JGI IMG/M metagenome (GOLD analysis project Ga0154912, IMG submission 105881) | Caulobacterales bacterium RIFCSPHIGHO2_01_FULL_70_19 | reverse complement strand
CCGTCCGCCGCGAGCCGCGCGGTCGCGTCCGCCGTCCGTCGGTCCTGCCAGACGATGGCGCGGTGCAGCGGTTCGCCGGTCGCGGCGTCCCAGATCACCGCCGTTTCGCGCTGGTTGGTGATTCCCACCGCCGCGAAACGCCCGACGCCGCCCGCCTTGCGCACCACCTCGCGGCAGGTCTGAAGCGTCGCGTTCCAGATCTCGCCCGCGTCGTGCTCGACCTGGCCCGGCTTCGGGAAGTGCTGCGCCAGTTCGATCTGGCTGACCGCCGTCGGTCGCAGGGCGCCCTCCGCGGTGCATTCAAAGGCGACCGCCCGCGTCGAGGTGGTGCCCTGGTCGATGGCGAGGATCAGCTGGCTCATGCCCGGACGCTAGACCATTCCTCCCCCGCAGGGGGAGGGGGACCATGCGAAGCCGAAGGCGGAGGATGGTGGAGGGGCTTGGGAGAGCGCCGTCGCCCCCTCCACCGCCCCGCCGGCGGTCCCCCTCTTCCTCGGAGGGAGGAATGAGCTATGCCTGTCCCATGCACACCGCTTCCTTTGAAGGCGTCAGGGACGCCGCCCGCCAGATCGCCGGCCACGCCGTCCGCACCCCGCTGATCGAAAGCCCGGCCCTCAACGAACAGATCGGCGGCCGGGCGCTGCTCAAGGCCGAGAACCTGCAGCGCGCCGGCGCCTTCAAGTTCCGCGGGGCGTGGAACCGCATCAGCCGCCTGACGCCCGACGAACTCGCCCGGGGCGTCGTCGCCTACTCCTCCGGCAATCACGCCCAGGCCGTGGCCTGCGCGGCCCGGATGATGGGAACCCCGGCGATCATCGTCATGCCCGCCGACAGCCCGCGGGTGAAGGTCGAGGGCGTCATCGCCTTCGGCGGCGAGGTGCGCATGTACGACCGCTACCGCGAAAGCCGCGAGGCCATCGGCGAGGAGATCGCCCGCACCCGCGGCTCGGTGCTGGTCCGCCCGTTCGACGATCCCTTCGTCATAGAGGGCCAGGGCACGACGGGGCTGGAGATCCTCGAGCAGGCGGACGGCCTCGGCGCCCGCATCGATCAACTGCTGTGCGGGACCTCCGGCGGCGGGCTGATCGCCGGAATCAACCTGTCGATGGCGGCCCTTTCGCCCGACGCCCCGGTGATCGGCGTCGAGCCGCAGGACTACAACGACACCCAGCTGTCGCTGGCCGCGGGCGAGCGCCTGACCCACGCCCCGGCGCCGGGCACCATCTGCGACGCCCTGATGACCGACCGGCCGGGCGAGCTGACCTTTCCGATCAACCGCCGCCTCAAGGCGGTGGTCGCCGTCTCCGACGCCGAGGTGGCCGCAGCGGTGCGCTTCGCCTTCCGCACCCTGAAGCTGGTGGTCGAGCCGGGCGGCGCCGTGTCGCTGGCCGCCCTGCTGGCCGGCAAGGTCGAGGCGAAGGACCGCACCACCGCCCTCGTCCTGTCCGGCGGCAATGTGGACCCGGCCCTGTTTTCGGCCATCATCGAGGACCGCTTCGACCCCGCCGACTGGAGGAAGGCCGCATGAGCCGAACTGAACGCAAGGGCGCGCCCACCCCGGTCGCCGACCTGCCGGACCTGATCGGGCAGGAGATCGGCGTCAGTCGCTGGTTCGAGATCGACCAGGCCCGCATCGACGCCTTCGCCGGGATCACCGAGGATCGCCAGTTCATCCACGTGGACCCGGAGGCGGCGAAGGCGACCCCGCTCGGCGGAACCATCGCCCACGGGTTCCTGACCCTCAGCCTCGCCTCGGCGATGAGCTACGACGCCGTGCCGCCGCTGCAAGGCGTGGCCATGGGCCTCAACTACGGCTTCGACAAGCTCCGCTTCCTCGCCCCCGTGCCCGCCGGCTCGCGCGTCCGCGGTCGCTTCCGCCTGCTCTCCGCCGACGACAAGGGCGGCGGCCGCTGGCTGCTCAAGCACGAGCTGACGGTCGAGATCGAGGGCGCCGACAAGCCGGCGCTGGTGGCGGAGTGGCTGTCGATGCAGGTGGTGGGCTGAAGGGCGGGGCCCCGTCGCCGTCGCCGCTCAGAACGTCTGCGCCTCCCCGAACCCCGGATCGTTCGCGCGTGCGCGGGCCCATGCCGCTTCATCGCCTTTCAGCCACCGATCCAGCCAGGCCACGGTCAAGGCGTTGAGGCGGTGCAGGGTCAGACCGGGCTCCGCGGGACCAAAACGGTTGTAGCGGCGCTCCGGCGGTGCGGCGTCGGAGATCAGGCTCAGGTCGGTGGCGTCGAAATGGCGCATCTCGGCCAGCTGCAGGGCGACCGCTTCGGGAGACCCAGCCGACACCGTGGCCCACACACCGCGCCGCCGCTCGCGGCTCCGGTCTGTCTCGCCGTCGGTCGTCCCGATGAGATAAAGCACCGGCCCGGCCGCGGGCTGCGCCGCCGCGCCGGCGAAATCCCCATCCAGATTGACCGCCACGGACCCCTCGGGCGCGGACGCCAGCGCCAGGACCGAAGCCGCGCCGCCCAGCGAATGGCCGACCAGACCTACCGGACCAGGCCGGATCCAGTCCGCCCACCCGGTGTCCGGCGCGGTCAGGAACCCGAGTGCGGTCGCGATCTCGGACGCCGCTTCGCCATAGCGTCCGGCCGACGGGCCGGGACTCCCATCGGGATGCAGCAGGGCGACGACGTAGCCGTGGGCCGCGAGGTCTTCCGCCAGGCGCCGGTAGGAAGAGCCGCCCATGTTGGCTCCCGGGGTCAGGATCACCAGCGGCGCCGGAGGTCCGCCGAACGACGCATCCCCGGCGAGGGCGTAGGGCAGCGCGACGAACTTTCCGGCAAGCTCCTCGCCGAAGCGGCGGGCGATCGCCGCCGTGGCCGCCCCGGACGGACCGGGCCCCGGCCGGGCGGCGGCGCCCCGGACGACCGGATGGATCAGCCATATCTCGCCAAAGGTCGGATGGGTCAGCACCCGCAGACCTGCCCGCGCGTCCACGGTCCCGGTCGGGGCGGGACCTGGGGACGCGGCCCGGTCGGCGGCGCAGAGAAACAGGGCGGTGAAGAGGATCAGGAGCCGATGCATGAGCGGACGCTAGTCCGGGCCCGCCGGCGCGCGAAGTTAAGCTTGCGTCATCCGCGGCTTCACTCGCCCAGACACCTCAACGCCACCTCGAGGTTGCGCAGCCCGTCCTCGCCCGTGACCGCCGGCGGCTCGCCGGTGCGGATGGCGCGGGCGAACTCCTCCAGCTCGCGCTTCAACGGTTCGGCCGGCCAGCTGTTGACCGCCCGGGTCTGGTAGCTGCCGTCCGGCTGCTGGCCGAAATATTCGGTGACCTGGCGGGTGATCAGGTCGGCGACCACGAAGCGGTTCATCGTCGCCACCTGCAGGGTCCGCACCTTGTAGGGCGTCACCCAGTTGGTGGTGATGTGGGCGATGGTGCCGTTCGCCAGTCGGAACTGGAGCAGGGCGGTGTCCTCGCGCTCGGCCTTGGTGCGGGCCAGCTGCGGCTGCACCTCGACGATCTCCGATCCGGTCAGGTGGCGGATGATGTCGATGTCGTGCACCGCCAGATCGATGACCACCCCGACCTCGCCCATACGCGGCGGGAAGGGACCGACGCGGGTGATCTGGATCGAGATGACGTCGTCGCCGTCGATGGCCCGCTTGACGGCCTCGACCGCCGGATTGAAGCGCTCGACCTGGCCGACCATCAGCACCCGGTCGTTGGCGCGGGCGGCGTCGATGATGCGTCGCGCGTCCTCGACCGTGGCCGCGATCGGCTTCTCGACCAGCACATGGACGCCCTTCTCGAGAAGGGCGACGGCGAGGTCGGCGTGGGTGCGGTTGGGCGTGGCGACCACGGCCGCGTCCAGGCCGGCCTCGACGAAGGCTTCGGCGGTCGTCACCGGCGTCGCCCCGTAGGCGGCGGCCACCCCCTCGGCGGTCACCGCGTCGGGATCGAACACATGGGTCAGCTCGACGTCGCGGATGTCCGACAGGACCCGGGCGTGGTTGCGTCCCATGACGCCCGCGCCGGCGACGCCGAACTTCAGAAGCGGCTGGTGCTGGGTCATCGGGTCAGCCCTTGAAAGACGCCACGGCGGCGATGATCCGGTCCTGCGTCGCCTCGTCCAGATCCGAGTGCATTGGCAGGCTGATCACCCGCTCCTTCAGCCGCTCCGTCACCGGCAGGCCGCCCGCCCCGCGCGGGAAGCGCTCGTAGGCCGGCTGCAGGTGCAGCGGGATCGGATAGTAGACCGCGGTCGGCACGCCCTGCGCCTTCAGATGGGCGGCCAGTCCGTCGCGATCCTCGTGCTCGATGGTGTACTGGGCCCAGTTGGAGACATTGCCCGCCGGCACGTCCGGCACGGCCGCCACGTGCGGGCGCAGGCCGTCGTTGTAGCGGGCCGCGATGCGGTTGCGCCACTCGATCTCCTGCGGGAAGACCTTCAGCTTCTCGATCAGCACCGCCGCCTGGATGGTGTCCAGGCGGCTGTTCAGGCCGATGCGCATGTTCAGGTATTTGGGGTCGTGCTCGAAGGTGCGGTCGCGCAGGTCGACCTCCACCGCCTTGCCATGCACCCGGATCGAGTCGATCAGCTGGGCCAGCTGGTCGTCGTTAGTCAGCACCGCCCCGCCGTCGCCGTAGCAGCCCAGCGGCTTGGCCGGGAAGAAGCTGGTGGTGGTGATGTCGGCCCACTCCAGCGGGTGACGGCCGTCGATGGTGCAGCCGAAGCCCTGGGCCGAGTCCGCGATCAGCTTCAGGCCGTGACGGTCGCAGATCGCCTTGATCGCGGGATAGTCGGCCGGCTGGCCGAACAGGTCCACGGCGATGACCACGCGCGGCTTCAGCCGCCCTTCCTTCACCACGCCCTCGATCGCCGCCTCCAGCGCCGCCGGATCCATATTGTAGGTCTTCGCGTCGACGTCGACGAACACCGGCACGGCGTGGAACCACGGCACGACCTCGGCGGTGGCCGCGAAGGTGAAGCTGGGCACGAACACCGCGTCGCCGTGGCCGACGTCCCAGGCCATCAGCGGCAGGGCCAGGGCGTCCGTGCCGTTGGCGCAGCCCAGGGCGTGCTTCGCCTTGCCGAAGGCGGCGAGGTCCTGCTCGAACTGGCGCACCTGCGGGCCCATCACCCAGGCGCCGCCGACCACCGCCTCCTGCACGGCCGCCTCGATCCTGCCGGCGAGACGCAGCCGCTGGGCCTGCAGGTCGATGAAGGGGATGGTCATGGGGAGGCTCTCCGGCGTCGGAAATCGCGGGCTCGGCGGGAGTCGAACGCGCCGCATGGTCGCGCGCTCCCTACCAAATCGCCCGCGCCCGCGCCAAACCCGGCGCGGTCACATCGGGTGAGGGATTGCAACGGTCGCCGGGGGCGCCGTATCGCAGCGACCATGAACACCGGCGTCCCCGCCGTGTTCCTCGACCGGGACGGCGTGCTGATCGAGGACACCGGCTATCCCCATCTCGAAGAGCACCTGCGCATCACGCCCGGGGCGATCGCCGCCGTCGGCCGGCTGAACCGGCTCGGCTACCTGTGCGTGGTGGTCACCAATCAGTCGGGCGTCGCCCGCGGCCTGTTCAGCGAGGAGCAGATGAAGGCGTTCAACGCCCTGCTGGTGCGCCGCTTCGCCGCCGGCGGCGCGCGCCTGGGGGCGGTCTACGCCTGCCCCTACCATGCCGAGGCCCGCGAGGAGCGCTGGCGTCATCCGGACCATCCGGACCGCAAGCCCAATCCCGGCATGATCCTGCGCGCCATCGCCGACCACCACATCGATCCGGCCCGCAGCTTCCTCATCGGCGACCAGGACAGCGACCTCGAGGCGGCCCGCCGCGCCGGGGTGCCCGGCTTCCGCTTCGAGGGCGGCGATCTCGACGCCTTCCTCTGTGAGCTGCTGGGCCACTGAGCCGCGTCAGCCCAGGTCGGGTGGATTTCCTCGTCCGATGAAATACCCTGCGCGGCGACTGCCCCGGAGTTTCCCATGACCGCCTTCGTCGACCGCCACTGGACCAGCGCCGACGGCCTGCACCTGTACGCCCGCGACTACGCCGCAGCCCCCGGACCGGCGAAGCTGCCGGTGATCGCCATCCACGGCCTGACCCGCAACTCGGCCGACTTCGAGGCCATCGCCCCGCTGATCGCCCAGTCCGGCCGCCGGGTGCTGGCCGTCGACGTGCGCGGCCGCGGCCGCTCGGACCGCGCCCCCGATCCGATGACCTACCAGCCGGCGGTCTATGCGAAGGATGTGCTGGAGCTCCTGCGGCAAGCCGGCATAGAGCGCGCCGTCTTCCTCGGCACCTCCATGGGCGGGCTGATCACCATGGCGCTGGCCGCCCTCCGATCGAAGGTCATCGCCGCGGCGATCATCAACGACGTCGGGCCCGAGGTGGCGAAGGAAGGCCTCGCCCGCATCGCCGCCTACACCGGCCAGCCGGTCGAGACCCCGACCTGGAAGGAGGCCGCGGCCTACGCGAGGCGGACCAACGAGGTCGCCTTCCCGCACTATACCGACGCCGACTGGGCCGTCTTCGCCCGCCGGGTGTTCACCGAAGGCCCCGACGGTGCGCCGATCCTCAACTACGATCCGGACATCATGGTCCCGATCAAGGCGGGGGGGACGAAGGCGCTCGTCCCCAGCCTGTGGCCCATGTTCGGCCGGCTGGCGCGCGGCCGCCCGGTGCTGCTGGTGCGCGGCGAGACCTCCGACCTGCTCAGCCCGGCCATCGCCGCGAAGATGAGGAAGCGCGCGCCGAAGATGGATTATGTCGAGGTCCCCGGCGTCGGCCACGCCCCCATGCTGGACGAACCCGAGGCCAAGGCCGCGATCTTCCCGTTCCTGGGGGAGGTCGACTGACGGAGGCAGCAGGCAACAGGCAGTAGGCATTAGGGCGCGAGAGCCCAGCCGGTGCGCGATTCTTCCTGTTGCCTACTGCCTACTGCCTACTGCCTCAGTCCGGCACATTCGCTTCCAGCTCATCCAGCCACACCCGCGCCGTGGCGTCCGACGGCGCGCGCCAGTCGCCGCGCGGGCTCAGCGAACCGCCGGTGACCACCTTCGGCCCGTTCGGCAGAGCCGAGCGCTTGAACTGGGCGGTCTGGAAGAAGCGCACGAGGAACTTCCGCAGCCAGGACTTGATGGTCGCCAGGTCGTATTCGACCTTCTCGTCCTCCGGCGTGCCGGCCGGCCAGTGGCCCCGCGATGCATCCTTCCACGCCTCGTGGCACAGGTACGCCGCCTTCGACGGCTTCAGTCCATAGCGGGTGATGTAGAACAGGAAGAAGTCGTTCAGCGGATAGGGACCCACGGTCCCCTCGGTCGACTGGATCTTGCCGTCCGTCGCCGGCACCAGCTCCGGCGAAATCTCGGTGTCGAGAATGCCGCGCAGCACCGGCACGGCCTCGGCGCCCACCACCTCGCGGTCGGCCACCCAGCGGATCAGGTGGCGGATCAGTGTCTTCGCCACCCCGCCGTTGACGTTGTAGTGGCTCATGTGGTCGCCGACGCCGTAAGTGGCCCAGCCCAGCGCCAGCTCCGACAGGTCGCCCGTGCCGAGCACGAAGGCCCCGTGGTGGTTGGCCAGCCGGAACAGGTAGTCGGTGCGCAGCCCCGCCTGGACGTTCTCGAAGGTGATGTCGTGCACCGGCTCGCCGCTGGCGAACGGATGGCCGATGCCCTCCAGCATGGTCATGGCCGTCGGGCGGATGTCGATCTCCTCGCCCGTGACCCCCAGCGCCCTCATCAGCGCCCAGGCGTTCGACTTCGTCCCCTCCGAGGTGGCGAAGCCGGGCATCGTGTAGCCGAGGATGCCGGTGCGCGGCAGGCCCAGCCGGTCGAAGGCGCGGCAGGCGACCAGCAGGGCTTGGGTCGAATCAAGTCCGCCCGAGACGCCGATGACGAGGCGCTCGCCATTGGTCGCCTTCATCCGGCGCATCAGCCCCTGCACCTGGATGTTGAAGGCCTCGTAGCAGTCCTGGTCCAGCCGCGCCGGGTCGTCGGGCACGAAGGGGAAGCGGTCCAGCGGGCGGCGGACCGGTCCCTCCGTCCGCGCCTCGCCGGCCTCGAACAGCACCCGCTCGAACACATAGCCGTCCAGCTCGTCGCGGGCGCAGTCGGCGAAGGTGCCGTTGCGCAGCCGGTCCAGCCCGATGCGCTCGATGTCGACGTCGGCGATCGTCAGATGGCTCTCCAGCGCGAACCGCTCGCCGCTGGCGAGGCAGGCGCCCAGTTCGTGGATCGTCGCCTGTCCGTCCCAGGCGAGGTCGGTGGTCGACTCGCCCCAGCCCGAGGCGGCGAAGACATAGGCGGCCATGGCCCGCGCCGACTGGCTGGCGCATAGCAGGGCCCGTTCGTCGGCCTTGCCGATGACGATGTTGGACGCCGACAGGTTCAGCAGGATGCGCGCGCCCGACAGCGCCATCCGCGTCGAGGGCGGCAGCGGGGCCCAGTAGTCCTCGCAGATCTCCACCCCGAAGACGAAGCCGGGCCGGTCCGCCGCCTCGAACAGCAGGTCGGTGCCGAACGGAACCTCCTCGTCGCCCAGCGTCAGCGCGCCGTCGTGGCTGGAGACGTCGCCGCCGGCCGAGAACCAGCGCTTCTCGTAGTATTCCCGATAGTTGGGCAGGTAGGTCTTGGGGACCACGCCCAGCACCCGGCCGTTCCCCAGCACCACGCCGCAGTTGTAGAGCCGGTCGTCGCGGCGCAGGGGCGCGCCGACCACGGCGACGACGCCGGTCTCCGCCGTCAGGGGAGCCAGAAGAGCGACCTGCCGCTCCACCTCGTCCAGCAGCGCCCCCTGCATCACCAGGTCGTCGATGGCGTAGGCGCTCAGGCTGAGCTCCGGGAACACCAGCAGCTCCACCCCTTCGGCGGCCGCGCGCCGGATGAGGGCGGCGTGTTCGTCGGCGTTGGCGACAGGGTCGGCGGTGTGGACCACCGGCGTGGCGGCGGCCACCCGCACGAAGCCGTGGGTGGTGGGGGAATGGAACGGGTGGGCGTCGGCCAAGGCGCGGTCCTTCCTGCGGTCAAGCTCGTATAGGGCCAAAGCGGCGGGCTCGCCACGATTGGCCGTGACCTGCAAACCCTTGGCCGCTAAAGCGGGTTCATGACCGACACCGGGAAAAAGGGCTGGTTCTCGCGCCTGACCGAGGGCCTCAGCCGCTCCTCGAAGCAGATGACCGACCAGGTCGTCGCCGCCTTCGTCAAGGAGCCGCTCAGCGAACGCGCCCTCGAACAGCTCGAGGAACACCTGCTGGAGAGCGACCTCGGCCCGGCCGCCGCCGACCGCATCGTCGAACGCTTCCGCGAGCTGCGCTTCTCCGCCGGGGCCGACGAGCGCGAGGTCAAGGAGGCGCTGGCCGAGGCGGTGACCGCCGAGCTTATCGGCCACGAGGCCCGCTACGAACCGCTGGCGGGGCCGAAACCCTTCGTCACCCTGTTCGTCGGCGTCAACGGCTCGGGCAAGACCACCACCCTCGGCAAGATCGCCGCCGACCTGACGGCGCAGGGGGCCAAGGTGATGATCGTCGCCTGCGACACCTTCCGCGCCGCCGCCCGCGAGCAGCTCAAGGTCTGGGCCGAGCGCGCCGGCGCCGCCTTCGAGAGCCGCCGCGACGGCGCCGATCCCGCCGGTCTCGCGTTCGACGCCTACACGCGGGCCCGGGCCGAGGGATTCGACGTGGTTCTCGTCGACACCGCCGGGCGACTGCAGAACAAGCAGGCTCTGATGGACGAGCTGCTCAAGATCGTCCGGGTTCTGAAAAAGATCGATCCCGAGGCCCCGCACGAGACCCTGCTTGTGCTCGACGCCACCGTCGGCCGCAATGCGCTGGAGCAGGAGAAGATCTTCGGCCGCACCGCCTACGTCTCCGGCATTGTGATGACCAAGCTGGACGGCACCGCCCGCGGGGGCGTGCTGGTGCCCGTGGCCCAGGCGTCCGACGCCCCGATCAAGCTGATCGGCGTCGGCGAGGGGATCGAAGACCTGCAGCCGTTCGACGCTCGCGCCTTCTCACGCTCCCTCGTGGGGCTCCAGGACTGACCATGGCCGACGCCTCCTCCGCCAGCGCCCGCCGGCGCGCCAACATCCGCCAGGCCGTCGACTTCGGCGCCCTGGTCGCCTTCATGGTCGCCTATGCGGTCAACCGCTTCGTTCGCGATCTCGACGGGAACGAGGCCCTGGTCCAGGCCACCTGGGTGCTGGTCGGCGCCTCGTTGCTCGCCCTCGTCGTCGGCTGGATCGCGGAGAAGCGGCTGGCCCCCCTGCCCCTGCTCACCGGCGGCTTCGCCCTGGTGTTCGGGACCCTGACCCTGTTCTTCAACGACCCGACGCTGCTGAAGCTCAAGCTGACCATCCAGAACGGCGTGCTGTCCGTGGTCCTGCTCGGCTCGCTGCCGCTGCGCCGCTATCCGTTCAAGTACCTGCTCGGCGAGGCGATCCGCATCACCGACGCCGGCTGGCGCGGCCTCACCCTCCGCTACGGCCTCTACTTCGGGGCGGTGGCGATCGTGAACGAGATCATCTGGCGCACCCAGTCCGACGACGTCTGGGTCGCCTTCCGCGGCGGGCTGTGGGTCGCCTCGGCCGCCTTCGGCATCTGGCAGGTCTTCTTCATCATGAAGCACCTGATCAAGGACCAGGAGCCGGCTGAACCGGTGTCGCCGGACACCGGGCTCTGAAGCCGGGTCGGCGACGAACGGATCGTCCGTCGTCAAACCGTAAAACCCGGCTGCTAGCTGTGGCGGGGCAACCGAGGGGATACGGTTCATGGTCAAGTCCGGCGACAAGACGAAGCGGCCGCCCGGCCTCGACGGCTCTCCCAGCCATCTGATGCACCGCGCGCTGCAGCTGGCGCTCGACATCTACACCGAGGAGGCCGGACCCGCCGGCCTGACCCAGCGCCAGTTCGCGGTGCTCGAGGCGGCCAGCCGCAAGGCGGGCCTGACCCAGACCGACCTGGTCCGCGCCACCGGCATCGACCGCTCGACCCTGGCCGATCTGGTCGCCCGCATGACGGCGAAGGGTCTGCTCGAGCGCGAGCGCTCGACGCTGGACGCCCGCGCCAAGGCGGTGCGGCTCTCGGCGGAGGGCGAGGCGGCGCTGGCGGCGGCCCGGCCCCGCGTGGAGGCGGCCGACAAGCGCATCATGGCCCTGCTGCCCAAGGGCAAGCGCGGCGCCTTCCTCGATCTGCTGGCCGCGCTCGCCGGCGAGGCCGACGCCGCCCCCCTCAAGGCGAAGGCCGAGGCCAAGGCCGCGAAGAAGGCCGAGCGCGAGGCGAAGAAGGCCGCCAAGGCGGAGAAGAAGGCCGGCAAGCCGAAGAAGGCCAAGGTCCTGGCGGCGGCCTAGCTCCTTCTCCCCAGGGGGAGAAGGTGGCTCGCGGAGCGAGACGGATGAGGGGGCTTCCCGCCAGAGACTGGCTGACAGCCCCGCTCGTCCACGACCTCCCCCTCATCCGAGCGGCTTCGCCGCCCACCTTCTCCCCCGAGGGGAGAAGGTCTCCGTCTCTCAGTCCATCAGCTGCTGCGCCAGATAGACGTAATGCCGCGCCCAGCGCCGGGCGTTGGCCAGCGGGTCGGCGTCGTTGGAGTGCCCGCCCGCGGTCTCCTCGTAGTACAGGTGATCGTGTCCCATTTCGCCCAGCCGGGCCGCGAACTTGCGCGCGTGGCCCGGATGCACCCGGTCGTCGCGGGTGTTGGTGGTGATGTAGACGCGCGGATATTCCGTGTCCGGACGAAGCTGCTGGTAGGCCGAATAGCGGGCGATGTACGCGGCTTCTTCGGGGATGCGCGGGTCGCCGTATTCGCCGATCCACGAGGCCCCGGCGGGCAGCTCGTGATAGCGCAGCATGTCGATCAGCGGGCTCTCGATCACCGCCGCGTTGAACAGCTCCGGATGCTGGGTGATCGACACCGAGGTCAGCACGCCCCCGTTCGACCGGCCGTAGATGCCGGTGTGCGCGGGCGAGATGATCCCCCGCGCGTGGAGGTCGCGCGCCACCGCCGCGAAGTCGTCGAAGGCCAGCTGCCGGTTCTCCTTCAGCACCGACTGGTGCCACTCGGGCCCGAACTCGCCGCCGCCGCGGATGTTGGCCTGCACGAAGACCCCGCCGTTCTCCAGCCAGAGCTTGCCCATCTCCGGCTTGTAGGCCGGCGGGAACGAGACCTGGAATCCGCCGTAGCCGAACAGGATGGTCGGCGCGGTCCCGTCCATGGGGAGGTCGCGCGGGCGGGTGACGAAGTAGGGGATCTTCGTCCCGTCGGAGGACGTGGCCTCGAACTGCTCGACCACGTGGGTGGAGGCGTCGAACTTCGCCGGGGCCTGGCGCAGCGTCTCGAGCGACCCCGCGCCCGCGTCGGCGAGGCTGAGCGTCGGCGGCGTCAGGAAGCCCTGGGCCGAGACGAACACCTGCCCCCGCGACTTCGAGCTGTCGCCGAGGTTGACCGCCAGATTGTCGGGCGTGGCGATGTCGGTGCGGACCCAGCCGCGCTCGCCCCGGTCCTCGAACACGGCCAGCTTGCCGACGACGTTGTCGGAGTAGCCGACCATCACCCGGTCGTGCAGCACCCGGACGTCGGACACCGCCTGCCGCTCGCCCGGCGCGAAGATCCGCACCGCGCGATTGGCGACGGCGGTCTCCCCCTCCGGCAGCGGCCGGCGCAGGCAGATCAGGCACGGCGACAGCAACGAGCCGGCCTCGTAGGTCTCGCCGAGATGGGTCCAAGCCTCGTCGTTGGACAGGATCAGCGAGCCATGGACCACCCCGTAGATGCTCAACCGCTCCGGCACGTCCAGCCGCACGGGCGCGCCGTCGACCAGCTCCCAGGTTTCGCTGCGGAAGGTGTCCAGGGGCCGGGTGATGATCACCGCCTGCACCGCCCCGTCCCTGTCGCGGTAGACGCTCGGGCTCACGCCGTAGCCGCCGTCGCCCTGTTCGCCGCGATAGACTTCAGTCGCCTGGTCCAGCGTCTGCCCGCGCTTCAGCGCCTTGACGATGTAGGGATAGCCGCTCTCCGTCAGCGTCCCCGGGCCGAAGTCGGTGGCCACCAGGAGGGTGTCGCGATCCAGCCACTCGATGCGGTGCTTGCCCTCAGGAAGGACGAATCCTCCGTCCACGAACGATCGGGTCGTGGTGTCGAACTCGCGCACCACCACGGCGTCCTTGCCGCCGTCCGACAGGTAGACAAGGCAGCGCGTCTCATCCGGGGCGAGGCAGTCGGCGCCCTTCCACACCCAGTCCTTGCCCTCGGCGCGCGCCAGGGCGTCGACGTCGATCAGGGTCTCCCACTGCGCCTCGGCCGAGCGGTACGATTCCAGGCTCGTACGCCGCCACAGGCCCTTCGGGTTGGCCGCGTCCTGCCAGAAGTTGCCAATGCCGTCGCCGAGGAAGACGGGGCTCGGGATCCGGTCCGTGGCGGTGAGGATGGCCTCGGCCTGGGCCCGGAAGGTCTCGTAGCGGCGATCCCCCTCCAGCGCCGCCAGCGCCCGACGGTTCGACTCGGCCACGAAGGCCATGGCCTCGGCCCCGTCGACCGCCTCCAGCGCCAGGTGGTCGTCGGCGGCCCGCACCCCCGCCGGCGTCAGGTCGGCGGGGAAGTGGGGCGGCGGGGTCGTGGCGACCGCCCCGGCCGGGTGGTGTCCCGTGTGCTGGGCGGCGGCCGGCGCGGCGGCCAGCAGCAGGGCGGGGACGGCGACGGACAGGATCAGGTGACGCATGATTACTCCGCTTGCTCCGCAGCGGGCTGATCCATCAGCCGCCGGGTCAGATAGGTGTACTCCAGCGCCAGCCGCCGGGCCGTCTCGCGCAGGTTGGCCCCCGCCGCGTGGCCGCCGTCGGTGTTCTCGTAGAACAGCACCGGATAGCCCAGCTCCTCCAGCCGCGCCGCCGCCTTGCGGGCGTGGCCCGGGTGGACCCGGTCGTCCTTGGTCGAGGTGTGGATGAACACCTCCGGATAGGGCTGGCCTGCGGCGAGGCGCTGGTAGGGCGAATACTGCTCGATCCAGGCCCGCTCCTCGGGGATGTCGGGGTTGCCGTATTCGGCGATCCACGAGGCGCCTGCGAGCAGCTTGTGGAAGCGCAGCATGTCGAACAGCGGCACCTGGATGACGGCCGCGTTGATCAGGTCCGGCCGCTGGGTCAGCATCGCCCCCATGAACAGCCCGCCCTGCGACCCGCCCATGATCCCGAGGTGCGGCTGGCTGGTGATCCCGCGCGCGATCAGGTCCTCGGCCACGGCCTGGAAGTCCTCGTGCGCCCGCTGGCGGTTCTCCTGCAGGGCCGCCTGGTGCCAGCGCGGGCCGAACTCGCCGCCGCCGCGGGTGTTGGCCACCACATAGACCCCGCCGCGCTCCAGCCACAGCTTGCCGACCGTGGCCGAATAGCCGGGCAGCAGGGACACCTGGTAGCCGCCGTAGCCGTACAGCAGGGTCGCGTTCGAGCCGTCCAGCGCCATGTCCGCCTTGTGGACCACGAAGTAGGGGATCATCGTCCCGTCGGCCGAGCGGGCCTCGAACTGCTCGACCGTCATCCCCGTGGCGTCGAACTTGGCCGGCAGCTCCTTGACGATGTCGGCGGATCCCGCGGCGGCGTCGGCGAGGTAGAGGCTGGACGGGTTCAGGTAGCCGGCCACGCTGACGAACACCCGATCGTCCCGCTCGCTGGCCGAGCCGACCCCGACGGTCACGTTCTCGGGCAGGGCCAGCCGCGTCCGCGACCACGCCCCGGCAGGGTTGGGCTCATAGACGTAGACCGCGCCGCGCACGTTTTCGGTCATCGCCACGACCAGCTTGTTGCGGGTGTTGCTGATGCCCTGGATGGCCTCGCGCTCGCCGGGCCGGATGACCAGCTGCGCCGGCGTCGCCGGGTCGGCAAGCCAGCGGTCCAGGTCCCAGGCGATGACGTCGCCGGTGCGGAACTCCTGACCCGAGGGCGCGGTCCAGTCCTGGTCGGTGGTCACCACCAGCTGGCCCCGCACCAGGGCGTTGATGCTCGACTTGGCCGGCAGCTCCAGCTTCGTGGTCGTGCCGTCGGCGTTCAGCCGGTGCGTCTCGCCCTCGTAGAAGTTGATGCCGCGGTTGATCAGGGTGGCGCGGACGTTTCCGTCGGCGTCGCGCAGGGTGTAGCCCGACACCGAGACATCGGTCGGCTGGCCGGTGAACACCGTCTGCGCCTGGTCCAGCGTCTGGCCGCGGCGCAGCACCTTGACGATCATCGGATAGCCCGAGGTCGTCATCGAGCCCGGACCGAAGTCGCGCGACACCAGCAGGGTGTCGGCGTCGACCCACGAGGCGCCGCCCTTGGACTCCGGCAGGACGAAGCCGCCTTCGACGAAGGTCTTCGTCGTCCGGTCGAACTCGCGGATGGTCACCGCGTCCTTGCCGCCGTCGGACAGGGAGACGAGGCAGCGGGTCTCCTCCGGCGGCAGGCAGGTCGCGCCCTTGTAGACCCAGTTCTTGCCCTCGGCCGCGGCCAGGGCGTCGAAGTCGAGGATGGTCTCCCACTGCGGCTCGGCCGAGCGGTAGCTGTCCAGGGTGGTGGTCCGCCACACGCCGCGCACGTGTTCCGCGTCCTGCCAGAAGTTGTCGATCGTGCCGTCGCGGTTGAACCCCGGCGACGGGATGCGGTCGCGGGACTCCACGATCTCCAGCGCCTGCCGGTGCAGGGTCTCGAAGCGGGGGTCGCCCCGCAGCACGCCCAGCGAGCGCTCGTTGTGCTGGTTGACCCAGTCCATGGCCCGCTCGCCCTCGATCTCCTCCAGCCAGATGTACGGGTCGGCGGCCTCGGAGCTGGCGAAGCCGCCGGCGGGCGAGGCCGAGGAGGCCGGAGACGAGGTTTGGGCCATGGCGACGCTCGACAGGCAGGTGGTGGCGAGAAGCGCGGCGAGCGCGGCGGCGGTGCGGTTCATGCGGATGTCCCCGACGGATGGTCGGCCGGCACCTTACCCGGGGGCGGAGAGGCGGCAAGGCGAGGCCGCGGGAGGTTACGGATTTGTCATCCGCTTCACCGGCCCTCGTCGGGAATGCACAGCAGGTTGCCGCAGGCCTTGCAGTGCACGGCGTCCGGATCATGCACCTGCAGCCCGCACCGGTCGCAGGGGTGGCGCACCTTGTGGGGACGCAGCAGGGTCTGGCCGAGGCGGACGAACAGGGTCACCCCGACCAGCATGATGGCGATGGAGACGATCCGGCCCCAGGCTCCCGGCAGCAGGATGTCGCCGTAGCCCGTGGTCGTCAGGCTGGTGACGGTGAAATACAGGGCGTCGATATAGCCGGACATGCCTTCCGAGACGCCGACGAAGCTGGTGTAGACGAACCCGGTGGCGACGAAGACGAAGGTGATCAGCGCCACCACCGCCTTGGTCGTCTCCTCCACCCGCGTGTCGTCGTAGCGCCGCCCGATGGTGCGCCAGAAGAAGTCGGAGTTGATCAGGGTCCACAGCCGGAGAACCCGCAGGAAGCCGAGGTTGAACATCCACGCCGGGAACAGCAGCGTGGCGAGGATGAACAGGTCGACCCAGACGATCGGCTTCTTCAGCCAGTCGCGGATGTCGGAGTAGGCGGACGCCCGGGCCGCGAGATCCGCCGCCAGGACGGCCGCGATCACATAGTCGATGATGTAGAAGACGATGCCGCCTTCCCGCAGCAGCGGCGCCGCGATGAAGAAGGCGATGATCGCCAGGTCGATGATCAGCACCGCCAGCCGGAAGCGGACGGCCGTCGGCGACGCCCCGTGGTACAGGGCCCGCAGGCGCGCGCGGAGGCGCAGCCCCTCGGACTTGTCCGGATTGTTCGCCGCGGCGTCAGGTCGACCCATGTCGCAGCGATAACGCGCGTCGCTCGCCTGAGGAACCGCCGAACGCTATATCCCCTGAATGGGTCGCCCCTTCCTCAAGATGAACGGCGCGGGCAACGACTTCGTCGTCGTCAATGCGCTGGAGACGCCGTTCACCCCGACGGCGGAGCAGGCGCGCGCCATCGCCGATCGCGCCACGGGTCAGGGCTGCGACCAGCTGATCGCGATCGAGCCGTCCGACAGGGCCGACGCCTTCATGCGCGTGTGGAACGCCGACGGCGGCGTGGTCGAGACCTGCGGCAACGCCCTGCGCTGCGTCGGTCAGGTGCTGATGCAGGCGACGGGAAAGGACCGGGTGGTCATCGACACCGCCGCCGGCCCGACCGCCGCCGCCCGCGCCGCCGACGGACAGGTCCGCGTCGACATGGGCCCGCCGCGCCTGGACTGGACCGAGATTCCCCTCGCCGAGGAGATGGACACGCGCGGCATCGAGCTGCAGGTCGGGCCCATCGACGCCCCGCTGGTGCACACCCCCGGCGCCGTCTCCATGGGCAATCCGCACGTGGTCTTCTTCACCGACCGCCTCGACGACGCCTTCGTGCGCGGAACCGGCTCGCTGATCGAGCACCACCCGCTGTTCCCGGAGGGCGTCAACGTCGGCTTCGCCCGGGTGCTGGCCCCCGACCACATCCGGCTGCGCGTCTGGGAGCGCGGCGCCGGCCTGACGAAGGCCTGCGGCACCGGCGCCTGCGCCGCACTGGTCGCCTGCGCCCGCCGCGGACTGACCGGTCGTTCGGCTGCGGTCGACCTCGACGGGGGACGCCTGTTCATCGAATGGGACGAGGCGACGGGTCACGTCTTCATGACCGGCCCGGTGGAGCTGGAGCGCGCCGGCTCTCTCGAGCTGTGAGCCTCGACGTCCTCACCTTCGGCTGCCGTCTCAACGCGGTGGAGAGCGAGGCCATGCGGGCGCAGGCCAAGGCGGACGGCCTGTCCGACGCCGTGCTGGTCAACACCTGCGCCGTCACCGCCGAGGCCGTGCGTCAGGCGCGCCAGGCCATCCGCCGCGCCCGCCGTGAGCGCCCCGACGCGCCGATCCTCGTCACCGGCTGCGCCGCCCAGACCGAGCCGCAGACCTTCGCCGCCATGCCCGAGGTGACGCGCGTCATCGGCAACGCCGCCAAGGCCGCCCCGGGCGTCTACCGCCTCGACCCCGCCGCGCCCCGCGCCGCCGTCGGCGACATCTTCGCCGCGCCCGCCGCGCCCGCCGCCGCCCGACCGCTCCGGGACCGGGTCCGCGCCCATGTCGCCGTCCAGACCGGCTGCGACCACCGCTGCACCTTCTGCGTCATCCCCTATGGCCGCGGCGACAGCCGCTCGGTCCCCGCCGGCGCCGTCGTGTCCCAGGTTCGCGACATGGCCGCGCAGGGGGTGAAGGAGGTCGTCCTCACCGGCGTCGACCTGACCAGTTGGGGCGCAGACCTGCCGGGCCGCCCGCCGCTCGGCCGGCTGGTGCGCCGCATCCTGGTCCACGTCCCGGAACTGCCGCGCCTGCGCCTGTCCTCGATCGACGCCGCCGAGATCGACGACGAACTTCTGGCCTGCTTCGCCGACCACGAACGGCTCATGCCGTACCTGCACCTGTCGCTGCAGCACGGCGACGACCTGATCCTCAAGCGCATGAAGCGCCGTCACCTGCGCGCCGACGCCCTCCGGCTGGTCGAGCGGGTCCGCGCCGCCCGGACCGACGTCGCCTTCGGCGCCGACCTCATCGCCGGCTTCCCGACGGAGAGCGAGGCCGCCTTCGACAACCTGGTTTCGCTGGTCGACGCTGCGGATCTCGCCTTCGTCCACGTCTTCCCGTTCAGCCCCCGACCCGGCACGCCCGCGGCCCGTATGCCCCAGCTGCCCCGGCCGGAGATCAAGGCCCGCGCCGCCGCCCTGCGGGAGGCCGCCGACCGCGCCCTCGCCCGACACCTCGACCGCCGCCTCGGCGTCGAAGTCGAGGCCCTCGTCGAGAACGGCGGCCTCGCCCGCGCGCCCGACCACACCCCGATCGCCTTCGATGGCGCGCCGGGAACGCTCGTCCGTCTGACCCCGGCCGCCCACGACGGCCGGCGCCTGCTGGCGTGACCGCCGTCCCCGTTTCGGCCGGCATCGCTGGTTCATCACGAAGGACACGGAGGGGGCACGAAGAACACCAAGAGAGCGCGCCCGTCCCAGCCCCCCCGCGTGCCGCAGCCCGCCATCTGGATCGAAGGCGTCGCCCTGCGGGCGCCGCAGAAGCCGCCGGCCCCGTCGTGTCCTTTGTGAATCCTCTGTGCCCGTTGTGATGAACCAGCGGCGCCAGACCCCGTCCCGGGCGCCGGGAGTTGATGTTCAAAGGCAAGGCCCGACGCCCCGCTCCCTTCCCCCTCACCGCTTCCCCCCGGAAGCGGCGCAGAATCACGCCTTCTCTCCTTCCCCGAGGGGAGGGAGAACCGCCGCCGCGCACTCAGAGAAAGGAGTACGGATCGACGTCGACGTTCAGCCTCACCGAGGCGGGGATCTTCACCCGGCCCAGCCAGGTCCGCAGGAAGGCCTGCAGGTCGACGTCGCGGTCGGCGCGCACCAGCAAACGTTTCCGCCGGCGCCCCCGCACCAGGGCCAGCGGCGCGTCGGCGGGCCCGTAGACCTCCAGCCGCTCGGCATTGGGGATGGCTTCGGCCAGGTCGCGCGCCGCCTTCTCCACCGCCTGCGGGTTCTCGCCGGACAGGATCAGCGCCGCCAGCCGGCCATGCGGCGGCAGCGAGGCCGCCTCGCGCTCGGCCATCTCGGCCTCGACGAAGGCGTCGCGGTCGCCGGCGGCCAGCGCCTGCAGCACCGGGTGCTCCGGGGTCCAGGTCTGAAGCAGGGCGCGGCCGGGCCGCTCGGCCCGGCCGGCCCGGCCCGTCGCCTGGGTGAGCAGCTGGAAGGTGCGTTCCGCCGCCCGCAGGTCGCCGCCCCTCAGGCCGAGGTCGGCGTCCACCACCCCGACGAGGGTCAGGTGGGGGAAGTTGTGGCCCTTGGCCGCCGCCTGGGTGGCGACGAGGATGTCGATCTCGCCCTCGGCCATGCGGCGGATCAGCTCGCGGGCCGAGCGCCCGTCCGGCACGGTGTCCGAGCTGAACACCGCGGTGCGCGCCTCGGGGAACAGCTGGCGCACCTCCTCCTCGACCCGCTCGACGCCGGGCCCCACCGACACCAGCGAGTCCTCGGCCCCGCAGGACGGGCACAGCTTCGGCCGCGGCATGGAGAAGCCGGTCAGGTGGCAGACCAGCCGGCCGGTGTAGCGATGCTCGACCAGCCAGCTGTCGGTGTCCGGCGCGGTCAGCCGGTGGCCGCACGCCCGACACAGAACCACCGGGGCGTAGCCGCGCCGGTTGAGGAACAGCAGGGTCTGCTCGCCTTTCAGCAGGGTCTCGCCGATCGCCTCGCGCAGCGGCTGCGACAGCCAGGTCTGCGGGTCGGGCGGGCATTCGCGCAGGTCGACCAGACGGATCTCGGGCAGCACCGCCGCCCCGTGCCGCGCGCCCAGCTTCAGCCATCCGTACCTGCCGTGGCGCGCGTTCCAAAGCGTCTCCAGCGACGGCGTGGCCGAGGCCAGGATCACGGTCGCCGCCTCGATCCGCGCCCGCGCCACGGCGAGGTCCCGGCCATGGTAGACCAGCCCCTCCTCCTGCTTGAACGAGCCGTCGTGCTCCTCGTCGACTACGATCATCCGTAGACGGACGAACGGCAGGAACAGGGCCGAGCGGGCGCCGACCACGATGTTGCAACGCCCGGCCCGCACCGCCTCCCAGACCTGGCGCCGGCGCGGCGGGGCGACGCCCGAGTGCCACTCGGCCGGGGCGGCGCCGAAGCGGGCGGCGATGCGTTCGATCACCGCCTGGGTCAGGGCGATCTCGGGCAGCAGGATCAGGATCTGGGCCTCGGGATCGGCCTTCAGCGCCCGCGCCGCCGCTTCCAGATAGGCTTCCGTCTTGCCCGAGCCGGTGACCCCGTCGAGCAGGAAGGGAGCGAAGCGCCCGGCGGCCACCGCCTCCGCCAGCGACCGGGCAGCCGCGGCCTGGTCGGCGTTCAGCACCGCGGGCGCATGATCCGGGTCGGGTCGATCAAAGGCCGCGAGCGCCCCGATCTCGACCACTTCCAGCACGCCTTCGTCGACCAGCCCCTTGACCACGCTGGACGAGACGCCGGCGACGCGGGCCAGTTCGGCGGCCGCGAGGGATCGGTCGCCCAGCGCCTCCAGCACCGCGGTGCGCGCCGTCGTCGGCCGGGCGGGGGCCCGGTCCCGCACCCGCCGCACCCGCCGCTCTGGCCGGGGCCGGGGCGCGCGCAGACCCTTCAGCGCCGCCGCCGCCATCTCGCCCGGGGCGCTCAGCGTCCAGCGCGCCGCCCATTCGACGAAGTCGACGGTCCGTTCCGGCAGCGCCGGCTCGTCCAGCCGCCCGGCCACCGCCTTCAGCCGCCGGTTCGAGCCCGTGGTCTCGCGCACCTCCGAGACGATGCCGCGCACCAGCCGCGGCCCCAGCGGCACAGAGACCTGGTCGCCGCGCGCGACCTCCAGCCCCTCCGGGACCTCGTAGTCGAAGGCCTCGGGCACCGGCAGGGGAATCAGGACGGAGGCGACTTTCACCGGCGGCTCCGAAGGGCTAGAAGCCCGCGCATGAAACTCTTCCTCGACACCGCCGACGTCGCCGTCATCCGGGACATGGTCCCCACCGGGATGGTGGACGGCGTCACCACCAACCCGTCGCTGATCGCCAAGTCCGGTCGCAACATCGCCGAGGTCATCGCCGAGATTTGCGCCCTCGTCGAGGGCCCGATCTCCGCCGAGGCCGTCGCCACCGACTTCGAGACCATGGTCAGGGAGGGCGAGAAGCTGGCCGCCATCGCCCCCAACGTCGTGGTCAAGCTGCCCCTGACCTGGGACGGCCTTCGCGCCGCCCGCGCCTTCGCCGACAAGGGCGTCCGCACGAACGTCACCCTGTGCTTCTCCGCCGCCCAGGCCATGCTGGCCGCCAAGGCCGGGGCCACCTTCATCTCGCCCTTCGTCGGCCGGCTGGAGGACCACGGCGCCGACGGGGTGGCGCTGCTGGAGGAGATCCGCACCCTCTACGACATCCACGGCTTCGAGACCGAGGTGCTGGCCGCCTCCCTGCGCAATCCTTCGCACGTCTCGGCCGCGGCGCTCGCCGGCGCCGATGCGGCCACCATCCCGGCCGACGTTTTCAAGGCCTTGGTCAAGCACCCGTTAACCGACAAGGGGCTTGATGCCTTCCTGGCGGACTGGGGCAAGACCGGTCAGTCCATCCTCTAGCCTGCCTCGGGAGAGGTCCCCTCGTGAGCGCTTCACCCGACCTCTCCGCCGACCTCCCGGGCGAGCCCCACTGGCCCGAGATCCGGGCCTGGCTGCAGGCCAATCCGCAGACCCTGCTCGACGACCGCTCCCTGCTCGAGGAGATCGGCCTCAAGCCGCACGGCCGCAACGTGGTCGACTTCGGCCGCGCCGCCCTGACCCGGCTCGAGGAGGCCGCCGAGCGCGAGGCCGACGCCCGCAAGCGCATCGAGGCCGTCGCCCGCGCCAACTTCGCCGCCCAGACCCAGACCCACGTCGCGGCGCTGGACCTGATGGAGGCGCGCAACCTCTCCGACCTGGCCCGCCGTCTCGACGCCGTCGCCCAGGGTCGCTTCGGCCTCGCCGGCGCGGCCGTGGCCCTGGAGAAGCCGGGCCCGGCGCCGTTCGGGTGGAAGGCGCTGGAGCCGGGACGGGTCGACGCCCTTCTCGGCGAGCACGGCCTGACCTGGCTCGGGCCGCATTTCGACGGCCTCAACCTGTTCGCCGGCGCGGCCGACGAGGTCCGTTCCGTCGCCCTGATTCGCATGACCCCGCACTTCCCTGCCTCGGAGCCGGCCGCCCGCGCCGCCCTGTGCGCCTTCGGCTCGACCGAAGAGGACGGCTTCACCCCCACCATGGGCTGCGAGCTGGTCGCCTTCATCGCCCGCGTGGTCGAGCGCACGGCCGAGCGATGGCCGATCCTCAACTGACCGCCGACGCGGCGCTGGCCGCCTGGCTGGAACATCTCGCCCACGAGCGCCGTCTGTCGCCCCGCACGCTCGAGGCCTACGGCCACATCGGCCGGCTCTACCTCGCCTTTCTCCAGCAGCACCGCGGCGAGGGCGACCTGCCCCTGTCCGGGCTTGCAACGGTGACGGCGGCCGAGGTGCGGGCCCACCTCGCCGCCCGCCGCTCGGGCGACCGCCCGCTGAGCCCCCGCTCGATCGGCCAGACCCTGTCGGCGATCCGCACCTTCCACGTCTTTCTCGACCGCCGCCTCGGCGTCGCCGCCCCCCAGCTGGCCCTCGTCCGCGGCCCGCGGGTCAAGGCGTCCCTGCCCCGCCCGGTCAGCGAGGACCAGGCGCGCGGCCTGCTGCAGGAGACGGAGGCCGACCCGGACGCCGAGCCATGGGAAGCCGCCCGCGACCGGGCGGTGCTGACCCTGCTCTACGGCTGCGGGCTGCGCATCTCCGAAGGCCTGTCGCTGACCCGCGCCGACGCGCCGCTGCCCGAAACCCTGCGCATCACCGGCAAGGGCGGCAAGACCCGGCTCGTGCCCGTGCTCCCGGCGGTGCGCGAGGCGGTCGACGCCTACCTCGCCCTGCAGCCCTTCCCCCTGGCGCCCGGGGACGCCCTGTTCCGCGCCCGACGCGGCGGTCCGCTGGGGCCGCGCCAGGTGCAGGCGGCGATGCAGCGACTGCGCGGCCGGCTCGGCCTGCCCGCCGGCGCCACCCCCCACGCCCTGCGCCACAGCTTCGCGACCCACCTGCTCGGAGCCGGGGCCGACCTGCGCTCGATCCAGCAGCTGCTCGGCCACGCCAGCCTGTCGACGACCCAGAAATACACCGCGGTCGACGCCGCCCGCCTGCTGGACGCCTACGCCGCCGCCCATCCCCGGGCGTGACGACGCGACTGGCCAGACGCTGTATTCCGCGCCTAGAGTATTTTTCTTGGGAGCGCGCTGGGGGCGGCGTCGCTGGAGTTCGGACTGCATGACAGGACTGGATCGGCGCCTGCTGCTGGCCGGGCTCGGCGCAGGCGCGGCCTCGGCGGCCTTTCCCGCGCTGGGTCAGGAACCCGAGGTTCCCGAGCGGCCGATCCAGCTGCTCGCCAACCTGTTCACCCGGGTGGGCGCCGGCGTGACCATCAACGGCCGGGGACCCTTCACCTTCGTCATAGACACCGGAGCGGCCGCCACCTCCATCTCCGACACCGTCGCCCGCGAACTGGCGCTGCCGGCGCGCGATCCGGTGCTGGTGCACGGCATCACCACCGCGACCCGCACCGACAGCGTCTCCGTCGACCGCCTCCAGCTCAGCGGCCTGAACTTCTACGACCTGCGCTGCCCGGTCCTGCCGGCCGCCAACCTCGGAGCCGACGGACTGCTGGGGCTCGACGTCCTCGGCCGCTTTCGTCTCAGCTTCGACGTCGAGCGACGCTCCGCCAGCCTCGCCGTCCGCGGCGTGCGCATCCTGATGGGCGGAGCCGACATGGAGACCGGGACGCGCCTGAGGCGCGGCGGAATGCGTACGGCCCGTGGTCGCTTCGGACAGCTGATCCTCACCCAGGTGGCGGTGGAGGGCCTTCCCACGGCCGCCTTCATCGACAGCGGCGCCCAGTACTCGATCGGCAACACCCTGCTGCGACGGGCTGTGGCCTCCCGGCTGCGCGAGAACGACCGGCTCGCCCGTCGCGTGCCGCTCTACGGGGTGACGGGCCAGAGCCTGTCCGCCGACCTGGCGCGCGTCTCGGACCTGCGCCTCGGCTCCATGCGTCTCGGACCCACGCCGCTGCTGTTTGCGGACCTGCACTGCTTCGAGACGCTGGAGCTGGCGGACCGGCCGGCCCTGCTGATCGGCGCGGACCTGCTGGGCCGCTTCCGGCACGTCGTGCTCGACTTCGACTCAGGCGCGGTCACCTTCCGCGGCCTGCGTCGTCAGACCACCCGCACCATCGAGGACGAGTTGCGGGGCTGACCGGAGATCAGGCCTGCATGGTCCAGCCCTCGACCCCCATCGCCGCCTGACGGACGGCCTCCGAGCGGGTCGGGTGCGGGTGGCAGACCCGGGCGACGTCTTCCGAGGCGCCGCCGAAGGCCATGGCCACGCACGCCTCGCCGATCATCTCGCCGGCCTGCGGACCGAGGATGTGCACCCCCAGGATGCGGTCGGTGGCGGCGTCGGCCAGCACCTTCACGAAGCCGTCGGTCTCGTGGTTGATCTTGGCGCGGCTGTTGGCGGTGAACGGGAACTTGCCGGTCTTGTAGGCGACTCCCGCCTCCTTCAGCTGCTCCTCGGTCTTGCCGACCCAGGCCACCTCGGGGGCGGTGTAGACGACGCTCGGCACCAGGTCGTAGTCGACGTGCCCGGCCTTGCCGGCGATCAGTTCGACCGCGGCCACGCCGTCCTCCTCGGCCTTGTGCGCCAGCATCGGGCCATGCGTCACGTCGCCGATCACCCAGACGCCGCCGGCGTTGGTGCGGAAGTGGTCGTTGCCGATGAAGCCGCGCTTGTCCGGTTCGATCCCGACCGTCTCCAGGCCCAGTCCCTCGGTGTAGGGGCGGCGGCCGATGGCCACCAGCACCACATCGCCCTTCAGGGTCTCGGCCGCGCCGCCGGCCGCCGGCTCGACGGTCAGCTCGACCCCGTCCTTGCCGGACTTCGCCCCGGCGACCTTGGCGCCGAGCCGGAAAGTCATGCCCTGCTTGGTCAGGGACCGCTGGAAGGCCTTGGCCACGTCCAGGTCCATGCCCGGGGTGATGCGGTCGAGGTACTCGACCACCGTCACCTCGGAGCCGAGGCGGCGCCAGACCGAGCCGAGCTCGAGGCCGATGATGCCGGCCCCGACCACGATCAGCTTCTTCGGCACGGCCGGCAGCGACAGGGCCCCGGTCGAGTCGACCACCTTGCCCGCCTCGAAGGCCACGCCGGGCAGCGGGGTCGGCTCGGAGCCGGTGGCGATGATGATGTTCTTCGCCGACAGGGTGGTCGCGGCGCCGTCGGCCGCCGTCACCTCGACCGCGCCCGGCCCGGTGATCCGGCCGCGGCCCTTGATCCACTCGACCTTGTTCTTCTTGAACAGGAATTCGATGCCCTTGGTCAGGGCGGCCACGCTCTCGGCCTTCTGATCCATCATCTGGGACAGGTTCAGCTTCGGCGCGCCGACCTCGATGCCCAGCTTGGGGAACTCCTTCGCGGCGGTCTCGAACAGCTCCGAGGCGTGCAGCAACGCCTTGGAGGGCATGCAGCCGACGTTCAGGCAGGTGCCGCCCAGGGTGTCGCGCATCTCGACGCAGGCGACCTTCAGGCCCAGCTGCCCGGCGCGGATGGCGGCGTTGTAGCCGCCGGGCCCGCCGCCGATGATGACGACGTCGTAGGAAGCGGCTTCGGCCATGGCTGTCTCTGGGCTGCGCGTACGGGGAAAGGCGGGCGGAACCTAGCGGCCCCGCCGCGCCGGTCAACCACGCGCGACGCCGCGTCCGCTCAGTAGGCGAACTGTCCCGGCAGCCGTTTGCGGCGGATGCGCCGGCTGGCGACGATCACGAGCGCGCCGAGCAGCAGCAGGCCGCCGAGCGCCAGCCACAGGGGATCAAGCGGCAGGCCCGCGGTCTCGCCGGCGGCCGACGCCGCCCTGGTCTCGGGCGCGGTGAAGATCTCCGCCGGCGCGCGACCGTCGATCGCCAGCCGCAGGGCGGCGTCGGCGATGAAGCCGAGGAAGTAGGCCAGCGCAGCCTTCGAATTGCCGGACCCGAGCATCAGGGCCGCCACCACATAGAGACCGACGGCGGCGGCCAGCAGGGCCCACGGCGGCACGACCCCGAACAGCGGCGCGCCCGCCTCGGCGGAACTGCGCATCGCCCCCCCTCCCGCGGGGGGCGCCATGCCCAGCAACGGGGCGATCCACGGCCACGCCAGCCAGCCCGCATAGGCCAGCACCGCCGCCACGACGAAAAACCGAAGCATTTTCATCACCGCACTCCCTCTCCCTCGTTAACCAATCTACACCGGGAGCAAGGGGGAGGCGATAGGGCGCCTCAGGCGGCTTCGGGCAGGGTGATGGAGACCTCGGCGCCGCCGCCGGGCGCCGCGTCGATCGAGAGCGTCCCGCCCGACTGGCGGGCGAAGGCGTAGGCCTGCGAAAGGCCGAGCCCGGCGGCGCCCGTGCGGGTCGTGAAGAAGGGCTCCACCGCGCGCGCCGCCAGTTCGCGATCCATGCCCGGGCCTGTGTCCCGCACGCTGAGACGCAGTCCGCCCTTGAGCTGGACCTCGAGACGCACCGCGACGGATCCACGGCCGCCCACCGCCTCGATGGCGTTCTGCGTCAGCGCCCGCACCGCTCCCTCGAAGGTGACCGGGTCGATCCGGGCCATGGCGCTCTGCGACGGGCCCTCGATCATCAGGTCGATCTCCGGTCCGGCCATGGCGCGCAGCCGGCTCTCCATCCCGCGCAGCAGCACGCCGGCGTCGAGCACCTGCGACACCGGCTGGTCGTCGCCCTGGGCGAAGGCCGTCAGGCGGCGCGTCAGCGCCTCGCCGCGTTGGCCGGCGGCCAGCGCCGCCTGTCCGAGCCGCCGGACCCGCGCCGGGTCGTCCGCCTGCCGCAACATCATGTCGAGCGCGCCGGTCATGACGCCCAGCAGGGCGTTGAAGTCGTGGGCCAGTCCGCCGGTGAGCCGGCCGACGCTCTCCAGTCGACGGCCGCCCTGCAGCTCGGCCTCGGCCTCGGCCTGCGCCCGGCGCGCGGCGGCCTGCGCCGCCTCCGCCTCTGCGCGGGCGGCGGCCGCTTCGGCCATGGCCGCATCGGCCGCCCGGCGGGCCTCCTCGACCGCGGCCTCGAGATCGGCGACGTCCGGCGTCGTCTCCGCCGGCGGCGGAACTTCCCCGGGGCCGGCGACGACCTCGACCGGCGCGGCCGCCGTTTCGGCGCGCTCGCCGGCCAGCAGCAGGGCGTCCGCCTCCCCGTCCGCATCAGCCAGGGGCAGCATTGTCCAGCGGATGCCGCCGGACGGTCCGCCATGCGACACGATGGGGGCTGCCTCCCCCGCAGGCGCGGCGAAGGCGGCGCGAAGCGCCTGACGCCCTTCCGCCCGCTCGTCCTCGGCGAGGAACAGGTCCGCGAAGTCGCCGTCCGCCGCATCGCGGCCCAGCACCGCAAGGGCGGTGCGGTTGGCGTCGCGCACGGCGCCGTCCGGCCCGACCACCACCAGGGCGCTGGAGGCGGCGTCGAACACGCGACGGGTGATCTCATCGCCCGGACCGGGGCTCGGGGCCTGCGGCGACGCCTCCGGCGTGCGCAGACCTTCGGCCTCGACGATGGCCGCGGTCGAGCCGGTGATCTCGCCCCATTCATTCTCGATCGGCATGGCGGTCACGGCGACCAGCATCTTCTTGCGCGTCGCGGGGTTGGCCAGCAGGTGCTGGAAGCCCTTCACCGTCTGGCCGCGCAGCGCCCGGGCGCTGGGCAGCAGGTCGGGCGGGATCGGCCGTCCGTCGGGAAAGGTGATGCCCCAGGTGGCCGAGTGGAAGCGCAGGCCGATCAGCTCGGCGTCGCGCCGGCCCAGCAACTGGTGGGCGGCGCGGTTGGCGAAGACGAACTTGCCCTGCTTGTCCGTCTCGACGAGCGCGACCGGGATGGCGTTGAGCGTTTCGAACAGCCGCTTCTGCGAGTCCTCGGCGACGCGCTGGACGAGGTCAAGCTGGCCGGAAGCGTCGACGTGCCGCGACCGGTTGGTCCAGGCCAGCCACAGGGCGGTCAGGCCCACCAGCCAGCCAGCGGCCGCCAGGCCGCCCAGAACCCACACCCAGTTGATCTGGCCCTCGAGAAACATACGCCCTGACTGTCCCGTTCTGGCGCCGCTGCGCCCGTCCGGGAGACACCTTGCAAGGGGCGAACCGGAACAGCCCGCATTCGCCCCATAGGCGACCTAGCCGCGGTTTCCGGGGCGGTCCAGCCGGAAACCTTCCGGCCGGACCGTCGCCAGGTCAGAACGTGGCCCGCACCGTCAGCTGGTACAGCACGCCCGAGCGCTCGCTCTCCAGCTCGAACTCGTCCAGGTCCCCGTTCGCGCGGTTGTCGAGGATCTCCTCGACGGAGTCGCCGTCGTACTTCCAGAACGTCTCCCGCTTTTCCTTGTCGAGCAGGTTGATGGCGGAGAGGCGGACCACGATGCGGTCGCCGAAGCGCTTCTCCACGAACGCCTCGAGGTCCTGGTCGTACTCGACCTCGACCAGCTCATCGAGACCCGACTCATAGCCCTCGTCGCGGCCGTACAGGCTGGCGCCGAAGCTGGCGCCCCACGACGGGAGGTTCTGGATGAAGCCGAGGTTGTAGACGTTCGAAGGCTGGTTGCGGAACTGACGCTCGACGCCGGTCCAGGGGTCGACCACCTCGCTCTCCAGCCAGGTGTAGTTGAAGAACACCCCGGTCTCCGGCAGGCCGACGAAGTCCAGCGGGGCCGAGAAGTCGACCTCGACGCCCCAGGTCGTGCCGTCGCCGATGTTGCGCGGCTCGAACAGATTGTAGACGTCGTCGCCGGCGGCCGGCGGATCCCCGTCCTCGTTGACCTCCAGCCCCGTGTCGACCAGCTCGATCAGGTTCTCGATCTCGCGGTAGAACAGGTTCACGCCGAAGACGCCGCGCCGGCCGATCCGGCGCTCGTAGCCGAGGTCGAAGCCGGTGGCGAACTCGCTCTCGAGCAGCGGGTTGCCCTGCAGGCCGTCCTCGTCGCCGGGCTCTTCGTCGGCGAAATACGGAGCCAGGAAGCTGTAGTCGGGCCGGCGCTGGGTCCGCGCCCAGGAGGCGCGGAACTGGTCGCGGCTGGTGGGCGACCAGGTCAGGTGCGCCGACGGGAAGAGCTCGCTGGCGTCGGACTCCGCCGTCCCGAGATCGCTGGTCACCTCCCGGTCCATCGACTCGTAGCGCAGGCCGACGTCGAGGGTGAGGGCGGGGCTCAGCTCGAAGGTCCCGCGCACGAACGGCTCCAGCCGCGTCTCCTCGATGCGGTAGATCGCGCCCGGCTCCGGATCCGGATCGTCGACCATGCCGCCCGAGATGTCGAACTCGACCTCGGCCGCGTCCCGCTCCTTGATCAGGTAGTCGGCGCCGAACTTCAGCCGGAAGGCGCCCTCGCCCAGGGTGTAGGCCGCGCCGAACTCGTACTCGTCGTCGGTGATGTCCAGCTCGACGTATTCGTCCAGCTCCAGCGGATCGCCGGGATCGGCCACGTCGGTGCGGCTGCTGCTGTCTTCCCGGAAGCCGGACCAGCCGGCCTTGAAGTCGAGCTCGCCCGGTCCGACGTCGAACTCGCCGTCCATGCCGAGGGCGTAGGTCTGCTGGCTGATCCGCTCGGCCTGCACCTCGGTCTCGTCCAGCTCGTCGAACACGCCGGAGCCGTTGTCGACGTAGGTCAGCGAGGTCTCGTCCTCGTCGCGATCGGTGTCGACCGCGAGGCCGTTGAAGCGCAGCCGGCCGTTGTCGAAGCGGACGGTGAACTCGGCGTTGGCCGACAGGTCCTCGCCGTCGCGGGTGTCGTCCTGCAGCTCGATGTTGTCGAGCGCGCCGCCGTTCGCCGGATCGTCGTCATAGCGCTCGGACCGCTTCTCCTTCGGATTCCGGCGGCCCTGGTAGTTGAGCGCCACCCAGAGCGAGGTGTTGTCGGTCCCGCCCGCCCAGGCGACCGAGCCGGCCCCGCGCGCCTCGCCGTCTTCGTTCACAAGCACGCCGCCGCGGACCACGCCGCCTTCCAGCTGGGCGCCTTCCTTGAGCACGATGTTGAGGGCGCCGGCGACGCCGTCGGACGGCTGGTCGGCGCGGGGGCTGCGGATGATCTCGATGCGCTCGACCAGCTCCGCCGGGATGCGGTCGACGAAGAAGGCGCCGTCGTCCTCGCCGCCCGGGGCGCGACGGCCGTTGATCAGGACGTTGGTGTAGCCGGGCGGCAGGCCGCGCATCGACACGCCGTCGAACTCCAGCACGTCGGAGGTGAAGGTCACGCCGGGCACGCGCTTCAGCATTTCGCCCACCGACACCGGCTCGAAGCGCTGAAAGTATTCGAGGTCGTACGAGAGGATCGGGTTGGCTTCGGCGGTGCGGTTGCGGAAGACGATGTCGCCGGTGACCACCACGTCCTCGATGCGGACGGGCTCGGCGGAGCGGGCGTCCTGTTCCTGGGCCTGGACCGCGCCGGCGAGGGCGAGGGGCGCCAGGGCGGCCCCGAGGAGAAGAGCGACTTTCATGAGGTGCATCCCGATGGTCCGGCCAGCCCCCCGGCCGCCGGTTCGGGTCATCGAGCTAGGCGGCGGCCGCGACGGGGCCGCGACGGTTCGACGAACCCGCCTTGGCGTTTTCTCGACGGCTCTGCGACCGACGTTCCCCGCCCGGATCGCTTGTCACCGGATCGACGCTGAAGCGTCACCGTTCGCGCATTGACCGCGCTCGCCCCGGCATGGCCAAGCCGGGGAAGGCCGACCGCCGGAGGAGCCCCCGATGACCATCCGCCATCTGATCGTCGCCGCCGTCCTCGCCGCCCTGACCGGCTGCGCCGCCTTCGACGGAGAGCCCCAGGGCCTGGGCGTCCCGGTGCGGGCGACGCTGGAGACGCCTTCGGTCGGCACGACCGGCGACGACGCCGCCGATGATCCGGCCATCTGGGCGTCGGCGACTCCGGTCATGTTCGGGGACCGCCCGATCCGGGGCTTCGTCGCCGGCACCGACAAGAAGGCCGGGCTCTACATCTACGGCCTCGACGGCGCGGTCCTCCAGTTCCTGCCCGAGGGGCGGCTGAACAACGTCGACGTCGTCGACGGTGTGGTCATCGGCGGCCGTCCGCAGGTCGTGCTCGGCGCCAGCGACCGGACCGAGGGCCGGGCCGGCGTCGCCCTGTACCGCTTCGACCCCTCCGCGGGCGCCGGTTCGGAGGTGGCGGTCTGGGGTCACATCCCGACCGACGTCGTGGAGCCCTACGGCTTCTGCATGGTCCGGCGCGGGACCGAGGTCCACGCCATCCTGCTGGGCCACGAGGGCGAGCTGCGCCAGTACCGG